>Ga0182738_1001428_pt1 | contig 29977 bp, 19 predicted proteins | sample eDN5th30CBELigMG_FD_128876 | JGI IMG/M metagenome (GOLD analysis project Ga0182738, IMG submission 128876) | Enriched Miracle-Growth compost microbial communities from Emeryville, California, USA - eDNA 5th pass 30_C BE-Lig MG (version 2)... ...
ATGATCTGTGGAGGATAGAGAAAACAGCTTGAGGAGAAAGCATCTCAGTGAATGTTTTCCTCATTAAAAAAAAAGAGAATTCGAAAATTTCGAAGAAAATTGAATTATTAAGTTTTCCAAAAAGATTTTTCTTTAAACAAATCTCGCACAAAATTTAATTTCGATATTTTACTGAATTTTTCTACAATACTTTTTCTCTACTTCAAAATCTTCTCCAACACTTCCTTCCTTCCTAAACTTCTCAAAATGTTTCTATCAAAATTTCTTAAAAATCTTTCTTCAAAAGCTCTCACCTCTCCTTTACCGTGTTTCCACTTCTCTGCTATCGCTTCACGTTCTAAAGAAGACTCTAATGATGCGACCCAACAATTTTTCGAAAGTGTTAAAACTACAATCCAAGGCGTGACTCATCTCAACTACATTGTTGAACATGAGCCCAATCTTTCTGAAGAAGAAAAAGCCAACAAAAAACGCTTTCTTGTCTATAAATACGATCCTTCCGTAATTTTTTATTTCATTTCCTTTCTCACAATCTTAGGATGAAAATGATACACCAAAATTCAAGAGCTATTATGTAGATATTAAGGATGTTTCTCCTATGTATCTTGATGCCTTACTCTATATCAAAGATCATCTTGACTCAACTCTTGTTTTTCGAAGGTATTGTCCCCTATTTCTTCCTTCTAAATCACTCCTTTTAGATCTTGTAGAGAGGGGATATGTGGTTCATGTGCTATGAATTGCAATGGGATTCACACTTTAGCATGTACCAGCAAATTTGATAAAGACGTCAGTAAGCGTGCTGTTATTTCTCCTCTTGGCCATATGTTTGTCGTTCGAGATCTTGCTGTTGACCTAACAAATTTCTACCATCAATATCGTTCGATTAACCCTTATCTCATGAGAAAAACTCCAAAGGTAAATACGCTATTGGGAGTTTTTTAAAAGGAAATTTTTTCTCATAGCTTCATGAAGATAAAGAGTATTTTCAAAGTCAAGATCAAAGAGAGATATTAGATGGATTATATGAATGTATTTTATGTGCTTGTTGCTCCAGTTCTTGTCCTAGCTATTGGTGGAGACCAGACGTGTATCTAGGTCCTGCGGCTTTGTTACAGGTAATTTCTTTGATTAGCTGAAAAATGAAATTTTAAAAAAGGCATATCGGTGGATACAAGATACAAGGGATGAGTATAAAGAAGAAAGACTCCAACAGCTTAGTGAAGGAGCAAAATTAGATGATTGTGTGGAGATTGGAATGTGTAATGTCGTTTGTCCTAAAGGTAAGAAAGAATATTTGCAAAATTTGATTTCCTGATTTAGGGTTAAAACCAAAAGATGCAATTAAAGATTTATTTAAAATGGTTCGTGAACTCAAAGAAAAAGACGTCGAAAATCAATCATTGTGATAAGCATATTTTGTCTATATTTTTAACAAACTCTGTTTATTTATAAAACAGCTTTCTTTCTATGTAATTTCTTGTTTTATGAAGAGAAAAAAATTCCATTCATCAAATCTCGCCTCAGATTTTTCCAAGTTAGAGGTATTTTAGCTGAAAACCCTCTGGACCTATCCTCATATCAAAGAATGTGCTCATATAGATTTTTAAAGATTATGAAGCGACATCATACAGCTTCATAGATTATAAAATCTGTTTTTTTAATTAGATGATTTAGATATATTTTACTGTATAAATATTTGAGACTTGGCTTGAATGAGAAAATCAAATGTTTCTCGTATCGAGCGTTTATCATAAACGCACCACAGGTGGCCATTTTCAGTCAAAATGGTCACTGGCCAGAAAATGAGAGATTTACTGAAGCCTGATTTTCAAAAGAAAATATTTTTTGTCAAAAAAACTTCATCGAACAAAATTTTTTCTCTAACTTTTCAAAGAAAAAAGATAACTTTGAGGCACCTTCGCCTCGAAAATACAAAAACTAAATGATTTCAGTCCCGCTTTCTCTAATCTCACTAAACCTCTTTTTTGAAAACACAGTATTTGTGATTTATCACAGCGTCATTTCGCACTTAAAATTTATCTCTATTAAGCGAGTCCAGATCATTCAGGGCCTAAAACCAAAATTATTCTTCATTCTTTGATCATTCTTCGAATCTTCTTCCCCGGCACATAATTCATATTGAAAATCTTCCAATAGCACAAAGCTCAATCAATTATGATATTTAGTTACAACAAAAAATGTTTTTTATCAGAATGTGACTATTTTAAGACGATCAATAAATCTTAACAAAATCTATCTCTGGTATATTTTATTGCAATCTTCAAACAATTACAATAAAATTTATTTCCAAATAATCAAAACAAAAATCAAAACTAATTAATTTTAGACCCAAAATTCCAAATCCCAAATTCTCACCTTTTAGTAATGAGTATTAACGACCACGAAAAAACTGACCTCATCTTTATGAAAAATCAATCTGAACCCCGCTCCTCCGCTAAAGAGCCTTTAATCGAGCTCAAGGCTGTCGGATATCGAGCTTCCACAATGAGATGGCTCGCTCTTGCCCTTGCTTGCTTAAATTGTCTTGGCTCTTATTTCTGCTTTGATAACCCTCAATCCCTTCAAACCATCATTATTGATCATTTCAATATTTCAAGTTTCCAATTCAATCTGCTCTACAGTGTCTATGCTTTCCCCAATATTATCCTTCCTTTTGTCGGAGGTATCATTATTGATAGACTCGGAGTGAGAGTTGGTATCGCCTTGTTCTCCTTCTTGCTCATTATTGGACAACTTGTCTTTACTTGGGGCGCTGCTGTTGAAGATTTTACCATTATGCTTGTCGGAAGAGTTATATTCGGTTTAGGAGGAGAATGTCTCAATGTCGCTCAATCTGTCGTTACCACCAAATGGTTCATGGGAAAAGAGCTCGCTCTCGCTTTAGGTGCCACCCTTTGTGTTGCCAGATTAGGAAGCTCTTTGAACAGTTTCTTTGCCCCCAAGATTTACTATTGGACCAACGCTTTATACGCCCCATTGTTGGTCGGAGCCCTCCTTTGCCTCTTCTCTTTCTTGATCGGGCTTGGTCTGAACTATCTCGATAAGAAAGCTGATGAACAAGAAGGCATTACAGGCAAGCAAGAGGGAGAAAATGTTGAACAAGTCAAGCTTTCCGACCTTAAATCCCTTAATCTCATCTTTTACCTTCTTTTGTTCAACGGATTCTTCCTCTACGGAGGCTTCTATGGGCTTAACAACAACCTCAATGATCTCATGGTCCAAAGATTCGGATTCACCCCAGATACAGCTGGTAATTATATCCCCATTATTTATATCTGCGCCGCTGTTTTCATTCCATTGATTGGAGCGTATATTGATCATAGAGGCAAAAGAGCTCTTCTCATGATCTTTGCTTGCATTTTATTCGTCTTTGATCATCTCATCACTGCTCTTCTCCCTACTTCTGACCCCGGACAACCTAACTACGCCATGGTTGGCATCCTCTTTGGTGTTGGTATGTTCTACGCAAGCTATGCTGCTATCTTCTGGCCTTGTATCCCCATTGTTGTCCCTGAAAAAGTCCAAGGCACTGCCTTCGGTATCGTCTTTTCTTCCCAAAATTTGATGTTGACAATCATTCCTTTGATTGTGGGAGCTATTCACGATGCTACTGAGGAGGTTAAGAAGGGTTATTTCTGGACTGAAATCACCCTTGCAGCACTTGCTCTTACCGGATTGTTACTTACTATTTGGATTTATATTGAAGATCTCAAGACTGATAAGAAATTGGATAAACCCAGTACTGATCAACAAAAGATCAGCACAAAGAAGTCTATCGCTAGATCCTTTGTTAAGTTCTAAGAGCTTGAATTTAAAGAAAAATCGCAAAATAGAGACTACGCTTATAATAAGAGTTGTGTTGTTGTTGTATTCTTAGATGTATATAATAACTTCGCCTATTTATTTAATATCAATAACTCTATTTTTGCATCTACATGATGATACATTTAATTAGGAAAATATCACAAACTCCTTTATCAAAATAAAAAATTTCTCTAGTCAGTTTTGATGTAGACAGAATAGTATATACACTTATATTAATATAGATATAACAAAAATAACCTCTCGACTGCGGAGAAGTATTCAATTTATCAAAGAAAGAAAGGAAAAAGTATGAATTTTAGTCCTTAAACTTAAAAATTAATTAAAAGAAAGATTTTTTATTGCTTGCCTGCTCACTATTTTTTATCAAAGCCCCTCAACTTAACTCTTTGCATTTTTCACCTCTCTTTTCTCTTTCTTTGAATATAAAATCACCCTGCTATTTTGCTCGTCAAGAGACACCTTCTCTCCTTTATTTCTTGACGAAAAACCTTTTTCCTTCTTCTGAAAAGAACTTCCTTTTTCTTGTAAAGCATCAGATCTTTCTGTATCTTTACTCATCGTTATCGTATGAGCAGATCTCTGACTTCTTTTTTCACTTTTATTTGATCCCATAATTTTATCCAAGTTTTTAAGATAATAATTCGCAACATCTAATGGCAATGCCTTTGCTAAATCTTTTGGTAGCAAAGGCTCAGGTCTTTTTCCCACAAAATTTATCCCACTCATCTCTACTGCGTCTTTACCCTCTTTTGAGTGAGAATTTACCTTCATTTGAGTCTGATTCACGGGCTTATGAATATGTCTCGCACCTCTAGCACTTCTCTTTCTCTCGCCACTTGTTGACAATCTCTCTTTATTTTCATTTATCGGACATATAAGCGCTTCTTTAGAAACTCTCAAAAACTCAAGTCTCGCCTTGGTTTTCATTGGAGAAATTGGATATTGTAACTTCGACCCTCCACCGAAATTTTGAAAGGGTGAACTTGAATACACCTTCTCATTCTTATTAAACTTCCTGTGGTAATGATTTCTATCAGACTGAACTCCTCCTCCTCCAACATTATTCAAATCTTTAGGGGTGACACTTAGCCCATGAATTGGATTCACTTTTGTTGTCTTGATACTCCCAGCTCCCCCTCTTTCGGTCAAGGAGCCTCCTTGCTTTTGAACGAAATTCACCGCTGTTGATTCGACAAGGGATTCAGTTGACATGCTCAAATGTAATTTTGGGAGCTCTAATCTTGTCGGAGTATTTCTGTACAAACTGGCCTTCTCACCAGAAGGCAACAAGCATTCGGGAGTCTTGTATTGTGCGCCTCCAGTTCCAGTTCCTGTTCCTCGATTAGTATTGGTGAGAGACCTTTTATGTGATGGGCTTGGTCTTGGTTTGCTATGGCTTAACGCCTTCATAAGACCAGGATTTTCTATGGCATCCCTTTGAGTTTGAACTTCATCAATTTGTCTTTTATAAAAAATCTTGTTGGAAATCTTGAAGCTCTCTCGATCTCTTTGCTTAATCTTATTTATCATTAAATTCTGTCGAGTCTCAGTATCCATTCTAACACCCGCTATGAGATCAATGTTTTTTGTATAAACACTCAGTTTGTCTTGAGATTTTCTGATTCCTCTGAGATAGTCTTCTGTAGCTCGAGTTTTAGATAAAGATTTTGCTCTTGAAGCGGAGTCTGGAGTTCCTGGCTTTATCAATGTTCCACTTCCACCTTTCGATCTTCGGCTTCGATTTGAGAAGAGTTGATTTGGAAGTTTACAATCATGACTTTTGCTTGAAGATTTTGGATAACAAGGAGGACTGTGAGTTTTATTCTCACCACCAAAGTGTGGAAGGATTTCTGGTCGAGTTCTTGGAGATTCAACGGTCTCAAATGGAGTACGACTTTGAAAAGTTTGATCTAGAACTGGCTGTTGTTGATGATGATACTTTCTTCTGGGGCTTTTTGAACGCTTGGAAAGAAGGGTATTATCAGAAAGCAAATTCTGATGAGTATTTCCTGTCGTTGTACTTTCTAATGAATGTTCTGTTCTCAAAGGCTTTGGATGCTCTTTCTCATTTATTGATCTTTCTTTCCTTAATGTATTCACACTTTTCTTGGCTACTCCTCCTCCTATTTTAATATTTTAGCTTCTTCTTTTACATAAAATTCTCAAAATACCTTGAAGATTTTTGGGCTTGAGTCTGCGGCTGCCTTGAATTTTTACAGAAGTTCCTTTACTCACCAAAATTTTTATTGGACTTCCACCCTCATTATCCAGGTTTTCCGTATAAAATCTCTCTTCTCCACCATCCAATATAATCCTTCCTTGCTCGAAAAATCTTGATGACCTTGTGCCACCCAATCTATCACCTAAGGAAAAATATTATTCACTCTTCATTCAAATTTCTCTGAATTACTTTTTTCATAGGTAAAGCCTGAATTGGGACGTACTTGATCCCATCCTTTCACAAATTCATTATTGTCATAAACAATGTCTTTAGAACCCTTTCTACCGCTCTTCTTCTCTTCAGCCTTGCATTCTGGAGCACTTCCATGAGTAAAATTATACCTGTTCATCTTCACTCCTCCATAGCTTGGCTGCCTGATATGGCGTATTTTCCTTGCTGTTTGTGGCCTGCGAATAAAATCTTCTTGGTCCAATTGCTTTATAAAATCAATCTCTGGAGCTCTTTCTTCACTCACTTCTGTCCTCCATTTCGCATCTTTCAAGTCCTTTTCAAAGCTTTTCTCATGAATACTCACAAGCTTTAGCTCTTCAAATTTTTTCTCAGAGTCTTGGAGATAATGTTGATTCTTTAATTTGGCAAGCTCATTTTCAGGCAAACCTGGTTTTTCTGGCATAATATATGGCGAGTCATTGAAGACGATATCATCAGGTTTACTGATTGCATTGAGCAAGTTGAGAATATCACTTTCTTCATTTAGATCTTGGCTATATTTTAAAACAGACGACAAGTCTTGGTTTTTGAGAGGAAGGGGGTGTTTGGGTTCGAGATGAAGATTTTGGAAAATTTTCTTGATATCCATTGGGGTTGATAAAGTAGATTTGTTGAACTCTGTCATGGAAAAATTAGAGTCTAAAACCTGTATGGTTTAGGAGAGAAAAAATCCCCTGTTTTGTATAGGTAATTAATTATTGAAACATAGAGTAAGAATACTTTGATAAAGACAAAAATTTAGAAGTCTAAATTGAATAACTTGCCAACAAATATATTGTGATGGTTTTTTTATTTTCATATAGAAAAGAATATCACCATATCAAACGCGATTTTGATCCCAAAAGACCTTGAATGAATCTGACTTGTGCTTATTGACTGAAAACTTCGATGAATGGTGGATTGAAAGCCTTCCATACTTACTTTCTTTTCTAATATTTCCTTTGAAATTTATTCAGATTCTAATCTTTCGAAATCAACAATAAAAAATTTCCTTTTTGAAAAAAGAAATTTATCCCACTTCCTTGCATTCACAGTTCTTTTAAGATTTGACAGAACTCAAGCTTTTTATACTGTAGATATTTATTTATTATTGATGAAAACTGTTATTCATTCAATTAAAACCCTTTAATTTTCTTCTTTAATATTCTAATATTCCTAAACCAAAGAACAAAACTTGATGATATAACTCGACTCAACAAATAAAAGAACAAGCTTATATTCTGAAATTCAATTTTGAGAATATCTTTCTCTCATTATAAATCCCAATTTTTTTCTCTCTTTCTTTCTCAAAAATTTCATTCTCAAATCCCATAAGCAAGTTCCATTTTGCGAAAAAATCATCCAACGAAGACTAAAATTTAAATCTTTGAACTCCCAGATTTGCTTAGTTATCTTAGACATCTTAAAAAGTCAATTCCTTTGAAAATGAGTTTGTCAAATTTCTACCATCGAGAAAAGAGAAGATCAGTGACCTACTCATCCCTTTTTCTCACCGATTGAAATCCAACGAAAAAAAAGAAAACCCAAATAAGCAAATCGGCAAATTATTTTTTTCTTCCATGAAAACTTTGAAAACAAAGAATTTCAGCAGGTAAATTCAAAAGATTTTCTCCTAAAAAATTTTCCTTGCTTCAATTCAACAGAGAGCTAATCAAATTTTCTGCAAACAAAAAACTTGAAGATTTAGAGTCATGCATAATCAAGTCCTTCTCTTCCCTTTCGAAAGTTTTTCTGATTTAGTTGCTCACTCAAATTCTATCTAAATATTAAAATCTTGCCTCATTTTTAAAATGCCTTTTATCAAAAGGAGTTTTGAGATCACATCTTTTTCCCGGCGGCCCAAATTATTATTCAATTGCTTATGCAGACTCTTTTTTCTGGAATTATATCCTCTATCTTCCACTGCCCATCCTATTCACGAAAAACTTTGTAAAAAAATTCCAGCTTGTTCTTTGAATTAAAAAATTACGATCATTATGTATGCAATCAAATTCCATTTTATGAATAACCTTTTCACTTATGAATCTCATCACAAACAATTTCCTGGTTGTTATCCTCATATGACAATATTCTTTTCTTTTAATACATTATCAATCAATCCAAGATTATCCACATTTTCTTTCAAACAAATTCCAGTTTCTTTTTCTTCATTTTTAATGTCCAGCGCACACCCACTTAACATCCTTGTATTTAGCGACCTCATCCAGCTCAGTGATATTCTTCCATGAGCATTGGCATGCATATGCTGCACAATCTGAATCCTTCTCCAATTTCTAATTTCAAATTAGCCAATTCTCTCACATCAACTCATTACCTTCTTTAGCTCCCCAACGTTTCCGATGTAGTTTCTGAACCAATAGTAATCACTTGTGCTATCCCATCTTGCTCCATCGAATCTTTGCACAATAAAATCACATGTTATGCATCTGCCTCTTTTTAAAACCAGAAATTCTCCTTCAATTTACCTTAATTTTTCGCATGGTTTAGCAAAGGCGCCTTGAGATTTATGACTGGGACCAAGATAAGGATTAAAACATTTTGAAGTTCTATTTTCCAGTTTATTAGAGGGAGAATATAACTTTATTCAATTACTGTGAAGTAGTTCCTCCATAAGGAGCATTATATCCTCCTGAGGTCTTCTCTTGAGTTGGTCTACTAGAATATGTTGGACGTTGCTGAGTTTCTTTATAATCTGTTGTTAATTTGGATGTTTCGTTGATGAGATCATCCAACAGATCATCTTTATATTTGCTTGGGCCTGGACTCTAATCAGATTCAATATGAAATTCTTTAAAGAGGAAAAACCTTGGTGAGTTTTTGTTGAGTTTGAGCTGTAAGGTAAGCATCAGGACTATTCAAAATATCATCAAAGCCTGGGCTTTTTACTAATGAAATAATTGAGATTTTCCATTTGAATATTGAAGCCTTACTCTGTGAGCCACCTTTAGGAAGATTCGAAGTTTGAATAGAGGAGGCGTAGTTCGTTCTTTGAGAACCTTTATACACATTAAAACTGTTAGCAATGGATAACTTTATACCTTGATTATATGAATAAGAGTCGCTTTGGGCAGATTTGTTGTAAGAAGTAGTGGGTTTGGAGGTGGTTCCTTTGCTGTCAAAGTAGCCATTTACCTCATCAAGAAGATCATCAAGCTCTGATTGCATTGTGTTTAAATGGAATTTGTTCTGATATTAATTTCAAAATTATTTGGCTAAACAAGTATTGATTTTGACACTTTTTTCTTGAGAAAATATTGAATGCATGGACATTCAAATTTATGCAACAGTTTTTTTTGTTTTTGACTTGCTTGATAAACAAATTATTCACCCTTCTGTAATGTTCTTCAATTGACTTATTTCTCTTCTCAGCAGTTCTCCTTCATTCATAGGCCATCTCTTTCCTGTTAGAACCTAAAGAATTTTCATTGAGAAAAATCCAAAATTCGCTTGAAAAATCCCCATTTCACAAGCTATGAAAGATCAGAGGCCCTTCTAATCCTTGAGTTAAACAGCATACAAGTTGATTATTATAATAAAAAATTATTTGCAATTTTTTGGCGCTCGAGTCAAACAAGAAACTTGGTTTCCTGATTGGAATGGGTTCAGTGACTTTTTCCTTCTAAATAATTAGTTGTAACAACTGCCCACTCCCCTCTAATAGATCTGACAAACTTTACGAACACAAAATCCAAGTTTCTCCCGCTTAATCTCTGACTTTTTATCATCCTTCTCTCTTTGAAACATCCTCAAATAAAATGATTTTTCTTCAAAACTATTATCAAAACCTCGACCATTTCTTTTCTTTTCATTAAAGAAAGGAAAGGGATTCTATTTTCACAATAAAGGCCCAGCATTTTCTTTACAACTAAAAGTGATTTTACTGCGCATATTAAAACAAAAGCGCAGAAAGTATCCAAGATTTGATCGAATAAATTATAGAATTTTATAAAACTAGGAAAATAAGCGCGCCATCTCTGATACATTAATTTTTGTAGGTCCATTATTTCTATAAAAAAGAGTCATCGAACTGACTCTTCTTTCACAAGTCTTTCCCTCCCAAAACATTTAGTCTGACTCCTAGAGATTTAAACTCCCTATTTATCTTCCCAAAGTTCTCTTGTTTGTTAGCTAACATCATATCTTGAACGCCAATTGGAGGGATAGCCCGACTGTCATAATTTTAGAGAGGAAGAGGGGAAAAAGGAGATATGAAACAGCACCTCGAACAGTATCATTATAAACTAATTTAGCGGGATAGCTTATTATTAAAAGTTTATTAGCCAAAAATAAATGGGATTTCCCTCTCTCATTCGGAAACTTCATATGTTGTGAGAAAATAGTCCTTCAGTCATTCCATCTTCAGAAATGAAATTTGAGAGAAGAAGGAAATTTTCTTCATAAAAATCCAAAGTAATTTATTGGCTCTTTCAAAGAAAGAAGATTTAATGATTTTTATAACCCAAAAATCAGGCGTGTGAATCTCGATATTTTATGTGTCTGAAAAAATTTCAAATTTTTCTGAAAGAGAGGGAAGCTTATATTTCAGTGGCTTTCTAAAAATCATCTTAAATAACCTCGACTATCCAATATCAAGTCAACCCGGACTTTAAATGAATCGACTAAAACCAAAGCAAAAATTAGCGGGCAAGAGCTAAGAGCCATAATTATCATTTTTATCTGCTTATTGTATAGCGAAAAGATTACCTCCCATCCTTGTTCTCCAAAATGAAGATTGAAAACCTCATTTAATTTCCTAAAGTCTATATTCAGAGATTTCTGACCTCAGTGACATATTTATCTTTTCGGGAGTCTAAATTCAATAAATTTGAATTGTCAGAACTCAAAATGAAAATAGAATTAAACCAATCAATTTGCCTCGCCAAAGTAGTAATTTTTATTGCCATTAGGACCCAACTTCTTCTTTATCTATTCACCCGTCATCTTCTTTTTCTTTCAGCCTAACTTTTCGATATTCTTTATCCACTCTAAAAAGTCTCATTAATAGCCTAGTCACCTCAGATAAACTTCTAAAAGAAAGTCATTTTTTAGATCTAAACCTAATGTAAAAATCTCTCAAAAATAGAGGTAAATAGTTGAATGGATCTAGAAGTTTCGCTTTCCGAGTGGGAATTCTACATACTAAATCCCCAAATCGTTTGTTAAAATCCATAGGCGCTTTCTTCTTAAGCTTGAAAACAGCCCTTTAATTCAACATGGGACAAAAATTTTCACGATAATTTTGATCAAGCGCGGAAAATTTATGTCTCCTCTCATTATCTAACAACAACTTTTCAAAATTTAAATTGGCTACAAAAAACCCTCACCTCCCAAACCCTCTTCGAATTAAGCTTCTTCGTCATTGATGCCAATAAAAAAGCTTCTTTGCTCTAGAAGACTACTATTACTATTTTTAGCCTGTGGAATTTGTACATTTCTAAATTAAGAGAAAATTCTCAGATCCTTATCAATTTACTGTATTCAGCATCATCCCAAAACTTCCTTATCTGAAATTTGAGTTAAAAGAAAAAGAGAACATACCATGGTTTTTTAAAGAGACTAATGAGAAAAAACGATCAAAGGGTTGAAAAATTCCTTGCGATACCTCTCTTTAGGTTTATCACAAAATATAAATTTATGGTTTAGTTTTACCGGAAAAAATATTAACCGAGAGAAATTCAATTAAAAAACTACAACCCCACCATAATATTCCTCTCTCAACTTAGCCATCTTATCCTTCTGTGCTCACCTTCATTGAGCTTTGCTATGTAGAAAATCTGATTTAGACAGTTTCGGCTCCTTACGAGGTTGAAAAATATCGGTTTTCATCAGCGATGGTATTTCACTAAGATTGCTAATTATAGATAAATGCATTGATTGATGAATTTCCAAGGCGTTTTAATTAACCCGCTTCATACTATAAATCTCACTTGACAATTAACCCAATATAATAATTAATAAGATATCCTAATCCTATGACAACTTTCAGACCAGCGGCGCTCCCCTTCAATGACCATTGTCAAACTTGTACATTTCTCTTGAAACGAATGGAATCTTGTCCTCGATCTTACATCTTCAATCAAGGTGATGTCATAGGATCCGTCCTCGAACTTGTCTGGGTCTTTAGTTCTTTGTTGCCTTTTGCCCTCTTCGCTGGAATGCTCGTGTATTCCATCACGAAGAGGACTTCCAGAAACTTTTTGATGTTGGTCAATCTCTCCATTCAACAAATCGTATGTGCCCTCTTGAAAAAAATGATCGCCCAAGCCAGACCTTCAGGTGCTTGTTCTTCAACTTACGGTTATCCTTCCAGTCACTCTGGCTTCGCTGCCTCCATGACCGTCTGGTAATTTTTCTGTCCTTAGAGATTACTAATCTCTCCAAAATAGGCTGATTTTGGAAATCATCTTGCTTAATGGCAATGTGACATTCAAGTTCTCAAAGTGGTATCTTATAAAGAGAAACAGCTTTGTGCTTTTTGCACCCCTTATCCCCATCAGTCGCTACTTTTTGAATTACCATTCTATTGAACAGGTATCTTTGATTTCTCTGACGGGATCTAACTCCCTCTCTTTAGATTATTTGTGGTCTTGTCGTGGGAACTCTTTGCACCACAATATATTTTGTGGCCCTTCTTAGACACCTTCAACCTTCTAAGGACGGTGAATTGAACTCTTATATTCTCAAGACATGGAAAAAATACAACTTCTATCATAATTTTGAAATCAGCTTCAGTGCAGATTGCCCCAAGGCAAAGACTGCTTAATAATAATAATCACATTCTCTGAGCTCCCTCTGGTTCGATTGTAAAGTTTGAGACTCGAGACTCTTGCGAAAGCCAAGAACTTCAGTCTTTTTACAGAAATACTAGAGGATTCAGTCTCACTCACAATTTTGTTCCATAAAGTAATAAATGATATTGTTTCACAGTATGCTGCTGCCACTACGTTTATAATGTAACCTTAATAATAATCATCTTCATATATAACAAATTCATTCAATTCATTCCTTATATTTCATAATCTCCATATTTACAACATAGTCATTTTATCCCTTTATGTTTTTTAACTACCCTCAAAAATCTCTCTTCTCCATCTTTTAGTCTGAAATTTATGAGTCAGTTTAGTTTCCTCAAACAACGCTTTTAGTTTGATAGAGTTTATGAAATTCCCCTCCTAAAACAGATAATCTTAAAATTCAGCAACTCTATTAAATTTTGTAAATTTTCCCTCCTTTTGAAATTAAAGCTTCCTATCACTACTCTAAACCCTATCTTGCTTCTCGAAATTTCTACGCGCAAAATGTTCCTTAAGCTCTTTAGCATAAAAAAATTCTCGTGCCTTGTTATTTCGGCCCAATTATCTTTCTGTTCCTTGCCCAAACAATTTTTTCTGTCTTCTGATAAAGTCTCAATTCAAAACCCCTCTTTGAAGCAAAGTATCCAAAATGACTCCCTCAATTATAAAATAGAATTCAAATCGAGAGGAAGCTCGAAGATAGCGCTGTATCTAAAGCTCCACCGCTTGAATATCTAGAGGACCCTCCAGAAGCTAAGATTTTAAAGGGGGAACAAAGTAACGCAGATCTTGTTTGGGAGGATTTACAGGCCAGGAACTGGCACGTTTTTCTTCCAACTTACTCTTGTTTTTCACAAGAAAAAATTGAGGGAAAGATTTGCCAGTAAATTGAAGCTCATTTAATAAATCAGATTCATAGCCACTTCTTCAGTTTTTGATTTTTCAGAGGATAACATCTCCCTTCCCCTGCTCACTATTTTCGGATACTCAGCATTGTCAAAAAAAACCTTGAGAAAAACTCTCATGCCTATGAAGTCTGATTAAATGTTAGAACCTCAGTGTTTTCTCTTAAAAGCAGCTTCAAAACAATGTTTAAGGATCCCAAGTTATGAGAGAATCTCTGAGAAGATGAGTTCATTTTGTGAAAGTTCTGATTTCAAAAAATATCAGGACTTAAAGAAAGTCAGAATTCTAAACTTTCTCCTATAAAATTCCCAATTAACAAAATTCTTCTTAATTATCATTCTCTCTTTGCTTCTGCATAAAACCCATTCGGTCACTCTCGCCTTTCAAGCCAACAAAAGATCTCCATACAATCTAGCGTCTTCAATAGCGAGAATAAGACATTTCTAAGTGGGAAAAGCTGTTCCCTCGCTCCCGCCGTATGTTATTCCTCCTCTCTTTTTCTCAATGTTATCAATATATTGGCACAAAAGAGATGATAGAAAGTGTCTCAAACATCATGTCTTGACCAAGATGAAGAAAGATATGCAACATTTCTTTTCCAACTCTCACGGAGATTTTCAAATAAATTAGCTTTTTTCTTTTCCTTTCCAAAAATAGAGGCATATTTTTTCAAAAATTATAAATATTTGCAGGCAAGTTTTCAGGCGTGTGAATTTTCTATTTTTATTACTCCGAAAATGATCAAAAGTGCCAGCGCGAAAAATCATGGTTCATCTCTCTTGATGCTTTTTGACGAAACCGTAAACTTATAGCTAGTTTTACTATCTTTATTATGTTCCCGCCCAGTTCAATTTTTTCCTCATAGAATGGCAAAAAACAATTTTTCTGACAAGTCCAACTATTCAAGTCTCAAAAAAGATTCTATGTGAGACCTTGAGCCAAGTTTACTATCAAACTCTTCATGATATCAGTAGAGATTTTTTAATAATTTATTTCTCTCTCTTTTTTTGGGAAAAATTTTGAAATCAATCTCTCATTCTCCTTTTGTCTTTAGAGAAAAAAGTCAAATGAAGAAGCTCGTCATTTGTCTTCTTCATGTCTGAATGCGAAACTTCATGCTTCTCTGGGAAGAAATGCTTATGGAGCTTTAAAGAGAAAAAATTTCGCACGAGTCTAATTCGACTGAGTATCCTCGATCTTTAAAAAGCTTTCTTCGAATTTTTCTCCTTCCATTTCAAAGAAGCTGATCTTTGTCTTTTTGAAATAAAGATAATCTTTTGACAATTTCTTCATCTCTAAAAATGTTTAATTTCCCAAGACTTTTTTTCTGCTCACAAAAAAAACTTTTCTCAGCCCAGATGAGAAAACAGTGAGTCTGACCCCTTTTTTGATTTTTTCAAAAAGCGAGAGAATTTGTAACCTGTAAACTCTTTCAAGCAAGACCAAACTTCTCTGCCCTTTCCATTCAAAAAACTTTTCTTGAAAACAAAATCCTTCATATATTTTCTCCAGAATCTCTATTTTCAAGTCTGGCCAAACGCATTCTCCTCAATTTTTTATTTGAAACTCAAAATCTTTGTGCTTTCAAACAAACTCAAAAAAAACACTCCTGATCTCATTAAAATGCGTTTGAGCTATTCTCATAAAATGGAAAAGGGAGAATCTCGCCATCCCTTCTCAGTTTATCAAATTTACCAACAAAATTGGTTGTTCTCCCTTCTTTTCACAGAATTTATTTTTCTCCTATCACCTTACCTTATTAAAAAATTTTCTTCAATAAAAAGTTTTTTTGGTGAAATTTCCAGGCCTCTGATCACCCTTTTTCTTTTCCTCAAAAACTTGCAGAGGTTTATTCGGGATTGCATCTTTTTGTTCTCTAAAAGATTTCAGAATTTGCAACAAACATGATTACTATTTTGTTAAATTTAGATATAATGATAAAAGATTTCTTTAAAAAATACACTTTGTTTGATACTCTTCATATTTATGAAAATAAAATTACAAAAAATTTTGTTACTATTATAAATATTGACAAACAATCTAATAATCTATTTATTCATATAAAAACTCAACAAACCTTCTTCTCAAAAACCCTACTTATGGATTTTCATCTATTCATCTTTTGATATAAAACTTTTTACCAACTTTTCTCTCATTAAAAAACGATATATAATCAGAAGAAAAAAATTGCTCTCATCTTTTCCATTTTCCCAGTTTCCCAGTCCTTTAAATTCCTTTACTCACTGTCGAATTTTGAATCCCTTCTTTCGAAGCTAATTCCATACAACATTGAATAACCTCTTTTCCTTTCTTCAAATCGCCTTTATCAATCAACACATCAATCACCTTCTCTTCAATCATCTTCTCAAAATCACCATGCTGGCCCAACAAATAACTTCTTTTCTCGCTTGTTCTCAACAAGATAATCCCTTTGTATCCCACTTCTCTCAACTTCTTCGCTGTCTGCACGCCATTCAGCTTGTTATGGCCCATGTTGTAATCCGTGATTACCAACCTTAAAGTCTTGCAGCCACAAGTGACCATTTGTGAAATGTTTTTGACCAAATCTTCGCCTGAATAGCACGATTTTAGCCTTAAATCGTTTTTATCAGGAAAGATTGAGGACAAGTCAAGAGATTTTTGAAAAAGGCTTTGATAATAAAAGTGCTGGAACTCATCGTCATCGGCTATTGAGACATGAGAACAAGTGCAAATGTCTAGTTTGAGTTGCGTATGATTCAATGCGTATTTTACAAGGCAATTCTGGTTTATAGCAGGAGTTTCTTTGCTTTTTGACAAGCCGCGACTTCTTTGAAAAGGAGAAAGAAGTTTATCAAGAAGACTAATGCTGTTTTTGTTGATAGTGGAAAAAGGAGGATTTGGAGAGTGTTGCTGCATTCAAGATGATTAATATAAAGTCTCTATTTTAATTAAAATAATTTAATTGACTTGAGGGGAAGCCACACAAATGCGATTTAGTAGCGAAATAAACTAAATATTTTAAGATTATGACTCTGCTAAGCTTTCTGGAAATAATTTCGTCGAAAGTTTAACATTTTATTTCACCTTTCTAATTCATCTTTCACTTTAATTCAGCTTTCCCTCATTAAGACTCTCCTTATCTTATCTTATATTCCGTACAGATCTTCGTATTTGATCAATCAAAAAGAAGGTTGTTTACAAGGAAGAGCTTCTTGCTTTCAAATCTGATCTTTTCTGAAGAATTAAAAACTTGTCAAGAGAAATTTCCAGAAACTTCTTCTCCATAAAAAGTTCCTTTCCTCGTTGAACTCGATACAAATCTCTTTCTATCAACCTCTTCTACCTAACTGTTTCTTTATTGAGCATTTCTATCTAAGGGAAGCTCATGGAGAGAATATTTCTAGAAAAATCTACGCGGCTGGAAGTAGCTTTACAATTGCTAAACCAAAAATGATGCGCTTTTTATTTCAAAGAAATTCAAATAAGAGTCACTTCACAAAATAAACTAATCATTTCATTTGCTTTAAAGCACTAAGTTCTCAAGCAGAGTCTTTGGCTTATGATGGGATCTCTAGTGAAGGGAAGTGTGAAGGGGACTCTGTTGGATTTATGGATTTGCGAGTTAAAATTTAGGTTGGCAAGTTTGAAAGACGAATCTCGTAAATTGAGCGTTCAAGGAATAATCGAGAGATTGATGTACTTGATTTTTGGTCTGTATTTTAAGAAAAAAATTTCCCAAAAATGAGAAGCTCAAAAGTTTAATAAATTAAATGAAAATAAAATAAAACCCTTTAGCTCTTTAAAATTATCTCTTCTTTTCATTGAAACCAACAGGTCAAGTTTTCCAGTCTCTTCATTATTTTGCGTCCATAAACTCTTTAGAAGACATTAATTTACTTTGAAGGCTTCTTTTCTTCCTCGACTTGTTCAGAAGTGAGAGGAAAATCTTAAGAGCTTATTCTTTTCATATAAATTCATTTATGATTGAAAGTTATTCTTTCAGAAACTTGGTTTATTGGAATTCCTTTTTGGCCTGGTCATACTCTTATACCGTAAGTGAGAACGGGTTCAAATGGTGGTTATGAACTTTCAGTCATAAATCATCCAAAAAAAACTTTTTCAAATTTTTCACCACAATGGGAAAAAGGTCTTCCTTTCAACTAGGGTGACTGGTGAACCTTGTCAGCTTTTTATTTCTCAGCTTTTTTCTTTTTAAAATGGAGATTTACCTTTGTCAGAATTTTTTATAAAATTTTTTTGCTGAAATTTTATTAAAAAAAAAGACTTCTCTTGCTCTGTGCAAAATAAAAAGAAATTTTTCGAAATTGATGATTTTCGAGGAGAAACCCCTTTTCCCTCTCTGAAGCAAAATTGAGAGCTTTCAGCTCAACAAGGTATAAAACAAATGACTCAGGGTTCTTTAAGATGAAGTTACAAGCAAATTTATAAAACCAAAAAATTATTTCGCCTTTCTCAAGACAAATTCTCCCACAAATACAAAATAAAAAACTCAAAAAAAACTCAATACAACTGAAATCAAAATTAGTTTCTCTCTACAAAAACTTTTTATTAGATACTCATCATTCATTGAGATAAAATAAATTAAAGTCAAGCTTAACATAGAAAAACTGATATTGATAACATATAAGTTGATATATGAAATCTTAAGACATTCACTATATAAAATTCCCAGGAACTCGAACTAATACTAAAAAAAAATAATGTATAAAAATCGACAAAATCAATCATAAGAAAGCTTTCATGGCTTCCTCTTTCTTCGACTACCACATAGCTTCAAAGGTTAATTTGAGCTTGGCATCAATTCTATTAAGCAACTCGGGAGTCTTCACTTCAAACTTAGCACTTGTTTCAAGAAAGTGACTGAAATTATATCTTGATTTAAAATCCATTCCTTCACGAAGACTGACTTCACGTTTCTTCTTAGAATCAACTTGATTCCCCACAAGAATTCCATAGAATTTCTCGCGAGGAACAATCTCCAACACCTTCTCAACAGCTTCTTTTAGCGCTTCAAAAGACTTTTTATTGCCAATATCATATACAAAAACAATGGCACCAGCAGATTTATAATAAGATTGCCATATCACTTCTTGTGTTTCTGACTTCTCTTCTTTCAAAGTTCTCAACCAAAATCTATATTTCTTCTGTGTTTGATACTTTTCTAATGTCTTTGTGACAAGATCTACTCCTGTCTTTGCGTACATCGTTAATTTTGGATCCTTTGAAAAACTTGCTTCGATCAATGCATGTTTTCCTGTCCCCTTCTGTCCAATCATCACACACCTCAAAAAGAACTCTCTCTCTGGGGTCTTTGCATCCAAATTAACAAGGTACTGAGGAACAAAGTTTTCAGGCACACAATAGGCTGATTCTCTTGGAGGTTCGCATATTATCGGCACAACATTTCCATTATCTTGTTGTTCTTCTTCAACTTGACAATAATCGATATTTTCACTTAAATCTTCGCTTTGCTGAGGGGATAGGGACTCTGGCTCGACAACAGGGACTTCAAGAGTGATCTGGATGGTAGTAGTGGAAGATGGCTGTGGGTAGTTTAGTTCGCCATTGTAGAAGGGAACGGAGAATAAAGAAGGGGTAAAATGGCTCTGGGCTTTAAGAGTCTCCATGGGAAAAGGTAGTAGGCCGAAATCTGGATGATACGGCTATTGATATTAATGATATAATAATAAAAGATAAGAGAGAGTTATTTATATTCAAACTAGGTGACTTCATGAGTGAGTGATTTGGTTTTGAATATTCGATAAATCTTAATACGTTGTTTTTGTTTGCTAATAAAATCTTAATGGTTTGGCTCATGAACCATTCATGTATCTTCAATAAATTTTTTAATCCCGTTTTTATTTTAAATTTGTTCTTTACTTCTTTTATTTCAATATCAATTTTTCATATTCATAAACTCTATTTTCATACCCTTATCAAGTGTAATATTGCCATATTCTCCCTGATCATCACTTAGATCTCTATACCGACTCCTCAATTATCACTTTTTCAATAGCTGGATTTCTTTTTTATATACGAAAAAATGCCTTCAAAACTGACTTATTTTTACAAGATTTCTTGAATTATTTTTCTCAGGAAAACAAAAGACCCTTCAAAACCCCTCAAAGAACCAATTTAACCAGTTTTCGTAATTTATTATGATGAATAAAATCTTATGTTGGTGATTGTTGGCTGCTAAAGAAGGACCAGAAAGAGCTACAAACAAAAGTTCAAAAATATGTTTCTTGTTTTTAAATTCTAATAAACACATGACTGCTACTTTTTTAAGTTTAAAATTTTCTTCGAAAAATATCTTTTAAAAAGATATCTAATGAAATACAAATCTTGATTTCATGATGCAATGCAAAAAATCTAGTGCGTAATTATCAACTCAATCAAAATTTAGGATTATCTCAAAAACTTCACTCCAGATAGTAATAAATTCTTTGTACCTTTGCCGCCATCTTCTCCAAGCAGACAGTTCCCAAAGTTCCAGAGAACAATAGGCATGTCTTCTTGGCCTTTTCTTCGAAATTTTTGACTAATAAAAGTTTTTGTGTCAAAAAGGATTTTTACGATCTCCAACGAGGAAAAAGAAAAGCTTTGAAGAAATGAGGCAATTCTGAAGACGAAGCTTTCCATTTTTCATTGAGACTTCATTTTCCTTATAGAGCAAGATAGGTAAACTGAATTGAGAAGTTAGTCCTTCGTGGAAGATTTAGATTTGATTGCTATTTCTTGTTGTCAGATCGGGCTTCAATTAGTTGGCAAAAAGCCCTCTAAAGAAAAATTCTGAAATAATACTAATCGAAACAATTCAGGTCGCGCTCTCATGAAAATTAAATTCAATTAAATGACTCAAATGATGTTTATCCAGCCTTGAATCAACTTTGCGATTGTTCTGCTGTCTTTGGTCATTATTTTTGAAGGGAAATTTTAAGAATACGTGTAAGATGATGATCCTAAGCTGGCCTATTGAAGGCCAATATATGACTGGGATATTACCAGCCCTTCTTACAACCTCAAGCCGGAAATATTTGCTTCAGGAGAAGGCTTCTTTATTTTCAATTTACACAATTATTTTTGTCAAAATCCGAATCACATTGGTAACGATTTTTTTATATGAAGAATTTTTTGTTTTTCATTCAAGAGCAGAAATAGATTTAAATGGGCTCAGAACTCCTAAAGGTCCTTCAGAAAATTTTTTATCATTTTTGACCAAAGACAATTCAAAAAAACGTCATTAAATTGAAAATTTTTTCAAGAGAAAGTTAACCAAAAAACTTATTATGAAAAGGGATAAAAAAAGTGGAGAAACAGTTAAAGTTTAGATGAAACATTTTAGCTATTTTTATAAAACATTTATATAGGCAGTTGAGTAAAAATAAATTTAATTCAGTTTTTGTTGTTAGCTTTCAACCTCGAGACAAATCAATAGATTTCTCCTCTGAGTTCTATCTCACTGTATTGTCAATGATATTACCCTTGAAACTTCCATCCAATTTTGTATTTCTCAAAATGTCCGTTTTTCAGAAAGAAACAAAAGAGAAAATCTCGGTTACTTCGTTCAGAATGTTTCTACTCATTGAAGAAAGCCAACGTTATACAATCTAACTGCATTTTTCAAATAATCTTAATTTCATCCTTTTCCAATTAAACTAATGCTTCTATTATATCTATCTCGCCCTTCCTTTTTCACACTTCTTATGAGAAAAGACTAATCAAAATTTCCTCAGAAACTCAGAGGCCTTATCATAATGAAAAACACTCAGATGACTTCTTGATTCAGATATCGACTCATACAATCACACTTCTTTTTTTCTTTACAATTCATATTTTCTGTTAAGTCAAAAAATTACAATTAATTCACAGGCAAACTCTTCTTTCCAGCCCTTATTTCCTTTCTTTGCTCTGTAGAAAAATCCCCCATTCTTCTCAACCAATATTACACCAGTATTTTCATGCTAAAGACTTCTTTCGACCTTGCAAAGCCTACAAAGGGTTCAGAAAGGTTTCCGGTTTGAAATCTTTTTAAAGACTTTAACAACGATTTAATTAAGGTAACTGCAACAATTCTTATTAAAAATCTCATCAAAACTATATTCATTCAATTAAAATTTATTATTCAGTTGACAATGCCTTTGCTTATTAACTTCAATTAAACATATCTCTTTATGAATACCTCTCTTCCTCTCCCAATGCTTTCTTCAATCCTTCAATGAGCAGAGAAACGTCCAGCTATTTTTTTTCGAAGAAAATCTTCAAAAGTTTTTCCCTCAAAAACAAAATGCGTTATGATTTTTTTCTCTTAAAGTCTTCTTCTTCTTTTTCTTTTTCTTCTTCATCATCAAAACTCTGAATGAGTTCAACTCTAAGCTGTTAAAACACCAAGTCATCCAAGAATTCGTTAGAATTAATTCTTAAGGGATTTTTAAAGCTCAAATTCAGATCAATCTACAACAGTTTCGTCGATTTTTTCTCTTATTAAAAAACTCCATCTAACTTATAAAAATCTTTGTAATTTTAATAAAATAAGCCCTCTTAACAAAGTCTTTCAACAAAAATTGGCAGTATGAGCAAAACTTCCCTCATTCATCAAATCAGTACGATCTATATTGTTTCCCTTATTCTCATCCATCTTAGATGTCGGCAAAGTTAACACTAAAAACAAACCTGGGACTCGCAATTCTTATTCAAAGCTCACGCTTGATCTCAATACCCTTGACAGAAAAACTCAAAACAACAACAACAACACAGGCAACCATCAAGGTTTTCTCTTCTTTCTCAAAAACCCCTCATCCCCTTTAGATAAAAACATCTACCACCACCCAAATTCTCCGGTTGAAAAACTCGGTATGATGCATCAAAGTCAAACAAAAAGCCCAAGATCCAAGCATAATTCTTCAGGATATCCAATTGACGTCTTTGAAGTCAAAGACAGCTTCCGATATGACACAAAAATCCAGCCACAAACCACCAAAGGCGCAGCCACTGCATCTTACGTTGACATAAAATTCGATAAAACCAAAAAAGGAATGAGCTCCACCGAAAAACTCGTTCCTTCCAAACTCAAAGAATATCAAATGAAAAACCTTTTCCCTGGTTTCCAAATTCCCAACAAAAAATCTGGCCAAGGCTCAGAAACCCACAAAGTCGGTCTTTCCATTAACCTCAAAGACAGCAGCCGATCAAAAATTATCATGGAAGAACCTCCCAAGAAATTTAGCGTACCCAATGCGTATATTATGCCTCATTCTGTTATCGGAAGCGGCTCCCACAGAGGCCCTTTGGTGACCTCAAAAGGTGACCTTTCTGATGCCAACAGCGGACCATTTACTTACATGCCTTTCAAGAGAAAGGGGAGCCAGAAATTGGAAACTGAATACGAGCCTCAAATGCATGCTTCTATTACGAATAAATATGGTGGGTTTGGGCAAACAGGAAATGTGAGCAATGTGCTGAATGATTTGACATCATTACCGTTAGAATTAACCAAGAGTAATTCCAAGACCACCGTCAATAATACAACAAATAATATCATTACAAACATTATGATTGGCGAGAAAGTCCCTTCACCTAAAGGAAGCAACAATTTTTCCAGTCAATATCAAGACCTTATCAGACTTATCAATGAAAAAGACAAAGAAATCCAGAAATTAAACTCGGAAAAAACTGAACTGAAATCGACATTAAATACTCTTACAAGCGGTGTCGAAGACTTTAAATCAATGAAATCTGTTCTCAAAGAAAAAGAGCGAATTATCACCAGCCTTAAAAACTCACTCAGTGTTGCTATTAAAGAATCCGATGTTCTTCGTGGTGAGATCAGCGCCCCAGAAATCCAAAGTGGACATTCTCATAAGCGCAGTAACAAGAACTCCAGCTTTGATATTGAAGGAATCAAGAGTCTTATGTATGAGATCAAATCGTTAGAACAAGATAATGAGAATGATACTGACCAATACGAAACTGGCAATAGTCAACCCGATAAAGTTATTAAGAAAACCCTCAGCCTCAAAACTAAAAAGTCTGAGCCTTCACATCCAGGAAGTGCAGCTGCCAATTATCGTTTCGCAACAAATAACTCGGTTATTGAAGACCAACAGGCAAGAGATCTTTTGGGAAGCTCTCAAGAAAGTCCTTTATTGAAAAAGAACAAAGATTCTCCATATTATGAATTGATAAAAGGAGCCAAGAAAGATTTGAAAATCTCCTTAGAGGGTAAAAAAGAACCTAAATCTTCTGGCTCTGATGTGCAAACCACACGTGTTCGTACTGCAAATACAATTGTCATTAAAAAGAGAGATCCAATGGGAACTCCCAGGAAATTACAAGTCAACACAGACAACCTCGAAGCCCCAGCTAAAACAAATTATCCTAATACAACAACAGGAGCAGATATTGATGTTTTCAAGAGGAAATTCTCACATGATCCAAGAGTCATAACAGAAGGATTGAGAGAGTTTGGTGCAAAGAAGAATTCGGTTATTGATTTGGGATCGCCAGCTACACATCATTCTAATAGCGGAAAAGCCCAGGAGCAGCCTGGAAGCTTGGATATTGGAAAAGCTCTTGGTGAGCTCAAGAATAAAATTGCTAGATTGTTAGATAGACATCAAAGCGAGCATAAAAATCTCAGAAATATCCAGGAAGGTTACTTGAAAAAACTAAATGAATTACTAAATAAAGAATAAAGAAGGTACTTCTGAAATGAAGGTCCAACCCCGATTTTAAAAATCAGAATGATAATCGAATATTTATCTTTGTATGTATTTAGAAATTTTTTTGTAATAATCTCTATCTTATCTGCTCTCTGTCTCTTATTATTATCTATGGTTTCAAACAACAAGAGTCGAATTTTATAACAAAAACGAACCTTTTCATTCAAAATTTGAACAAATCAATAAATCCTTTTTCTCTTTAACAAAAACGAACTGACTTCAGTTCAAAAAGTATTAAGATTTTTTTTGAAAGAAATCTGACTTGAAAAAGGCATGACAATCATCTCTCTCTCAAAGGAAAAACAATCCCATTCATCTCTTCAATAAATCAGCATAGAATTAATATTCTGATCATATTTGAATTTTTCAAATTTTATAACAAAATTAAAAACACTTTGAATGCAAAACAACTCCAAATTTAAATCTAGGCATAAATATCTCCTTCTCATCTTCACGCTAATTTCTCTCATTTCATCCAAACCCCTTCACTCCCTGTCAAATTCAAATTCTTGACCCATTCTAAATTTGAATTTCTCCCTAATCTATTAATTGATTGATTAATTCTATCAACAATCAAACAACAGACATCTTTCATAAAATCAGCTAAATTTCAAAATTTTTTGAAAAATTTTAAACTAAAAAAGCATCTTCTCGTCAGTTATTACCTTTTAAATCACCTTTCTTAAATGGCTCTACTTAAAGAAGACAATGCCTTTACACACGTCATTGCTATTGATTTTGGTACCGGCGCCTCTGGGTAACCCTTTTCCTCCATCTTTTCTCTCTTATTTATTCGTTAGTTATGCTATAGCTCCCAAATTCCTCGATCAAAACGGAAAACCACGTATCGAAGTCTTCAATCCCTGCGACGACTCAGACGATCAAAAGACTCCCACAGCTATCCTTTTTGACGACGATCATGAATTCCTTGAATTTGGATCCTCAGCTCTTCAGCGATATGCCCAAATTCTTGATGATGGCGACAGTGCCTTGCTATTTCAAACAGTACTTGAAATTTTCAAAAGAAAACTGGTCTAATGATTATCTTGTAGTACAAAATGCATCTATTACATATGCATGAAAACGCTCGAGCAGTAGATGGAAGAGAAATGCCATTAATGACTGTTATCTCCCAAACTTTAAAATTCATCGCTGATAAAGCTTTGGAAAAGCTTAAAGAGCAAGTGAGACCATATTCTTTTTCTATTCCTAAGGTTTTCTAGGTTGGTAAAATCGTCCCTGCTAAAATTAGATGGGTCCTTACTGTCCCTGCCCTTTGGAGTGAAGAACATAAACTTTTCATGAGAAAAGCTGCTGTTGCCAGTGGGATTATCGATCATCCCAACTCTCCCAATCTTCTCCTTTGCCTTGAAGTAAGAAATTTTCATTGAAAATTTCAAATCTAAATCACATATTTTAGCCTGAAGGAGCATCAATACAATGCAGAGAAGATTCAGAGCAATCAGTCAAGGAACAAATGAGAAAAGGATCAGTCGTTATGGTGTTGGATTGTGGTGGTGGTACTGTTGATATTACAGTCCATAAGTTAATCTGCGAACCTGATGAAAAATTCCTTTGCCAAGAACTTTTGCCTTCAAGCGGAGGTTGTGAATGGGGATCAAAATACGTTGATCAATACTATGAAGAATTCTTGCAAGATTTTTTCGGACCTGAATTATTCTCCTATTATAAAAAGAATGCTCTTGCTAGATTAGATATTCTCAGAGATTTCGAACTCCTCAAAAGGTAAGCGCTCTATTTAGGGAAAAAAATTTTGACTTGTGGAATTAGAAAATTCAAGGGAGGAAAAACTGAAAGATCTACTTTGAAATTCAGTTATCTTGGCGAAGAACTAAACACTGCAAAACTTGGCAAACTTGTTGAATCTCACAACTCCAAAAATCCTCCAGAATATGCTGTTAAAGTTAAGGGAGCTTCCAACGTTGAAATTCCTTCAACTCTCATGGCTTCCTTCTTTGTTCCTCTTGTCGAAAATATCAAAACTAAAGTATTCTATTATGATTTGTATAGATTTGCTAATTTACTAGGTCAAACAATTATTCCAGCAAGCTGAAGCTAAATCTGAAAAAATCGATTTCATCTTCATGGTTGGTGGTTTCTCTGAAAGTCCTTACCTCAAAAGTGAAATTCTTAAGCGTTTCGAATCTGATAAAGTCCAAGTAAATTTTCCCTGGATGACCCTCATATTTATCATTCTCCATCAGGTTTTGGTCCCAAGAAGACCTCAAGTATCAGTCGTTAGAGGCGCTTGTATGTACGGGTTGAATCCAAGATCAATTTCTTCAAGAATTGCTAAAAAGACTTACGGTATTAATACCTTAACCACCTTTGATCCTGAAAGACACCCTGAACATAAAAAGGTAATTTTTAACAAAATACAAAGAGATTTTTCTCATAATTTCCCATAGGTCGTAATTGAAGGGGAAGATTTTTGTGAGGATGTATTTGATCCATTTGTGAGAAAAGGGGATTCAATTGGAGCAGATGAAGTTCACACAAAGACATATTGTCCAGTAAGAACGAAGCAGTCAGTGATGAGAGTGATATTCTACTGTACAGACAAGAGAGATGTGGAGTTTGTTGATGAAGATGATGTTTATCAATTGGGAGAACTCTGTGTTGATATTGGAAAACCATTCCAAAGCGTTGAAGAAAAGACAGTCAAAGTCACATTATTGTTCGGAAGTACTCATATATATGCTACTGCAACCAACAAAGACGGAACTGAAATAAAGAATTGCGAGTTTAAGTTTGATTGCGGGAATCATTAGAAAGAGAAGAGATGGTTTTACTAACGAAATCTCCTCACTGTAAGAAAGATGAGTTTTTATAAAACTCAAGCACCCTTATTTTTATTATTTTGTTTTTCTACTCTGCTCCATAAGAAGTTTATATTTTAGCTAAGGAAAATATAGATGATGATTGTTTTATATATTTTAAATAAAATCTTTATTATTATTCAAGTAAAAAAATAATTTCGAAATGTCACTGTTTTTGTATGCATAATTATAGAAATAAAACTTTTAGAATTTTCTTTCGAAAAAATCTTATTCAAATTGGACATATTTTTGCTCTGACAAATTCTCTCTCATTGAAAAGCTTGTGCCAGACTTTTCTTTGAACTTCAACCTTTTTGCTGGTCTTCAAAATCTTGAAAAGAAATTTATAAAGAATCTGTTTGTGTGCTTCTTTATTTTTTTAACAGAATGGAAATCATTATGAGGGTCTTTTTTTTTAATGTTACAGCCAAAAAAGAAAAATTGATTTTCACCAAAATCTGATAAGGGTATCGATGATGAAGTTTTAACTTTATTCTCTCAAACAAAATAATAAATGCCATAAAAATCCACCTTCAAAAGGAATGAAACTTCTGTGATTTATATGACCTTGACTCGAATAAGGATAAAATCATACATTGAGAAAGATTAGATGAAAAGCCAGAGACAAAGTTTATCTCTCGCATTCGTATTTTATCATTCAGTCACAATTCAGCTCAACAAATTTTTAGCATAGGATGAATTTTTTTTAACTTGCTTTCGATTAGGCGAATCCAAGTAAAAGATTTTTTTCAATTAAATCAAATTTTTTAATAAAAAAATCTCGACTTGACAAATCTATTTAAAGAAACCTCTTCAATTTCTTATTTAATTTTCAGAGATGAATTCGATGAAATCCTACTCTCACATTGACGATAAATACCGTGCTATCCAAGAAGAACTCGCTCACCTTTCTCTCCTTCCAAATGTCGTCCTCGCCAAAGACCAATTCTTTGCCCTTTTGGACCAAAACGTACAGAAAAAACTCTTCTTTTCTGAAAATAAATTTCTTAGGCCCCAAATAAAAGTTTCGATCGACGTGTTGCGAATGAATTATATGATAAAATGAGAAAAGATCAAAAAGGATGTTTTATGGTTGATGAATTTGTTCGCACATATATTGATTGCCAAGAAATTCTTATAGCAAATCTTGCTGAAGCTCAATCTTCTTATGATGAATACAACAAAGCAAGAATCGATGCTTATGGAAAATTAGAAGAATTCCGTAGTGAAGAAGTCATAAATCCTTATGGAATCATGGAAGAAAGCATAATGACCTTACAAGTTTTAGAACTGACCTTTGTTGATCAAATTCTATTCAAAGATGCTTTTGTTGTTATTCATTGTGGAGACAATTATTTCAAAACAAAATCCTCACAATATGCGAAATCTGTTCAATGGAATGAACGTTTCAATGTGTATAATTAGTTCTTGTAAAGCGAGAAATTAATTTTTTGAAAGGGATATTACAACAGGAAAGGAGACGCTTCATCTACAAGTCATTGCTACAGACAATAATAACAATCAAGTTTTCTTGGGAGAAACACATATGCCTTTGAGAAACCTCCAAGATCAATGTTTCAGAGATGAGTTATATCATCTTTATGATCAAAAGGGAAGAATTGTCGATGGCAAGTTACATCTTAAGCTTCAGTGGATTCACTCAAGAGTGAAATATCTTGAAAGCGTGATTAAAAAATGGGAGAAAACTATGGCTAGTATTTCGAAAGATAAACAAGATTTTGAACTCAGCTTGAACACTTTAAATAGCTTATTCCCAAACCTTGCCTTTGGTGGGCTTGAGAGATCAACTCATACTTCTCATCAATCATATTTTTAATCAGTTCTTATTGTGATTGATTCATATCGTCTCCTTCTTAACGAAAAATATTATGTTGAATATCGTTGAAGGTGTATTAACTTACCTCGCCATATTTCATCCATTCTCAAAAGTGAGATTCTCAGTAAGCTAAAAATTCTTTTGAAGAGAAAAATATCAAGCGAAACTTCAAAAGAATTTTTTTGCTATGTTTATTCACAACCTTCTTGATTTTTGATATTGAAAAATTTTTCAACTTCTCTGTATCCCACATAATGAAACCAATTTTTCATAAAATATGATAATCGACGCAAAAAACCTGACAAACCTATTTGAGAATAGATCTAAATTCTATTCAATAATCTTTCCCATTTTACTTCAAATATATGACTGAGGGTCTCGCTGTCCTCTTTTAAATTTTTTTTTTTGAACTTGCAAATATTATACTTTGCTCAAGGGCCTTTCGAAGCAAATTCATCAATTTGAGGGAAGCCACCTGAATCTGAATCTGAATCACTATATCAATATCATAATACTTTTAGAGGTTGAAATTTAGCTTCTTTTTAAAAGTAATTTGACCACTATAAATTCGTCTA
>Ga0182738_1001430_pt1 | contig 29975 bp, 29 predicted proteins | sample eDN5th30CBELigMG_FD_128876 | JGI IMG/M metagenome (GOLD analysis project Ga0182738, IMG submission 128876) | Enriched Miracle-Growth compost microbial communities from Emeryville, California, USA - eDNA 5th pass 30_C BE-Lig MG (version 2)... ...
CCTGATGCTCCTTCAAAATGCCGATGATCTGTTCGTCGGAAAATCTCGATCGCTTCATTGCCTGTCTCCTCATCCGAATAACAGGCTAACCTCAAAGCGAGGACATTTCAGGGGAGCACGTCAGCAGCCTCAAATCATTCGGTCGACTGGGTGACGCGGCTCGACTTAGCCACGGACCACCTCGGCAGCGCGGTCTATGACCTTATCCTGCTGGACGTGATGCTCCCGGACGGACATGGCATCGGCTTCCTGCGCAGTCTGCGCATGAAGGGCTGCGCCACGCCGGTGATCATCCTGACAGCGCTGGACCAGATTTCCGACCGCATCCAGGGGCTCAACGCGGGGGCGGACGACTACATGACCAAGCCTTTCGACCTTTCGGAACTTTCGGCACGTCTGAACGCCGTGGCGCGGCGCTACAGCGGCAATCCGAACCCGATCGTCGAGATCGGCGATCTGCAAATCGACCTTGCGGCCAGGACAGTCGCGCGGGGCCGGCGGCCGGTCGATCTCACCGCGCGCGAATGGGCGCTCCTGGAGGCTTTCATCCAGCGTCCTGGCCAAGTTATGTCCAAGGCGCAATTGGAGGAGCGCCTCTATGCCTTCGGCGCCGAGGTTGAAAGCAATACCATCGAAGTCCACGTCAGCCGCTTGCGCAAGAAGCTGAGGCATTCGGTCGTCGATACGGTGCGCGGCATCGGGTACCGGCTTGGAAATGCCAGATGATGTTCCCCAGAAGCCTGCAAGGACGTCTTTCGCTGTGGCTCGGGTTGGGGGTGGCGCTGCTGTGGGCGGCCGCGGCCGCGGCGACGGCGCATAAACTGCGCCACGAGATGAACGAGGTGTTCGACAGCGCGCTGGAGGAAACGGCGCAGCGCATTCTGCCGTTGGCCGTTCTCGACATCATCGGCCGCGATCATGACGGCGACGACGATGCGGAGCAGCGCGTCGCGACGTTGCGCCAGCACGACGAATATTTCACCTACGTCGTGCGGGATTCCGAGGGCAAGGTCCTGTTGCGGTCGCATAATGCCGACCTTGCCGTGTTCCCGTCGTTCGCCGGCATGGGCTTCGCCAACACCGCGACGCACCGCATCTATTTCGATGCCGCCTTGCGTGGGACGGTGACGATCGCCGTGGCCGAGCAGCTCGCCCATCGACGCGCGGTGGCCGAGGAAGTTCTGCTGGGGTTGGCACTGCCACTCGGTCTGGTCATTCCTCTCAGCTTGCTTGGCGTCTGGGTCGTCGTGCGGCTTTCGATGGCACCGATCAGAAGTTTTCGTTCCGGTATTGAGGCTCGCGGCGGCGGCGACCTGACGGCGATCCCCGCCGACGGACTGCCATCCGAAGTCCGGCCGATCGCCATGGCGGTGAACCACCTGCTGGAGCGGCTCAGGCGCACCCTTGAAGCAGAGCGAAGTTTCACGGCCAATTCCGCGCATGAGCTGCGTACGCCCGTCGCCGCTGCGCTGGCGCAGACGCAACGACTGATCGCCGAGGCGCCGAGCGAGGCCATCAGCAAAAGGGCGCAACACATCGAGAAGGCGTTGCGGCGGCTTTCCAGATTGTCGGAGAAGCTGATGCAGCTTGCACGGGCCGAAGGCGGCCGGCTTCAGGCGGCCCACCCAGTGGATGCCGCAGCCGTGCTGCGAGTGCTGGTTCACGAAATGGCGATGGACCACCCGAGGCGCATCGAGCTGTCTCTACCCGACATTCCGGTACTTGCCGGCATCGACGCCGACGCATTCGCGATCTTGGCGCGGAACCTGATCGAGAATGCGCTGAAGCATGGGGCGCGGCAGGAACCGGTGCGCGTCGCCTTGTCGGCGGATGGCGCGCTGCGGGTTCTGAACGCGGGAAGCGTAGTGCCACCGGACGTTCTTGCTCGCCTGGCGGAGCCATTCGAGCGCGGTGGCGCCCAGGGGGAGGGCGCCGGCCTCGGGCTCGCCATTGCCAAGGCGATCGCCTCCGGTGTCGGCGGACGGATCGAGCTGATCTCTCCGCGGGAAGGGCAGCAGGATGGTTTCGAGGCCAGGTTCGTCCTTGCAAATGAGAAGAAATGGCAAAGGCCATCCTGACGCCGATCGTTCTCCACGTTCGCTGCACGCTACAGAGATCGGAGGGTTCAGCCCCCTCAGGCTGCCTCCAGTTCGGCTCCTGTGGACGTTCGGCGCGCGGATGCGAGGCTGACATACGCCTTGATCGGCAGGTGGTCTGAGGCCAGACGTGCCAGCGGCGTATCGTGGACCATGATCGGCGAGAGGATATCTCCGCGGTTTGCGATCATGCGGTCGAGTGCCAGGAGAGGCAACCGGGAGGGGAAACTGGGAACGGCGGCCGGCAGCGGACCGAATGCGGCGTCGAATGTTTTGAGGGCGGAGCGATCATTGAGCCGCCATTCGTTGAGATCGCCCATCAGTAAGGCCGGGACTTCGTCCCTGGCTGTCATGATTTTCTGAATCAACCGCGCCTGATGTGTGCGAGAGCGGCGAAGAAGTCCGAAATGCGCGGCGATAATCCGGATCACGCCGCCGACCTCAAACCCGATTTCCGCAACGATCGCGCCCCGTGGCTCCAGTCCCGGAAGCGCTATCTGATGAACGTCGCGGACGACGCCGCGCCTGAAGAGCAGAACGTTCCGTGCCAGCCGTGCGTTCGCATGTTTCCCGACACTGGAACGAGCGTAAGGCCGGTCTCGCATTCGAGACGGGTGAGGTCGAGCAAGCTCTTCCCCTCCCAACTGCCGGCCTATATCCTTGACTTAGTCCACACGTCTCAAGCTCGGCGCCGCTCGGATAAGTCAAGATCTTGTGGTAGCCCACTTTCAAGATGGTGCGTCGAGGAGCGTTCCGGTGCCGGCCAGAGACATTCCAGGGCTGCAAGGCCGTTTCCTGCAAGCGGTCTTCTCTTCCCGTTTTGAGGGTAACGGCGGTTATTTGCTTGCCGCGGGAGCCGTGGCGGCAATGTTTGTCGTCCGATTTGCTCTGCAGGGCATCCTGGGGAGTGCCGTAACCTTTCTTTTCTTTGTTCCTGCAATCCTTCTCGCAGCTATCGCGGGCGGCATCCGTCCGGGGCTTTTTGCCCTCGTCCTCTCCCTTCTTGGTGCGCTTTGCCTTGCGGGTGCCGATGCCTCGTCCTGGGTGCAGAGTTCCGTCTTTGCCGTGGTTGGGCTTGCAATCGCCTGGATGGGCGAAATGCTCCATCATGCGCGTCGCGCCCTCGACAAGACGGAAGAAACGCTCAGGGCTCAGCAGGATCATTTGCGTTCGATCCTCGATACGGTGCCCGACGCGACCGTGGTGATCGACGAACGGGGCTATATCACTTCCTTCAGCGCGGCTGCCGTCCGACAATTCGGATACACTGAAGCCGAGGCGCTTGGCCACAACGTGAACATCCTGATGCCCGAACCTTATGGCAGCGAGCATGACGGCTATATTCAGCGATATATCGCTACCGGCGAAAAGCGGATCATTGGAATCGACCGCGTCGTGGTTGGCCGCAGGAAGGACGGGTCCACCTTTCCCATGAAACTGGCCGTCGGCGAGATGAGATCGGCTACCGGCCGGTTTTTCACCGGATTCATCCGGGATCTTACCGAACGCGAGGAATCGGCGGCCCGCCTGCAGGAGGTGCAGAGTGAGCTTGCAAGGCTTGCCCGCCTCAACGAGCTTGGTGAGATGGCGTCGACGCTGGCGCACGAATTGAACCAGCCGCTGGCCGCGATCGCAAACTACGCGCAGGGCTGCGTCCGCTTCCTCAACAGTCTGGATGACGCTGCCGCCGACCGGATCCGGGACGCTCTCGAGGAGACGGCGAAGCAGTCGCTGCGCGCGGGCGGGATAATCCGGCACCTGAGGGAATTCGTCACGCGCGGCGAAACGGATGTCACGCGAGAGACGATGCGCAAGCTTATCGAAGAGGCCGGCGCTCTTGCCCTTGTCGGATCGCGCGAGCAAGGCGTGCGCTCGGTATTCGACTTTGCGCCGAAGGGCGCCGATGTCCTGGTCGACCGTGTCCAGATCCAGCAGGTGCTGATCAATCTCATGCGCAATGCGATGGAAGCCATGCGCGAAAGCGAGAAGCGTGAGCTGGCCGTCCGCACGATCGTCGAAGGCGGCTATGTCGTGGTCGAGGTTGCGGATACGGGTCCGGGTATCTCCGAGGATGTGGCCGCGCACCTGTTCCAGCCTTTCGTCACCAGCAAGGCGAGCGGCATGGGGATCGGGCTTTCCATCTCCAGGCGGATCATCGAAGCGCATGGAGGCGAGATTTCAGCTAGCCGAAACGTCAGTGGCGGGGCAACGTTCAGGTTCACGCTCCCTCTGGCGGGAAAGGAGGTGTCGGATGCAGATTGACAATTACGTAGTCCACATCGTCGACGACGAAGAGCCCGTTCGCAAATCGCTGGCCTTTCTCCTGACCATGACGGGCTTCACGGTTCGGGTGCACGAGTCCGCAAGCAGCTTCCTTGCTGCTGCAAAGACCATCGGCAAGGCTTGCCTTATCACCGATTTGAGGATGCCCGACATGAGCGGTGTGGAATTGCTGGAGAAGCTCAAGGAGAAAGGCGCCTCTATCCCCGCCGTGGTCATCACGGGTCATGGGGACGTTCCGATGGCGGTTGCGGCAATGAAGGCTGGCGCCGTCGATTTCATCGAGAAGCCATTCGAGGACGAAGCGCTGGTCGAGGCGATTAAGCGAGCAGCAAGCCAGCTGGAAGAAAGCCCGGTGCCCATAGTGGACGCGGCAACGCTGCGTGCGAGGTTCGACAGCCTTTCGGAGCGCGAGCGCCAGGTGTTGTCCGCGGTCGTGGCGGGCCTGCCCAACAAGACCATCGGCTTCGATCTTGGCATCAGCCCTCGCACGGTCGAGGTCCATCGCGCCAATATCATGTCCAAGATGCAAGCGAGGAACCTGCCGGAGCTGGTTCGCATGAGCATCGCGATGGGCCTGTCCTCATAAGTTCACTGTCGGAAGTCTGGGTAACGTCCGTTTGATCCACCGCAATGCGCCGATCTGAGGTGGCGTGGTCCACTACGCACGATCTGCTGGATCGGATCGGTGGATGCGGAAGTATGACTCAAGTAATCGTTGTGACCCCGGACGCGGCTTTCAGGCACTCGCTCACTTTCGTTCTTCAAAGCGGTGGCGTCGCCGTATTGTCCTACGGCGCCCTCGGTCCAGCGTTTGGATCGCCGCAAGCTCATCATGTCGGTTGCGCGGTTGTCGACGACGAAGCCATCCATGACTGGCAATACGCGCAGGAGCTGTTCACCAGTTTCAGACACCCCGTTATTCTGCTGATGGACCAATACCGCTCGCCGCAGGACGTGCCGTATGCGAGATGCCTGGCAAAACCGTTTCTCGGCGAACCGCTCCTGCAGGCTGTTCAAGACGCGATCGTCGGCAGATCCTGACCCCGGTACGTAGAAACCCGTACGGATACAACCGAATTTCGATCCATCGGATTTCGGTGGATTGTTTCGTCATCGGTATCGAGGGACGATCCATGACGAACTTTGAGCAATCGCGCTATTCCCATCAGCTGGGCAGCATCCTGCTCGAGCGCAACGAACCCAACACGCCGTTGGGAAGCGGTCACCCCGCCACATTCTTCCCGGCAGGCTCGGAAATTTACGCCCAGGGCGAGACATGCGGAAACCTTTACCGGGTGGAGTTCGGCGCCGTTCGCATCTACCGTCTTTTGTCGGATGGCCGACGTCAGATATCGGCATTTCACCTGGCCGGCGAGATGTTCGGTTTCGAAGTCGACAAGAGTCACCACTTCTTCGCCGAAGCAATCTGCAGCACCGGCATTCGCGTCCTCAGCCCTTCGGCTTCCCATGCCGTAGCCGAACTCCTGCCCATGGCGCTTCAAAGCCTCGTGCGGGCTCAGGAGCAGCTTCTGGTGCTGGGTCGCCAGAATGCTGTGGAACGCGTCGCGGCTTTCTTCCTTGAGATGTCTGAGCGTCAAGGCGGCCTGCATCAGGTCGAGCTTCCGATGTCACGATTGGATATCGCCGACTATCTCGGCCTGACTATCGAAACCGTGTCGCGGGTCTTTTCGAAACTGAAAAGCAAGGGAGTCATCCGGCTGCCAAGCCTGCGGAGCGTGGAGATCGTCAAGTTGCAGATGCTCCAGGATATGGCTGCATGAGCATCTGGCATCAGCAGGCGCGGACAGGCCCTATCGGGCTGCCGGGAATCCTTGGGGAAATGCATGTGGTACCCAGTAGCGACCGCACCCTTTAATCGCGATCTCGAATTGGCGGTTCAGGATCGGGATGGCATCCATGCACTGGTGTTTCCCTGCCAACGTATTCTGACCGGATGGATCGCGTCAAAGACCCATGAAAGGCTTGACGTATCACCGACGCATTGGCGGGCGTGGAAGGGTAGCGGCTCGGAAAATGAGGTGAGCTAGCAGCGGGCCGCGGGTCCATTGAGCCACGGATAAGGATCTATCATGAGTCGACATGAGAAAATTCGAGCCTTTGATCCGGGTCAACGCGGTGGCTCAGTAAAGTTGATCTCTTCATTTTACCTGCCGCTACCTTGGTCGAAACGACCGGACGAGCGGCAAATCGAGCCCACGGAGGTGCCGCAGCCGTGACCAGAACGACGATCTCAAATTTTTCGCAGGCAGCACAACAAGCGCAACATTGGGTCAATGAAGTCGCGGGAGAGTTGGACTGGGATGTCCCGCGCGCCTATCGGCTGCTAAGGGCGGTCTTGCACGCGCTCCGGGATTGGTTGCCGCCTGAAGAAATGAGCGATCTGGCGGCGCAATTGCCTGCCCTGATCCGCGGCGTATTTTTCGAAGGCTGGCGTCCTCTCAACGGCCTTGGCCACGAACGTCGCAAGGGCGATTTCATCATAGCCGTGAGACGGGAATTCGGCTTCGAAGCGGAGGTGGATTTCGATCGTGCCATCGGGGCTGTTTTTCATCTTCTCGATCGCCATATCTCGGCCGGAGAGGTCGATCAGGTTCGCAACTCGATGAGAAAGGCGCTCAGGCTGCTTTGGCCGGCGGACTGAGACATGTTTTGCGATCGCCAGGAAGCAGGACGGATGCTCGCGAACGAACTCGCCGGGCTATCGCTTCACGCACCTGTCGTCCTTGCTTTGCCGCGTGGAGGCGTGCCCGTGGCGGCCGAGGTCGCTGCCGTGTTGAAGGCGCCTCTCGACCTGGTCATCGTCCGCAAGGTGGGCGCTCCGGGCAATCCTGAACTTGCGGCGGCGGCAATCGTCGACGGCGATCCGCCGGATGTCGTCCTCAACCGAGAAATCGTGGAAGCCTACAATCTAGACGACGCGGACCTGGCGACGCTGGTGAAACGCGAGCGGCCAGAACTCCAGCGCCGACGGACCCTCTATCGAGGCAGCCGGTCGCCGCTTTCGATTGCCGGAAAAACCGCGGTTCTCGTAGACGATGGTGCGGCAACCGGCACCACGATGAAGGTGGCCATACGCGCACTCAAACGGCGATCGCCGATGGCAATCGTCGTGGCGCTGCCGATCGCCCCGCCGGAGACCGTGGCAGAACTCAGCCAGGAGGCGGATCGTATCGTGTGCCTGGCGCAGCCGCCGCATTTTCGGGCGCTTGGGTACTACTATCGCAATTTCGAACAGCTCGACGACGAGGACGTGCTCGTCGCCTTAGGCCACAGCCAAGGGAGCAGGGACGCAGCGATGAGCAAACGACGGAAAGCGACTGTGGGAAATCCCCCCGCAGCCGACGCGAAAAAGAAGCGATAGAAAGGGGGCAGCCATGTTGATCAGGACTATGACGACGCCGGAATGCACGAAACTGCTGGATAGCAGCCGGCTGTGCAGGATCGCCTGCGCCAAAGACAATCAGCCCTACGTCGTGCCTGCCTATTTCGTTCATGCCGAGAACCACCTCTTCATGTTCTCGATGCTTGGCAAGAAGATCGAATTCATGCGGGCGAATCCACGCGTGTCGGTGGTTGTCGAAGAACACCGCAAACACCGGCAGTGGACGAGCGTTGTTGTCGACGGCAGGTACGAAGAGCTGCCCGACGAGATAGGTCACAAGCGTGACAGGGATCATGCCTGGTCGATATTGAGCAAGTACAACGACTGGTGGGAGCCGGGCGCGCTGAAGCCGCTTCTGCCGCCGATCTCGAACGAAATGTCGCACGTGTTTTTCCGCGTCTCGATCGACCAGATCTCGGGGCGAGAGGCGAGGGAATAGTCATGTACGATGACATCGGCTGTGCCGTCAGGGCGGCCCTGCTGGCCGGACATTCAGTCTACTTATTCCACCTCAGCGACTGATAATCGAGGAGAAGGACCGTGGAAGATACCTACGACCAGAAGGAACTCGATCTCATCGACCGGTACTGGCGGGCGGCGAACTATCTCTCGGTCGGGCAGATCTACCTTCTCGACAACCCCTTGCTGAAGGAGCCGCTTCGGCCGGAGCACGTCAAGCCGCGCCTGCTCGGCCACTGGGGCACCACGCCCGGCCTCAATTTCGTCTATGCGCACCTCAACCGCGTCATCCGCGCCCGCGATCTCGACATGATCTACATCTGCGGCCCCGGCCATGGCGGGCCGGGCATGGTCGCCAACACCTATCTCGAAGGCACCTACAGCGAGGTCTATCCGGACGTCTCCTGCGACGAGCCGGGCCTGCGCAGGCTGTTTCGGCAGTTCTCCTTTCCTGGCGGAATCCCCAGCCACGCGGCGCCCGAGACGCCCGGATCGATCCATGAAGGGGGAGAACTCGGCTATGCGCTCGCCCACGCCTACGGCGCGGCGTTCGACAATCCCGAGCTGATCGTCGCCTGCGTGATCGGCGACGGCGAGGCCGAGACCGGGGCGCTGGCGGCCTCCTGGCATTCGAACAAGTTCCTCAATCCGGCCCACGACGGCGCCGTCCTGCCGATCCTGCACCTGAACGGATACAAGATCGCCAATCCCACCGTGCTTGGCCGGATCGAGGGGGAGGAACTGCGAAGCCTGCTGGCCGGCTACGGTCACGAACCGTTCTTCGTCGAGGGCGACGATCCGTGGGACATGCACCGGAAGATGGCCGCGACAGTGGATGCGGCCCTCGACCGCATCGCCGAAATCCAGCATGCGGCACGGCAATCCGGCACGGTGGCGCAGCGGCCGCGCTGGCCGATGATCGTGCTCAGAAGCCCGAAGGGGTGGACCGGGCCGAAGGAGGTCGACGGCAAGAAGGTGGAGGGGTTCTGGCGCGCCCACCAGGTGCCGATCACGGACCCGCGCGCCGATCCCGGCCACCTGAAGCTGCTGGAAGACTGGATGCGAAGCTACCGGCCGGAGGAGCTTTTCGACGGGGCGGGCGCCCTGCGGAACGAGCTTCGCTCGCTTGCTCCCGCCGGTGCCCGGCGAATGGGCGCCAACCCGCATGCGAATGGCGGGCTGCTCAAGCGCGAGTTGCAATTGCCGGACTTCAGAGATTTCGCCGTCGCTGTCCCGCAGCCCGGCGGCGCGCTAGCAGAGGCGACCCGCGTGATGGGCACATTTCTCGAAGCGGTCGTGCGCCTGAACGCCGATGCGCGAAACTTCAGGATCATGGGGCCGGACGAGACGGCGTCGAACCGGCTGGACGCCGTGTTCGAGGCGACCGAGCGCGTCTGGATGGAGATGATTGAGCCCTATGACGTGCATCTCGCCCCGGAGGGCAGGGTCATGGAGGTGCTGAGCGAGCATCTGTGCCAGGGCTGGCTTGAAGGCTATCTGCTGACCGGCCGGCACGGCCTGTTCTCCTGCTACGAGGCCTTCATCCACATCGTCGATTCCATGTTCAACCAGCACGCCAAATGGCTGAAGGTGTCGCGTAGGCTGGCATGGCGGAAGCCGATCGCGTCGCTCAACTACCTGCTGACGTCGCATGTGTGGAGGCAGGACCACAACGGATTCAGCCACCAGGATCCCGGCTTTGTCGACCTTGTGGCCAACAAGAAGGCGGACATCGTGCGCATCTACCTGCCGCCGGATGCGAACACGCTGCTGTGGGTCGCCGACCATTGCCTGCGGACCTACGATCGCATCAACGTCATCGTCGCCGGAAAGCAGCCCGCGCCGCAATGGTTGGCGATTGAGGACGCCGCCGAGCATTGCAAGGCAGGCGTCGGCGCCTGGGAGTGGGCCGGCACTGAAAAGGGCGGCGTCGATCCGGACGTGGTGATGGCATGCGCTGGCGACGTGCCGACGCTCGAGGCGCTGGCCGCAGTGGACCTGCTGCGCCAGGCGCTTCCCGACCTTGCCATCCGCGTCGTCAACATCATGGATCTGATGACGCTGCAGCCGAAGGAGCGGCATCCGCACGGCCTGTCGGACGCCGAGTTCGACAGGCTGTTCACCAAGAACCGTCCAGTGATCTTCGCCTATCACGGCTATCCCTATTTGATCCACCGCCTGACCTACAAGCGGACGAACCACGACAACATCCATGTGCGCGGCTTCAACGAGGAAGGGACGACGACGACGCCGTTCGACATGGTGGTGCTCAACGAACTGGACCGCTTTCATCTCGCGATGGAAGCTATAGACAGGATGCCGGAGCTTGGCGCGAAAGCGGCCGAAGCCAGGCGGCGGTTCGCCGGTCGGCTCGTCGAGCACACGCGCTATGTGAGGGAGCACGGCGAGGACATGCCCGAAATCCGGAACTGGAGCTGGCCGTACAAGACGGCAGCACAGGCGGGTGACTGAGGCCCCGGCTAAAAGGGATTGCAGGAGATGGCGGGCTCGATTCTGGCTCTGAACGCGGGCTCGTCCAGCCTGAAATTCGGCCTCTTCGAAAGCGGAACGCTGCGCCGGATGGTATCCGGCGGTTTCGAGGACGTTCACGACATGCCGCGTCTGGCCGCGAAGGACATAAATGGGGCGCTCGTCGCCGACCGGTCGATCCGGCAGAAGAAACCGCCGGTCGAAACCCTGCTCGGCGCGCTGTTCGAGTGCCTTGCTCCCTGGCTTGCGGATAGGCCGCTGGCGGCGGTAGGGCACCGCATCGTCCATGGCGGCAGCCGGTTCGTCGCCCCCGTCGGCCTGTCCGAAGCGGTCGTTCGCGAACTCGACGCGCTGACGCCGATCGCCCCGCTGCATCAGCCTGCCTGTCTCGAGCCGGTACGGGCGCTGATGCGCTCGCATCCGGGCCCGCCGCAGGCCGGCTGTTTCGACACAGCTTTCCATCACACCCTTGCGCCGCCCGTAAGCCGCTATGCCCTGCCGCGCGGATTCGAAGAACAGGGCATCCGGCGATACGGCTTTCACGGCCTTTCCTACGAATTCATCGCCGGGAGGCTGCGGGAGATTTCCCCCGAGGCGGCAGGCAAGCGCACCGTCGTAGCGCATCTCGGCAGCGGTTGCAGCCTCTGCGCCATGCGTGAGGGAAAGAGCCTCGACACCTCCATGGGCTTCACCGCGCTTGACGGGCTGATGATGGCGACGCGGCCCGGCGCCGTCGATCCCGGCATCATCCTCTACCTGCAACAGGTTCGCGGCATGTCGGCCAAGGAGGTCGAGGACGTTCTTTATCACCGCTCCGGCCTGCTCGGCGTCTCGGGCTTGTCGGGAGACGTCCGCGACCTGCTGGCCAGCGAGCATCCGCATGCGGCGGAAGCCCTCGATCTCTTCACCTTCCGGATCGCCCGCGAAATCGTGGCGATGGCCAACACGCTGCAAGGCCTGGACGTGCTGGTGTTCACGGGCGGCATCGGTGAGCATGCCTGGCAGATCCGCCAGGCGGTCTGCGAGCGGCTGCAGTGGCTGGGCGTAAGGCTCGACAGGAACGCCAACCGCTCCGACCAAGAGCGGATCTCAGACCGGCAAGGCGGGGTCGAAATCCACGTAATCGCAACGGATGAAGAATTGACCATCGCCCGTCAGGTATCAGCAATCATTCCCGGATGAGATGTCAGCGCGCCAGGAAAACCGGCAGCGGAGGGTTTTCCAGCATCGAACGGGTTACGCCGCCGAAAATGCGTTCGCGCAATCGGGAGTGGCCGTAGGCGCCCATGACCAGCATCTCAGCACCCGTGTCGATGGCATGCCGGCGCAGCACATCCGCTACCGAATGATTTTCGCTCGGAAGGCGGTCGACGGTGACGTTGACGCCGTGGCGCGCCAGGAACGTCGCCACGTCGGCGCCAGGTTCCTCGCCATGGGAGCGCTCGCCTTCGACGGGATCGACAATGGCCAGATGCACCTCGTCGGCTGCGGCAAGCAGGTCCAGGGCTTCCCGCACGGCCCGCGTCGCCTCGATCCTCGTGTCCCACGCGACCAGGACGCGTTTGGGATTGAGTGACGGCCGGGCGTTTTCGGGAACCAGCAGAAGCGGCTTTCCCGACCAAAACAACGCGCCCTCGATAACCTTTTGGCGCAGCGTTTCCGAGGCGAGCAATTCAGGTCCGGCAAGCGTAAGGTCGGCATAGCGCGCGCGTCGTCCGACCATCTCGTCGGCCCAGCCAACCTCCTCATAGTCGCTGACGACGTCGCCCGAAACAGGGTTCGCAGCCACGAAAGCGGATATTTCTTCGGTGCGGGCGTTCAGACGTCTCTGATCGGCTTGTCGCTCCTGCATCCAGCCATCCGACACGACGACGGCGTATTCGCCGATAGGCGGAGGAGCGGCCAAAGCCATGACAAGCACTGAAAGATGCGCTTCGGCTTGCTCGCACAGGTCCGCAGCAAGCTTGAGATCGCCTTGCCAGCCGATTTCCGGCCCGGTGATCGTCAGAATTGTCTTGAACGCCATGATTCCGATCCTCGCATCTCGCGTTTGTGCAGAAGCGATATTCAGTTCTTGTGCCGGCTTCATTGCGTTGGATCAAACCTCTCATCCGCTCACGATTGATCCCGGTCAAGGAAAGCAGGCAGCTTCTGGCGGAATCTGCATGCTCGTCGATCGACATCCCCAAAACTGGAACGTGACCATGAAACTCCAAGCCTTGCTTCCACTGGTGACGTACCCCGACCCGGTCTCGCCGCATGTCGGATCGCATGCCACTATCGTGTCGGCGCAGTTGGAGGCGGAACTGCATGCCCTTGCCGTGAACGCCGACATCCCGGCTGTGTCGAATGCCCTTTCCAAGTTCCTCTTGAACACGCCGGAACTGATCAGAGATGCGAATGCAAGGAGTCGCAGGAATGGCGAGGACATCCTCCGCGTCGTGACGGACGAGGCCACGTCGGCGGGCGTCAAGCTCGTCACCGATCGGACGGCGACCTCCCTGCCGCTATTGGGCGACTTGGCTGCGAACCGGGCACGCTATTTCGACTTTGTCCTCATTGGCTGGGAAGCCGCGAATGAAAGCACGCATACGCTGGCCGAGGATGTCATCTTCGGCTCCGGTCGCCCGGTGATCCTGCTTCCCGAATTGGTTCAGCCGACTGCCTTCGATCATGTGGCGATCGCATGGGACGGCAGCCGCGTCGCGGCCAGGGCCGTCGCCGATGCGGCCCCGCTGCTGCGGAAGGCGTCGAGGATCACGGTCCTGACTGTGACCGACGAGAAGGACCTGCCGGAGGACGATCCCGGCGCTCGACTCGCTTCGGGATTGCGGGAGCGCGGCCTTCCCGCCGAGGCTCACGCCGTGCTGAGCGGCGGCGGCGACATCGCCGTCACCTTGCAGGAGAACGCCGTTCAACGCAGCGCCGGCCTTCTCGTGATGGGCGGCTACGGCCATACGCGTGTACGCGATTTCATTCTCGGCGGAGCGACCGACGGCATCCTGCGCGATCTGCGCCTGCCGACCCTGATATCGCACTGATATCCACGGTGCCTCGATGACGAGCGAGAAAGCCCGCGCCGGCTTCAAGATTGCCCTGCTGGCTTGCGCCCTTGCCGGTCTCGCGGCCGGGATCGGCCTGAGCCTGGCCGGAAAGGCAGAACTTGCCCGGACGGCCTGGACGGCAGGCGTGACTCCCGTCCTTGTGGCGCTCGTCGTCGAGATCGTCCGGAGCCTGCTGAGACGCGAAGTCGGCCTCGACGTCGTGGCGGCCCTGTCGATGTCGGCCGCGCTGGTCTTCGGCGAAACGCTTGCAGCTGCCGTCGTCGCCTTGATGTATTCGGGGGGCACTTTCCTCGAAAGCTTTGCCGAAGGTCGTGCCCGGCGCGAGATGCACGATCTTCTTTCGCGCGTTCCACGCACCGCGACCCGTCATAGCGACGGCGCGCTGAAAGAAATCCCGCTTGATGAGATCGTACCCGGCGACCTCCTCCTGATCCGTCAGGGAGACGTCGCTCCCGTCGATGGGACAGTCGAGAGCGAGCGCGCGGTGCTCGACCAGTCCGCGATGACGGGCGAATCGATGCCCGTCAGGCTCACGCGCGGCCAGGAGGCGATGAGCGGCTCCACTAATGCGGGCGAGGCCTTCGACCTGCGCGCCAGCCGCCGTGCCGCGGAAAGCACCTATGCCGGCATCGTGCGCCTGGTCGAGGATGCCCAGCGCTCGAAGGCGCCGATTTCCCGGCTGGCTGACCGCTATTCGATGCTATTCCTTCTCGTCACGGTCGCGCTCGCGGCGGCGGCATGGTGGGCGACGGGCGATCCCATCCGCGCAGTCGCTGTCCTCGTCGTCGCAACGCCGTGCCCGCTCATTCTGGCAGTGCCGGTGGCGCTTGTGGCGGGCCTGTCGCGCGCCGCGCATTTCGGCGTGCTGATCAAGGGGGCGAAGCCGCTCGAGGCGCTTACACGGGCGCGAACGATGATCCTCGACAAGACCGGCACATTGACCGACGGGCGTCCTCAGATTGTCTCGATCGAGACACTAGCCGCCCTGTCGCCTGCGACAATACTTTACCTTGCCGCCGCGGCCGATCAGGCGTCGAAGCATCCGATGGCCCAGGCACTCGTCGGTGCGGCGCGCGCGCAGAATATGCTCCTGCCGGTGCCGACCGACATCGGGGAAGTGCCGGGGGAGGGGGTCACGGCGCGGGTAGACGGACACACCGTGGCCGTTGGCGGGGTGGACTTCGTCATGCGTCGGATTGCGGCGTCCGTCACGCCCAAGCGGCCCTCGGAAGCAGGTTCGGCCGTTGTTGCCGTTGCCGTGGACGGCCAACTTGCCGGCCTGCTGGTCCTTGCCGACTCGCCACGCACGGGCGCCGGCGATTTCCTCTACGGCATCCGCCGCCACGGCGTCGGCCGGATACTGCTTGCCACTGGCGATCACCGGGCCGTCGCCGAAGCGGTGACCAAAGGCCTCGGCCTCGACGGGGTCCATGCTGAACTGACGCCGGACCAGAAGGTCCTTCTGGTTTTGAGCGAGCGCAAGAACGGTCCGGTGATGATGGTGGGAGACGGGGTCAACGACGCTCCGGCGCTTGCGGCGGCCGATGTCGGCGTGGCCATGGGAGCAAGGGGTGCCGCCGCTTCCGCCGAGGCGGCCGATGTCGTCCTGCTGGTCGACGATCTCGGCCGGCTTCTTGCAGGGCTCGAAGTGGCTGTTCGATCCCGACGTATCGCGCTTCAGAGCGTGGCGGCGGGCATAGGCCTTTCGGTGGCCGGCATGATCGCGGCGGCCCTTGGCTATCTGACGCCGGTGCAGGGTTCGCTGCTGCAGGAGGCGATAGACGTGGCGGTCATCCTGAACGCCCTGCGCGCGTTGCGGATTTCTCCGACGCTGCAGCAGACAACCGATCCACTGACAGCAGCGGTTTGAGCCTGTCGCCACTTTGCTGGCAGCGAGCCTCGGCAGCGGCGTTTTCGTACCCCGGTCCTAGCCGCCTTGTTTCCCGAGCGCATACATGGCGGAAATCCACTTCCTGCGCTTGGCGTCGCTTACGCCTTCCACCATCCCGAACAGCGTTTCCCGGACTGGGCTGATGCCGACGAAGTTGAGGATGTTGCGACGCATGCCCGCGACGCCGTGGCCGAGATACCAGAAGCGATAGAACGAGGCTGGCATTCCCATCGTTACCACCACCCGGGCCGAGCGGCCCTTGAGCAGCGTCTTGGCGAAGCCGTTCTTACCTGCTTCGGGGTAAGCGAAGGCGACGCCCGGCCGCATCACCTGTTCCAGAAAGGCTTTCAACAGGGCGGGCATGGTGCCAAGCGACAGCGGAAAGATGAAGACGAGATGCTCCGCATCCTGGATTGCCTGGACAGCGTCTTCCAGCGTGACCGGCAGGGGCCGTTCGGTGAATTCGTCCGCGGTCCGCAGGATCGGGAAATCGAGCGTCGCGATGTCGAGGAGCCGGACTTCATGGCCGGTCGAGCGTGCGCCTTCGGCATAAGCGTCGGCAAGCGCCCGACACAGGCGCTTCGGATTGCCGTCTGGATGGCCAACGATGACAAGGACGCGGCGCGGCATAGCGGTTCTCCAGATGATAAAGCGAGGTTACGCGGCCCGCGGGCTGACGCCTTTGATCGCGATCAAGCCCGGCGACGCCTGGCGAGCCGGCGCTCGCGTGCGAAGAACCAGTGTTTGGTCGCTTCGGATGCGGCCAGATAAAGCAGCGTGATCGCGACAAGGCCTGCCACTGTCTGTGCAGGCAACGGCACGAAGCCGAACCAGGCTGAGCCCGGCAGGTAGGGAATCGCCATGGCGAGCAGGCCGATTGCCAGCGTCAGCCACGCAAGGAGCGCGCTTGGCCGGCTCCGCCAGAAGGACTGGTGCGTGCGTATGACGAGGACGATCACCAGTTGCGTCAGCAGCGATTCGACGAACCATCCCGTCCGGAACGTTCCGGCTCCCGCATGCATCATCAGCAGGAGAAAGCCGAAAGTTACGAAATCGAAGCAGGAACTCACCAACCCGAAATAGATCATGAAGCGGCGGATCGAGCCGATATCCCAGCGGCGCGGCGCCTCGATCTGTTCGGCGTCCACGCGGTCGCCTGCTATGGCCAGCGAAGGCAGCGACGAAAGCAGGTTGTTGAGAAGGATCTGCGGGGCCAGCAACGGCAGGAAGGGCAGTGCGAGCGACGCGAAGGCCATCGAGAACATGTTGCCGAAATTGGCGCTGGTGGTGATGGAAACGTACTTCATCGTATTGGCGAAGGTTCGCCGGCCGTCGTCCACGCCGCGCAGCAATACGCCGAGGTCGCGCTCCAGCAGGATCATGTCCGCGGCCTCTCGGGCCACGTCGACGGCGCCGTCGACGGAGATGCCGATGTCGGCTTCGTGCAGGGCTGGGGCGTCGTTTATGCCGTCACCCATATAGCCGACGACATGACCACGCCGGCGCAACGCTTCGATGATGCGTTCCTTCTGGTTGGGGTCGATCTCGGCGAAGATGTCAATCCGCGCGGCGCGGGCGATGAGCGCTTCCTTGGTCAGATTCGCCAGTTCGTCGCCGGTGAGTATATGGCGGTGCGGCAGGCCGATGACCTGCGCCAGATGCGCCGCGACATGGCGGTTGTCGCCGGTGATGACCTTCACCTTGATGCCGCGCCCGGCCAGGGCCTTCAACGTCTCGGCCATGCCCGGCTTCGGGGGGTCGAGGAACAGAAGGAAACCGGCGAAGGCAAGGTCCGCTTCGTCGTCTCGGCCGTAGCTCCGGCGCGACGGAAAGCGGCGGACGGCAAGGCCGAGCACGCGAAAACCCTGCATGCACCAGGCTTGCACCTTGTCGTCGATGGCCTTCGCCTGGCGCTCATTGAGCGCGCAGGCCTCGACGATATTCTGGACAGCTCCCTTGCAGATCAGCAGGTCTTCACCGGCATCTTTTTGCCGCACGATCACGGATAGTCGCTTGCGGATGAAATCGTAGGGAACCTCGTCGATCTTTTCATATGCCGAAAGATCGTCGCCGGAACCTCTGCTGGCTGCGATTCCCTCGTCAAGGGGATTTGCCATGCCGGACTGCAGCGTCGCGTTGAGCAGCGCCCACAGCCGCACCTGCGACGAATCCGTTCCGTCGGCACCCAGGCAGCCGTCCAGCCTGATGGTTCCTTCCGTCAGCGTCCCGGTCTTGTCGGTGCACAACAGGTCCATGCTGCCGAGATTCTCGATGGCCTCGAGCCGGCGCACGATGACGCCGTTCGACGCCATGGCGCGGGCACCGCGCGCCAGCGTGACACTGATGATGGCCGGCAGCAGTTCGGGCGTCAGGCCAACCGCCAGCGCAAGCGAGAACAGCAGGGAATCGATGACCGGCCGATGCAACAGAAGATTGGCGAAGAAGACGACAATGACGATGACCAGCATGACTTCCGTCATGAGGTAGCCGAAGCGGCTAATGCCTTTGGCGAAATCCGTCTCTGGCACTGCACGCGCGATCGCCCCGGCGATCGCCGCGAATTCCGTCTCCATGCCGGTGCGCACGGCGAGCATGGTGGCTGTGCCGCTGCGGACAGAGGTGCCCGTGAAGACCGCGTTGGCGCGCTGGCCGATCTGAGCGTCCGCTGCCGAAAGTCCGGGGGCTTTCACGACGGGAAAGGTCTCGCCGGTGAGCGCCGCCTCGCTGACGTTGAAGTCGCGCGCCTCCAGGAGCACGCCGTCCGCCGGGATGAGGTTGCCGGCGGAAAGGCGGATCACGTCGCCCGGCACGATCTCTGCGACGGCGACGGATGTCTCGCGGCCGTTGCGAAGCACGGTGGCTTTGCGGGCGATGCGCGCCGTCAGCGCCTCCATCGCCCTGGAGGCCCCGTATTCTTGCGTGAAGGAGAGCACGCAGCTCGCCAGCACGATGATGCCGATGATCACCGCTTCGCTGCCTTCTCCTACGAAGGCGGAGACGACCGCGGCGAAGATGAGGATGAGCACCAGCGGACTGCGGAATTGCCGCGCCAAGACGGCGAATGCGGAGGCGTGTCCCATTTGGCCGGCCGCATTGGGACCGGCTTCACCAAGCCTGCTTTGAGACTCGGCGAAAGAAAGACCCGAAAGGCTTGAATGCAGGCTGGTCAGCAGCGTTCCGGCCGGAACCGACCAATACGCTCCGGCCGTTGATGTCTCGTTCTGTTCCACGAAGCGGACTCCGCGGCGGCGCTATTAGGCAAGTCGCTCAATGCGCACCCGCTGCAATGGACAGGAATATAGCGTGGTTCCGTCAGCTCGCCATGAAGCGGTTCCGGCCTGTTTCGTCGAGCAGCGAGCGCGTCACGCCGCCGAACGCCCATTCCCGCAGGCGGCTGTGGCCGTACGCTCCCGACACGATCAGGTCGGCACCGCATTTGTCCAGCGCCTCGAACAGGGCTATGTGCTCATCGAGGCCTTCGACCAGCTCAGGTCGCGCTTCCACGCCATGCGCTCCAAGAAAGGCCATGACGTCTGCAAGGCTTGCGCGCATCCGCTGGTCGACTTCGGCAGCAACCGTCACGACCGTCACGGTCTCGGCCGCCTTCAACAGCGGCAACGAATCGGCGACGGCACGACGTGCCTCGCGCGTATCCTTCCAGGCAATCGCGATGTTCCTCGCACGCACCTGTTCGGTGTCGCGAGCGATGACGAGCACGGGGCGTCCCGCTTGTAGAGCGATGCTCCCGGGATCCGCCTGCCGGTAAGCGTCACCCGTTGCCGCACCTTCTGCCGCGCCCATCACGATCAGGTCCGCCGTTCGCGCGGCCTCCGCCAGGGCGCGGGTCGGATTGTCGAGCGCCTCACGCCATTCGATGACGACCTTTCCGGCGATCAGCTTGCCGAACTTGTCGCGACGATCCTTGAAGCGAGACTGTATGTCGTCGCGCATTTGCATCCATGCCTCGGTGGCCAGACCGGCACCAGCCGGCCCGGCCACGACAATGGGGGCGTAGGCGGCGCAAAGGCCGATCAGCTTCGCCTGGAAGCGTCCTGCAAGATCGGCGGCTGCTTTCACGACAGGAACGATAGGTCCGTCGATGTCGAGGTTCACGAGGATGGATTTGTAGCTCATGGATTTGCCTTTCCCTCGTCATCCAGCTGGGGATTTCACGATGACAGGAAACCTATAGTCCGTGGGGGTGCTGCCTTGACGCCGATCAAGAATGGCGATGTCTTTTACCAGCGTCGGTCAACGAACTGGACGATCGGGACTTATTGGACCACCAGAACCGGAACGTCGGTGTGGGTGACGACGTCGTCGGTCTGGCTGCCGAGCATCAATCTCTGCGCGCCCCGCCGTCCATGGGTCGTCATGACGATCAGATCGCATCCCGTCAGCCTGGCCGTCCTGACGATGGCTTTCGATGGGACGTCGTCGATCTCGTGCAGCAGTTCGACAGCGACGCCATGTTCGGCGGCCCGTTGTTCGAACGAGGCGAACTGTCTTCTCATGGTGTCGTCAATCTGCTGGTCATAACGTATGACCGGATTGTCGATCCCGTTGTCGGAAGCTTCCTTGGCGGCCTCCCGCTCCAAAGGCTCGACGACCCTCAGCACAGTCACCTTCGCGGCGAGCGCCTCTGCCAGCGCCAGCCCGTGCTCGGTGCCCTTGGCCGCGAAGTCGGAACCATCGGTCGCAATAAGTATGTGCTTGTACATGCCCGTTTCCTTTGCGAATGATGCTTTAACCGCTCGGAGCCACAGCGATCAGGGCTTCTCTACCCGTGCAACCTGGTAGGTGTGCATCGTTCCCTTGCTCCCGATCGACACATATTCCCCGGTTACAAAACGCTCTTCGGCCAGGCGAAAACCGATCTCATCGTCGTCCTCGCCCTCCGCGTAGTCGAAATACCACTGGCCGCCCGGCTTGCGCCGCAGGCGACCGATGCCGACGTCCGAGTCGCCGGCGAAACGCCTGACACGGCAAGCCGCCTGGTTGGCTTTCCATATTGCCGGATCGAGCCTGCCGCTCTCGTCCAATGGGATGAGGAGATCGTAGCCTTCGCTGCGTGCTCCTTGAGGGTGTCCCCGCTCGCGGGCAAGCAAGAGCCTGACATGACGGAAATTCGGCGGTAGGTCTTTGGCCAGCATGATGATTTCCCTTTTCCGCGTCCAGGATGCATGGCGAGGCGCCACACCGCTTTGATCGACGTCAAGCGCGAGCCGATTTCCGACGACGCGATGCGGATGGATGAACGATCCGATGGGCCGGCCGCGTCCTGTCGGATGGGGCGCCGATGTGGGTTCCCCGCAGACCGTTGACGATTGCGGTAGCGTCTTCCAGCCTGCCTATCGCGGCCGGCTTTCCGGTCTCGATTGTGAACGCGATGGCAGCCTCGACCTTCGGCCCCATAGAGCCGGCGGCAAACGTTGTGGCGGAGAGGTCGTTAGCCTGCACCCGGTCGAGGGGTCGGGCTTTCGGGGTCCCCCAGTCGAGATAGACCGCGTCGACGTCCGTCAGCATCACGAGCATGTCCGCGCCGAGCTGTCGTGCCAGCAGGGACGAGGCAAGGTCCTTGTCGATGACGGCCTCGACACCAATGATGCCGCCGCTGTCGAGGTTGACGACCGGGATGCCGCCGCCGCCCGCGCAGATGACGATGACGCCGCGCTCTACGAGAAAGGCAAGCACTTCGACTTCCAGGATCTCCAGAGGCTTCGGCGACGGCACCACGCGGCGCCATTTGTCATTGTCGGGCGCGATCGCCCAACCGCGTTGGGCGGCTAACCGCCGGGCCGTAGCTTCGTCGTAGACCAGGCCGATCGGCTTGGTGGGCGTGGCGAAAGCCGGATCGCGCGGATCGACGCGCACCTGCGTCAGCAGCGTGGCGACCGGCCGATCTTTCACCAGGTTTCCCAGTTCCTGCTGGATGACGTAGCCGATCATGCCAGCCGTCTCGGCATCGAGGACGTCGAGCGGGAAGGGCGTATCTGGCGTAGCCGTCGCCTGCAGCGCGAGCAGGCCGACCTGCGGCCCGTTGCCATGCGTTATCACCAGCGAATGACCAGCTTTCACCAGTTCGGCAAGCTCCGCGGCTGCCCGACGGACATTGGCGCGCTGGGTTTCGGCCGTCATCGGCTCGCCGCGCTTCAAGAGCGCATTGCCGCCCAGGGCAACGACGATGCGCATACTCAGTCGCCAATCGTGGCGACGAGGATCGCCTTGATCGTGTGCATGCGGTTCTCCGCCTGGTCGAAGACGATGGAGGCCTCAGACTCGAATACCGCATCCTCGACCTCCATGCAGTCGACGCCGTATTCGCTGGCGACATGCCGGCCGACTTCTGTCTCGGTGTCGTGGAAAGCCGGCAGGCAATGCATGAACTTGGTGTATGGGTTGCCGGTCGCGGCCATCAGTGCGCGCGTGACCCGGTAGGGCGTCAAAAGCTTGATGCGCTCGCCCCAGGCGCTTTCCTCCTCGCCCATGGAAAGCCAGACGTCGGTATAGATGAAGTCGGCGCCCTCGACGCAGGCCTCGACATCCTCGTCCAGCCGGAACCGGCCGCTGCCGCGCTCCGCCAGTCCGCGCACGTGCGCGCAGAAATCGCCGTCGGGCCAGAGCTTCCGAGGCGAGGCGATGCGCATGTCCATGCCCACCTTGGCGGCCCCGACGGCCAGCGAAAGGGCGACATTGTCCCGTCCCTCGCCGACGAAGGCGATCGTCATGTCGGACAGGTGCTTGTGGGTGAATTCGCGCATGGTCATGAAGTCGGCCAGAATCTGCGTCGGATGCGCCTCGTCGGTCAGGCCGTTATAGACGGGCACGCCGGCATAGGCGGCGAGCAGCTCGACCTGGTGTTGGGAGAAGCCGCGATATTCGATGGCATCGTACATGCGCCCGAGCACGCGCGCCGTGTCCTTCATCGATTCCTTGTGACCGATATGGCTTCCCGATGGCCCTATATAGGTCACGTGCGCGCCCTGATCGTACGCCGCCACCTCGAAGCCGGAACGGGTGCGGGTCGAATCCTTCTCGAAGATCAACGCGATGTTTTTGCGTGTCAGACGCGGAACCTCGATGCCGGCTTGCTTGGCGGCCTTGAGATCGCCTGCCAGCCTCAGCAGATAGCGAATTTCCGCGCCGGAAAAATCATCCAGCGTCAAGACGTTGCGGCCGTGCAGGTTGACAGGCATCGGTTCGCTCCTCAGTCAGATCGGATCGCGCGCGATCGGGCAGGTCATGCAATGGCCGCCGCCGCGACCGCGGCTCAGTTCCGCGCCCTCGACGGTGATCACCTCTATGCCGGCTCGACGCAGCAGCGTGTTGGTGTAGACGTTGCGGTCGTAGCCTATGACGACGCCCGGCTCGACAGCGACGACGTTGTTGCCGTCGTCCCACTGCTCGCGTTCCAACTGGTAGGCATCGCCGCCGGTGGCGACGATGCGCAGTGCCTTCAGGCCGAGCGCTTCCCTGACGACCTCGGTGAACGGCTTTTCCTCCTCAACGACGTCGACGGCCGCCTCGCCGTCGCCGGGGCGCAGCGAAAAAGTGCGTAGCCGCTCGACCACCGGCGGATACATGGTCGCAAGGTCGCGGTCGCAGAAGGTGAAGACGGTGTCGAGATGCATGAAGGAGCGGTCGCGTGGCATCAGCGCGGCGATGACGCGGGTCGCTTCGCCGGCGGCGAACAGGCTGCGGGCCAGCCCTCCGACGGCCTGCGGCGTGGTGCGTTCTCCCATGCCGACCAGCACGATGCCGCCGCCGACCGGCATCACGTCGCCGCCTTCCAGGCTCACGCCGGGACCGGGATTGCCGGGGGAAACGAAGGGCAGGCCGGCGTCGCGAAAGCGCGGATGAAAGCGATAGACGGCTTCGACATTGGCCGCCTCCGGCTTGCGTGCCGGCCAGTACATCGCGTTCACCGAGATGGATCGGTAGATCCAGCACGAGCTGTCGCGGGTGAAGAGCTGATTGGGCAGCGGCGGCAGCACGAAATCCTGTGGCAGCAGCGTCTTGCCAGTGAGGCCGGTTGGCCGGAACGGCAATTCGGCCCGCGCGATGCCACCGACCAGCAAAGAGGCAAGCTGGTCCGCTGGCATTTCGTCCAGCCAGCCGCGCAGTTCGTCCACCGTGTCGTAGCCGACGACCGAAGCGTCGACCCGACTGTCTAGCAGCCAGTCGCGCGCCTCGGCGTCGGCCATGGTCTCGGCCAGCAACTCGCCGAAGGAATGCACGGTCACGTGGCGTTCGCGCAGGGCATCGACGAAGACGTCGTGCTCCTGCCGCGCCCGCTTGACCCAAAGCACGTCGTCGAACAGCAGCGCCTTGCAGTTGTCCGGCGTGAGCCGGCGCAGGCTGAGGTCGGGCCGGTGCACGATCACCTCATGCAGCCGGCCGGTTTCGGAATGAACGCCGAGATCTGTCATGGTCGATCCTTTCGTGGGCGCCGTCAGAGCGCGCTGACGGTGCCGGTCGCCATTGTGTAGGCGGCATAGAGGCCGATGGCGACGAGGGCGGCCGCGAGAACGGCCTCGACCGGGTGGAAGAGGCGCTCCCGGTTCTCGCGCCGCGCCCAGACGTAGAAGACGATGCCGGGCGCGTAGAGGACGGCGCACATGAACAGGTAGGAGAGGCCGGCGGCATAGACGAGCCAGAGGCCGTAGACCATGGCGACGAGACCCATCAGTAGCGCGCCGTTGCGGCTCTCTCCGGTCTTGTAGCTCTCGCCGGTGATGGCGAGCTTGGCCGCATAGGCGCCGGAGAAGATGTAGGGGACCAGAATGGCGGCCGAGGCTATGTAGAAAAGAGCCTGGTAGGTGCTTTGCGCAAACAGCGTAATGATCAGAAAGGCCTGCACAAGCATGTTCGTGACCAGCAGGGACGTGGAGGGCACGCCGCGCTCGCTCTCATGGGCGAAGAACTTCGGCATGGTGCCGTCTTTGCCGGCGACATGCGGCACCTCGGCCGCCAGCAGCGTCCAGGAAAGGAAGGCGCCGGCGACGGAAACCACCAGCGCCAGATTGATGATGATGGCGCCCCAAGGACCGACGACCGCCTCCAGCACGCCGGCCATGGAGGGATTCTTCAGCCCGGCGAGTTCAGGTTGATTGATGATGCCGAGCGACAGCAGCGACACCAGCGCATAAAGCGCGAGGCAGGTGAGGAAGCCGAGCACGGTCGCAGTGGCGATGTCCTGGCGCCGTTCCGCGCGGGCCGAGAAGACGCTGGCGCCCTCAATGCCGATGAACACCCACAGCGTCACCAGCATGGTGCTCTTGACCTGGTTCATGACCGAGCCGAGGTCGGCGTTGCCGAGGCCGGAAAAGTCGGCCGAGAAGACGTCCACCTTGAAGGCGACGGCGACGATGCCGATGAACAGGACGATGGGCGCGATCTTGGCGACGGTGACGACGAGGTTGACGATCGCCGCCTGGCGCACGCCCGCGAGTATCAGGATGTGGATGAGCCACAAAAGGACCGAGGCGCCGAGCACGGCCTGCCATGTGTTGCCGTCGCCGAACGCCGGATAGAAATAGGACAGCGCCGAAAAGACGATCACCGCGTAGGAGACGTTGCCGACCCACGCGCTGATCCAGTAGCCCCAGGCGCTGTTGAAGCCGATGAACGGCCCGAATCCGGCCTTGGCGTAAGCGTAGGGGCCGGCGTCCAGCCTCGGCTTGCGCACGGCGAGCGACTGGTAGACGAAGACGAGCGCCAGCATGCCGACGGCGGTGATGCCCCAGCCGATCAGGATGGCGAGCGGCCCTGCGCCGGCCGCCATGTTCTGCGGCAGGCTGAACACGCCCGAACCGACCATCGAGCCGATGACCAGCGCGGTCAGCGCGCCGAGACGGAGCTTGCTGTCGGTCTTTTCCGAGACCGACGTTGCGGAAGTGGAAAGGTCTGTGGCGGCCATAGCGGATCTCCCAGAATTCGGGCCATTTGCCGGGAGAGTGTGCCGTTGCGGACAGTTTCGCCTTGACGCGCGTCAAATGTTATCTGGAGGATGGATTTTCGATCAGAACGGCGCGGCTCGAAGTCAACCGCTGCGTTGGCTAGTTGGCCATTAGCCGGTTGATGGAATGATCCGCAAGCAGGGACAGCGTAACACCACCGAAAATCCACTCCCGCAATCGGCTGTGTCCATATCCGCCGGGCACAATCAGATCAGCGCCAATTACTTTCGCTTCGTTCAATAATACCTCGGGCGCTTCGCGGTCGCTCGCCTCGATGACCTTCGACCTCGCGTTCACTCCGTGCCTCACGAGAAAACGAACGACCTCGGCCACGCTCTCATGAGCGCGGTGCTTGTCGTCGTCCTCGATCGTCGCAACGAGAACCTCTTGCCCAGCGAGAAGAAACGGCATGGCGTCGACCACAGCACGCCTCGCCTCGCGCGTATCTTTCCAGCTCACGAGGACATTGGCGGCAGCCACAGGCTCATGGCGTTCATTTGGAAACAGGATAGGACGGCCAGCCGACAGGATCAATTCACCTGGAAAGACCGTGCGAAGGCCGCTTGCAACCCCGTTGTTGGCGCTGGCGACCAGCAAGTCGGCCGCGCGGGCGTGATAGGCAAGCAATTTCGTCGGATCACCGACCATACCAAGCCAGGAACCGTGATTTTTGCCCACGAGGTGTTCGAATTCCGACTTCAGCGCCTTCAACTGCTCCTCAATCTCGATGCACTTTTGCTGCATCTTGACGGACGAGGCGCTACCGTCGATGTCCTCTGGAATCGACAGGTATGGCTCGGCAGCGCAAAACGCGATCAGCTTAGCCTCGAAGCGCCGAGCAAGACTCCAGGCGAAGGCCAGTCGTGGCGTAGCTCGCGTGTCTATGTCGAGTTGCACCATGATCGTATTGTAGACCATCACCAGACCTCCGTTCACACGGTAACCGTTCTCCCGGACGGACCGCCGCGCCTTGACACACATCAAAGCGTACGCGAGCGCGTCGTCGACACAAACGGGGAAAGGTGTTGCCTTGCCGGCAGGGAACGGGCCTCTGCGATAGGCGCCGCCGCTTTCCCTCCTGCGCCAGGAAGCGGACGGCTTACAGATTTGCGGCAGGTCAATGCGAGCTCGTCTTACTACGATAAAAGCCTCGGGAGATTTCATAGGGTTCCGCGCGATGCTCAGGTTTCTGCTCGTTGTAGCCGCATTGCTTCCAGGGGCGTTGGTCAGGGCGGATGACCTCCGACAAATCGACTATGGCCGAAAATTGGTCGAGGAGAATTGCTCACGCTGCCACGCCGTGACTTCGACCGATAAAAGCAGCCATCCCGACGCGCCACCGTTCCGGATATTGTCCGAGCGCTATCCCATCGAGGATCTAGCCGAAGCGCTGGCCGAAGGCATCTCGACTGGGCATCCGGACATGCCCGAGTTCGTCGCTGCGCCGGAACAGGTCGATGCCATTGTCGCTTACATCAGGAGCATCAATCCGTGACACGCGATGCAATGATCCGCCCCACGGCATATTGCGAGCCGTTTCGAAGCATACTCGTCGGCATTCCTTCGGATGGCGTCTGGGCACAGACACAAGCCGTGGCTTCGGCCATTGCGCTTGCCCAAACAACTGATAGCACGGTTTCGCTATACGTCTTCGCGCCACACCTGAGCGCGCCGTTTCCTATGTCCGCTGCGACGGCGTCCGTGTGGCTCGCACAGGAGACGGAGCGTCTCGAAAAGTCCACATCGTCCGTAACACACGAGGCCAGCAAGGCGATCTCCGACGCGGGGGTGGATGTTGTCGCCGAACATGCGAGCTCGCCTTTTGACTCAAGATCCGGGCGTTTCGTTCAGCTGGCGCGCGTCCATGACCTTGCGATCCTCGACGCAGCCGAAATTTCTGATCCTTCGCAGCGCACAGTGATTGAAGACGTTCTTTTCGACAGCGGCTGTCCTTTGCTTCTGGTTCCGCGCGGCGCCAGGGCGGTCAGACCGGAGCGGATCGCCATAGCCTGGGATGGCAGCGCCCGCTCTGCGCGGGCCGTCAAGGATGCCCTACCTCTTCTCGTTCGTGCGGAAACGGTGGTGGCGGTCACAGTAGAGGGTGAAAAGGACCTCTCCCGTATGGCACCGGGAGCCGATCTCGCCATATTCCTTGCGCGGCATGGCATCGAAAGCAAGCTCGCCACGCTGGTAGCCGAGGCAGGCGACGTCGCCGAACGCCTGCGTTCTTTCGTAACCGCGGAGGACATGGAAATGATCGTCATGGGCGCGTTCGTCCATTCGCGCTTTCGCCAGGCGATTCTGGGAGGAGTTACCCGGTCGCTGCTCGAGCGGCCCCCAGTGTCGCTGTTCCTGGCTCACTAAAAATTGCCTGCACCCGAAGTGCGCTTACGGTCTTTCGCGGGTTCGATGATCACGCGCCACGGTTGCCCTAAAGCAGCCAGCGCGACTTAGGTGTCATTCAAAAGGTCCAGGGAGACTTTAACGATGCCGGGATCGTTTCGGTCGGCCTCAAGCTGAAAGCCGAACTCGCGGCACATCTTCAGCATGCCCGCGTTCTCACTCAGAACTATGCCGTCGATGCGCTTGAGGCCGTCCGTCTTGGCATAGTCGACCAGATGCCGCAGCAGTGCCCAGCCGAGGCCTTGTCCCTTGAGGTCACTGCGCACCAGCAGTGCGTACTCGGCCGTCTCGTGATCTGGATCGGCGAAGATCCTGGCGACCCCGCATAGATTGCCGTCGCTATCCAACGCCACGAACGCCATTTCACGGTCGTAGTCGAGCTGCGTCAGGCGGATCAGGAGCTTGTCGGAGAAGTGCTTGCTCAGGCTGAAGAAGCGGAGCCGCATGTCCTCCTTGTCCATCCGGTCGAAAAAATCCGGATAAAGGGACACGTCGGCAGGCCGGATCGGCCGTACGTGGTAGGTCCGGTCCCGAACCGCCATGTCCCGTGCCCATTCCGCCGGGTAGGGGCGGATGATCAGCGCAGAGTTGGGACCAGGCCGTTCGAAGGATTCGGGGTCTATCTCGAGGCGCGCGTCGAGTGCGATCACGCCATCGGCGTCGGCCAGTAGCGGGTTGATGTCGGCTGCCACGATACACGGGAAGTCGACGATCATTTGCGACAGCGCGTTAAGGGCACGGATGACCGAAGCGCGATCCGCCGGCTTGCGGTCCCGGAATCCGGCAAGCAGACGTCCGACCCGCGTCCGGTCGATCAGGCCGCCGGCCAGGACGTCGTCCAGCGGCGGCAGCGCGATCGCCGTGTCGTCGATAACCTCAACGGCGACGCCGCCCGTCCCGAACAGGATGATCGGGCCGAATATGGCGTCGTGGCCGATCCCCAGGATCAGTTCCTGCGCCTGGCTGCGCTCGATCATCGGCTGGACGGTGAACCCGTCGATGGAAGCATCCGGCGCGTGCCGACGCAGGTTCCGTTCGATGCTGCGGGCGGCATCGCGAGCGCCTTCGGCGGTCCCGATGTTCAACACCACGCCACCGACGTCGGATTTGTGCGAAACGGACTTCGAGAGCAGCTTGATGGCGACCTTCCGCGAATTCCGCAACAGACGTTCCGCCGCTTTTCCGACGCCCCCTGCAGATCGGGCTACGATGGTTTCCGGAACCGGAATGCCGTAGGCTTTTACCACGGCCTTGGCCTCTGGCTCGGTCAGCACGCGTCGATTTTCCGACGCCACCTGCCGGAAGACGGAGAGAGCGGCGGCACGGTCGACCGACGCTGCTGCGGTGGCCGCCGGAACGCGCTGCAGCATTTTCTGGGCCCGAGACCATCTGGTCAGATAGTCCACCGCGGCGGCTGCGGCGGCGGGCGTTTCGTAGCTCGGGATTCCCGACGACTGGAGCAGCAGGCGGCCTTCGCGCGCGGTGGCTCCGCCCAGCCAGCAGGACAGGACGGGCTTGCCGCCGATGGTGCCGTCTTTCGCCAGCGAGGCGACGGCGGCGGCAGCGTCTGCCGAGGACGCGATGCCGGTGGGGCAGTTCATGACCAGAACCACGTCGACGGAGGGATCGGCGGCGACAGCAGCGATGGCCGTTCGGTAGCGCTCGGGCGTGGCGTCTCCGATGATGTCGACCGGATTTGCGCGCGACCAGTTCGCCGGCAGCGTCCGGTCGAGCGTGGACAGCGTATCGGTTGAAAGCTCGGCCAGCTTGGCGCCGAAATCCACCAGGCGATCGATAGCCAGCACGCCGGCGCCACCGCCGTTGGTGACTATGCCGACCTGCGCCCGCTCCAGTGGAGCGAAACGGGCGAGCGTCTCGGTGGCGTCGAACAATTCGGAAAGGTCGGCTATCCGCAGAATCCCGGCC
>Ga0182738_1001432_pt1 | contig 29924 bp, 25 predicted proteins | sample eDN5th30CBELigMG_FD_128876 | JGI IMG/M metagenome (GOLD analysis project Ga0182738, IMG submission 128876) | Enriched Miracle-Growth compost microbial communities from Emeryville, California, USA - eDNA 5th pass 30_C BE-Lig MG (version 2)... ...
ATTGATAAATCAATCCTTATCGTTTATAAGACTGATTATATCAAAAGCAAAATAAAAAGCAAAGCTGTTTGCTATGCAAAACCGAAATTCACCCCCTACTTATTTCTGAGCTTTGCCCTTCACAAAATTGAAGTAGGAGTACTCTTTTGGCAAAATCTGATAGATAGCAAATCCTGCTGTAGTAGACCCACCTGGACTATTGATATAAAGAGAGATATCTTTATCCGAGTCATCTGCCGCTAAAAACAGGAGCTGTGCAACAATATTATTGGCAACTGCATCATTAATTTCCTCTCCAAGCATAATGATGCGGTCTTTTAAAAGTCTGGAATAAATATCATAAGACCGCTCTACTCCTTTTGACTGTTCAATTACATATGGAATAGTTCCCATATTCATCCTCCTTTATCAAGATATTCATCAAAAAAATAGCGACGGCAGACCTTTTTTTCAATTATGCTGCCATATAAAGAGACTGAATGCATTTTGGTTCATTTTTGCGTATTTTTCGATTAGTTGCTTCAACTGAAATAGCTTGAATTAAAATTAGTGGTTCTTCCTCTTTTAATGCTTCATATATAAAAGCAGCTGCTTGTTTTTGCTCCGCTAAATTTGCATTGGCAATCTTTTGGGGAGCAGCATTGGCTAATCGATTTCTTGCTCGGAAAAGAATCGCTTTTACTGCTGTCTCTGTTGTATTGATCATCTCGGCTACTTCTTTTAACTGATAATGAAATCCTTCTGAGAGAATATAGACAATTGATTGCTTTAAAGTGAGGGATTCGCTAAAATGTTCTGCAAGCATAAGTAGATTATCGATTGCTCTCAAGTCTTTTGCATCCATACCTTTTTGCAGCACTGCTTGCTTTTTATTTTTCCGAATTGTATCTATCCATTGATGATAGGCGATTTTTTTTAATAGAGCTGGTGTAATTTTTTCTTTTCCATACTTCTCTAATGCTTTTAACAGCGTTTCTTGGATAATATCTTCTCGTTCCCATTTTTTGATTCCAAGAAATCAGCAATAATGATTAAGTTTTCTTATTTGTTCTTTTAGCCCATCTTGCTGATTTATTATGGTATTTTGAGAAAGATTCATCAACATGCCTCCTTTTTCTTTCACACCTATAACGGATAAACTCTTTAAAAAGATACGGGGGCAAAAATTTTTTATCACACGTTAACGGGCAATATCCCCACTGATTGAAGCTTCATTTTCTTTCTCCATTATACGCTCCTGCCTTTCTTTCATTCTAGGTGTTTTCCCTCTTGCCCCATAATTTCATCCAGGTTTGGAAAAACTGTTTTCGTAAACTTTGTTGTTATTTAATCAAAAAAGAAGTGGTTGATTTTTACGGTTTGAGTAAACAGCCCCTATTGAAAAATAGCTCTGGGAAAAGACAAAAAACAAACGAAAGAGAGGGAAATAAACATGGGGAAGGCAAAAAAACAGATAGGAACTTGTGCATTATGTTTACGGGAAGGAGTAGAAACAACTGTTCATCATTTAACGCCGAAGGAAATGGGCGGCGCTTTTTTAGAGACTGCCAACCTTTGCATCCCCTGCCATAAACAAATCCATGCCCTATACTCAAATGAGGAATTAGCGCTGCGCTTACATACGATTCCCCTCTTACAAGAGGATCCGCAAATAAATAAGTATTTAATGTGGATTAAAAAACAGCCAGCCTCCAAATTATTAAAGGTGAAAAAGTCGAAGGAAAGAAGGAGAAAAAAATAATCTTCCTATTTTTACTCTTTTATCTCCGCGAATGCCTTTTTCGCTTTTGCTTTCGCCGCATTGTATGGCTGCCAGCGAATTTCTTTTTCCTCTAGATAATGTTTTCTTTTAATCAGCGGTCTTTTTGTGGCGCTCTTTTTTAAAGAACAGAAGAAGGCGGGAATAATAAAGATAAACCAATTTCACTTGCAAATAAAGTTAAACTTCAATCAGTTGGGTTTTTCTACGTCCCCCCACTGATTGTTAGCGGAACCAATCAGGCTTTTACAGATAAGTTTCTGCCCACCTAGAGTTCTCGTTTTCTCTCTTATCCCTTAAGTGATGGCCTAAATCCCGTTAAATAATGATAAAATATTTCGGCAATTATACTTAAAAGCAAGCAGCTTATATAAAATAAAAAGAAAGTGTTTTTCTCTTTTTATCCTTCAGAAGAGAAAATCACTTTCTTTCTATGGTAAACTAATAGTATGGACAATTTTGTTATAAAGGAGGTATTTTTTGCGCTCGCAGAGATCTAGAGAGGTTATATCATTCAATTAGTAATTCAACATTCTTCGAATACTAGGGTTCTTTCTTGCATCCATACTCCCATTTAGTGTTTTTCCTCTTTTCTACAATTTATATCATAAAAAACATTTGCATATTGGGTATGTCCATTGTCCGAATATGTGCATATTTTAACTTAATAGTGGAATGATAATTTAATCAGTATTTTAGAATGATTAATAAATATTCCTTGAATTTTTATAAGGAAAGGTGTAAATAATGGTAAAAATACATAAAAAAGAAACAAAATCACATTTAATTATGCGCTATATCATGCTAATGATTGGTGCAAGTCTTGCAGCAGTAGCAATCGAATTATTTTTAGTGCCAAATACCATTATTGATGGCGGCATTATCGGTGTTTCCCTTATTTTAAATTATATGACTGGTTTTAGTTTTGGGATTCTTGTGCTTATTATTAATCTACCGTTTTTGTTTGCCGGCTATAAATATATCGGGAAAAACTTTTGCATATCCTCCCTGTTTGCAATTATTATGCTGGCTATTGTGGAATCAAGTCTTCATCATGTGGAAGCATTAACCACAGAGCCTTTGCTTGCAACAGTATTTGGCGGTTTGATTTTAGGTGCAGGCGTTGGGCTTGTCATCCGCAATTCTGGTGCATTAGACGGCACAGAAATTTTAGGGATTTTATTATCTAAAAAAATCCCCTTTTCCGTTGGCGAATTTGTAATGTTTGTAAATGTTTTTGTATTTGCATGGGCAGGATTTGTTTTGGAATGGGAGCAAGCTATGTATTCCATTTTAACATACTATATTGCAAGCAAATCCTTGGATGCAGTCATCCAAGGATTTGACGACACAAAAGCTGCCATGGTTATTTCTAATGAATATGAAGAAATTGCCGAAGCCTTGTCCGATCGTCTTGGCCGCGGTGTTACAAAACTAAAGGGAAAAGGCGGATATTTAGATCAAGAGAAAGAAGTGCTCTATGTTGTATTTACACGCTTAGAAGTGGCGAAATTTAAAAGCATTGTCCAAGAAATTGATCCAAATGCCTTTATTACCATCATGGATACGCAAGAAGCCCACGGCGGTAAATTTAAATCGGCTATTCATTAAGCTAAAGACTCTTGCCTAAGTTGGGCAAGAGTCTTTCAGGCTGCCCACGAAACGTTCGCTCTCTTCGCCATCCCCCTTTTCTGCGGTGCTCATTACCTTAAAAAGGTAAATCTGCTCCTCGAAAAGGAGAATTCCTAAGGTAGTCAAACGTTTTCATTCAGCCTGAATGTTTGCTTCATAGCTTTTTCGACACTCTGCAAGGACTCTTGCCTAAAGTTGGGCAAGAATTTTTTAAAATAATGAAATATTTTATACTAGTGACAAAACAATCGGCAATGTCACTAAGCTGAGCAATGTGCTAAATAGCGTGGCAGAAGATACAAAGTCTGGATCTGTTCCATACTGCAGAGCATACAAAGTCGTATTAGCCGCAGATGGCATTGCTGCTAGCACAATCATAATTTGTTTCAGCAAATCATCAACTGGAAGAAACAAGGTCATTGCCCATGCAATCAATGGCGATACAACTAATCGCAGCACTAACGCAAAAGAAAGCTGGGGAATGCGCAAATTCTTTACTGAAATTTTGGCCAGCTGCATGCCAAGAACAAGCATAACAGTCGGAATCGCTGCATTCCCTACTAGCTTAACGGCTTCCATCATCGTACTGCTTATTGGAACATGCAAAAAGTGAAAAACAATGCCCAATAATGCCCCATACATAATCGGCACACGCAGCACTTTCTGCATCGTTTCTTTGCTAGAAGGATTTTCCGAAGATCCTTTGGCCGCATAATAGATGCCGATTGTAGCCATGATCAATTGTTGAATGACCATTAAAATAACCGCATAATGCAAAGCAGGTACACCAAATGCAAATAAAACAAGGGGAGTTCCATAATTGCCATTATTCATAAAAGCAGAGGATAGGATCATTCCACATGTTGTATTTGTGCTGTAGCCCCGCAGCTTTCCTACTAAATAAACAATTGCAATAATGCAGAATACTAAAGCAAGGGCATAAACAGTCATCATGGCATAATCACTGTTAAATTCCGTTTCATAAAATACACTAAAACCAAGAACTGGACTCATTAAATAAACACTGACGGTTGAAACTGGCTTAACATCAATATGCAAAATCTTCTCTCCAACAAACCCAACTCCAAAAATAAAAAATATTGGCAATAGTACAGAAAAAAATTCCATTAAAAAAGCTCCATTCTAATGTATTTCCCTTTGTATTTTTTATCCCTTATAACAATTTACACTCTGTTTTCTTAGTTTTCTTACAGGCAGAAAAGTTCCCACTGCATCTTCGGCCGCTTACTTCTGAATAATTAATGGAAAAACTCTTCTTTATTCCCCTATAAAAAAGCAATTGGCTTAATAAATAATCAATGAAGATATGAACATGCCGCTGAATGTTCATTTTACTTTAGCAGGAATTTTTTAATAGTTTGTGAGCATTTATTGTCTTATTTGCCCATTTCCATAGATTAAATACTTGCTGGATGTTAATGCCTTTAGTCCCATTGGTCCCCTTGCATGGAGCTTTTGTGTGCTGATGCCAATTTCTGCGCCATAGCCAAATTCAAAACCATCTGTAAATCTTGTGCTTGCATTATGATAAACAGCTGCTGCATCGACTTTTGCTAAAAATAATGCTGCATTTTTTTCATCTTCTGTAATAATCGCTTCAGAATGATTCGTTCCATATTGATTGATATGCTCAATCGCTTCTTCCACATCTTTAACGACTTTTACGCTAATTTTTAACGCAGAATATTCTGTATGCCAATCTTCTTCTGTTGCCTGTTTCGCTTGCTCCAAAACAGCACAGACTTTGCTGTCACCATAAACCTCTACGCCTTTATCCGCTAAAGCAGCAAGAAGTTCCACTCCATGCTCATTAAACCAGCTTTCCTGGAATAAAATTGTTTCAATCGCATTGCAGACAGAAGGACGCTGTGTTTTCCCGTTTAGACTAATTGAAATTGCCATGTGTTTTTCGGCTGTTTCATCAATAAAAATATGGCAGTTTCCTGCACCTGTTTCAATAACAGGAACAGTTGCTTCTTGCACAACGGTATCGATTAAGTTTTTCCCGCCCCTTGGAATAAGCACATCTAAGTATTCTTTTAAATGGAATAATTCTTTTGCTGCCTCCCTGCTTGTATCTTCAATCAGCTGTACAGCATCCAGTGGAAGCACAGACTTTTCTAAAGCCTTGTGAATCGATTTTACAAGCGCTTGATTAGAGTATGCTGCTGTAGAGCTGCCTCTTAATAAAACAGCATTTCCTGTTTTGATAGATAGTGTCGCTGCATCTACCGTTACATTTGGCCTAGCTTCGTAAATCATGCCCATCACGCCAATTGGCACCGTTTTTTTGATGATTTTCAAACCATTTTCCTTTGTGATTTCTTCTAATGTGGAGCCAATTGGATCTTCCAATTCGATTAGTTGCTTGATCGCCAGCGACATATCTTCAATTCTTTTTTTATTCAGCATAATTCGGTCTAGAACAGATTCTGTCAGCCCTTTTTCTTTGCCCAGCTGCAGATCTTTTTTATTTTCCTCGATAATATCATCTTGATCGATCAAAAGCTGTTCGCTGATAAATAGTAAAGCATCGTTTTTTTCTGCTGTCGTTAATTGTGTCATATCAAAGCTTGCTTGTTTTGCTTTTTTTCCTTTTTGTTGAATTTCTGTCATCTGTATAAACCTCCTTAATTTTTTACCCATTTATTGCGATGGATGACTGTCGTTCGGGAGTTATGTTCGGTATTTTTGCAAGCTTCGCTTTTTTTGCCGATAATGGCCTGCAGCTCATCTGATGAATATAAAACTTCCCCTTTGCCAATTCTCCCTGATTCGCCAATCACTTCTACGACATTTCCTTTTTCAAATATTCCATCAATTTTGTATATTCCAGCAGGCAATAGACTGCTTCCCTGCTTCATCAAAGCTGTTTCTGCCCCTTTATCGACATAAAGGCTGCCTTGAACCGTCGAATGCAAAGCAATCCACTGGCGATTATTATTGATGGCTGTCAATTCATCTGACCCGATATATGTGCCATCTCCATATCCTTCTAAAATGGAGACAAGCTTCTGCTCGCCGCTGCCAGTTCCAATAAATACTTTTACTCCTAATGCAAGGGCCGTTTCAGCAGCAACCAGCTTCGACTTCATTCCCCCTGTTCCCACCTTGGAGCCAGATCCTTCTGCCCCCTTCATAAACTCTTCTGTAATTTCTTCAATAAAATCATATCTTTTGGCATCAGGATTATCTTTCGGATTGCTGTCATATAGTCCATTAATATCTGTTAAAATAATGAGCTGCCCTGCATGCACAAGTCCGCTCACTAGCGCTGACAGCATATCGTTATCCCCAAATGTCAACTCTTCCACAGACACCGTGTCATTTTCATTAATAATTGGCAAAATGCCTCTTTCCAATAATTCCGTCAACGTCGAATAAGCATTGCGGTATCGTTCCCTTTTCGAAAAATCATTTCTTGTCAAAAGAATTTGAGCGGGAATAATGCCAAATTGGGAGAACTGTTTGATATAGTTTTGAATTAATAGACTTTGACCAACGGCTGCGGCTGCTTGCTTTCCCTTTAATGTAACAGGTCTTGCTGGATACCCTAATTTGGCAAATCCTGCAGCAACCGCTCCAGAGGAAACGAGAATCACTTCATGTCCTTGTTTTTTTAAAACAGCAATGCTTGCAATATGGTCCGCCAGTTTTTGCTCATCTATTTCCCCTTTTGCATTTGTTAAGGAGCTGCTCCCTATTTTTACAACAATTCTTTTTTTCTCCATGATTTATCAAACCTCCTGATTCCAAAAAAACATAAAAAAAGCCCTTCTCATCCTTAAATAAAGGACGAAAAGAGCAGCTATTTCCGTGGTACCACCTTAATTGGATAATAAAGCATACATGCTGCCATTATCCCACTTAATCTGTTAACGCCAGATTACGCCTATCTTTTTCATAGGACTCCAAAGGCAGGTTCTGCGGCTTGAACATTATGAAGTCTTTCAGCTTGTAAACTTCACTCTCTAAAACGCAAGGTTTCGCATACTAATCCTTTTTCAAACGTTCTTTTGTTTAGATGTTGCTTTCATTATAACAGGTTTTTCAATTGTTTCAATCCGTTTTTTGATTTTCCTGACCATTCCGGCAATGAACGGCGTCCGCATTTGGAATCATTTCCCATTAGTTTTTAAAGCTCGGCTCTTTTTTTAAAGCATATTTGCGGATGGCTTGAGCTACCCCATTTTCTTCATTAGATGATGTCACTGCATCTGCTGCTTTTTTGACGATGTCTTGAGCATTTCCCATAGCAACACCGAATCCTGCTTCTTTAATCATGCTGATATCATTTAAGCTATCCCCGACAGCCATCACATCATCCATAGTAATATGTAATTTTTCGCACACAGTTTTTAAACCTTTTGCTTTATTAATTCCCACTGCATTTACTTCAATATTGCTTAAAGAGGAATTGCTTAATTCAAAGACCCCTTTGTCTTGCAATTCTTTTAACACTGTTGCACGAACTTCATCATCTTCAATGTCAAATCCAAATTTCAGCCATTCTAATGCATCAATATCTTCCGGCATTTGATCATGCCAAGTTTTCCCGCAGCTGATTGCCCAAACTCTGGCCTTATGTTTTTGCGAAAGCTCCCACATCCACTTGATATTTTCTGCTTCCACTAAATTTCTTTCAATTAAATTGCCTTGATAATCCCAAATTTCACTTCCATTAACTGTTACTAAAAAGGTTTTTAAAAATAAGCTGTCCGCATGCTCCTTGCAAGTAGCAATGGATCGCCCTGTACTCAACACCACATGAATGCCTTGATCTTGCGCTTCTTGAATTGCTTTGCGGTTCTCTTCAGGGATTTCGCCTTTTTCATTTAATAATGTTCCGTCCATGTCTAGTGCAATTAATTTAATTGTTGGTTTTTGCAACATATCATTCATATTCTTTTCCTCCTTCATATTTGGCTGCAAGAGAATGGAATCAATTACTTCATAAGGAGCTAAAGAGCTTTCGCTTAGAAATAAAGCGCAAGTTCTTTAAACAATCTGTTTCCTGTTTATGCAATCCACTCTTCTTTCTTCTAAATAGTATATCGTCTATTTTTCAAATAGTAAAAAATACTGCAAACTTTACAAAGTCTTCATATTCCTATGCTGTACAAAATCCTTGCCATTATGCCGAAATAGATTTTTTTATCCTAAGAGGCCGCCTTGAAAAAATACTATGCAAGACCATGCCGACAATGATAAAGCACATGCCAATTAAAGAAATGGCAGAAGGCATAGAGGCAGAAAGAAATAGCATTTCCCCAGACAATGCAAATAATACTTCAAATGATTGAGTGGCCTCTACCGCTCCTAATTTTTGCATATCATTTCGCACTAAATCTGTTGCCATAAAAAATAAAATAGTGGCAAAAACCCCTGAAAATAATGCGACTACACTTGATTGCACCACTTGCTCTCTGCTTGGCAAGCCTACTGTAAATAATCCATAAATAGACAAAATGATCCAAAAAGGCAGGCTCGCAATCGTCATGCCTAAAACCCGCTGGTAAGCATCTAAACGTCCATCTACCACTTCCATCATTTTGCGATTGCCAAGTGGATAGGCAAAGGAAGCAATAACAATTGGAATAAAGCAGAGCAATGTACTTTGAATAGACATCTCTTTTGCATACTCTGCTTGCATAAGCAAAACACCAAACACAATCAGCAAGGAAAACGTTAAGCTAGTGAATGGAATCTTCTTGCGAATACGTTTGCCGCCCGCTTTTTCATAAAAAAGCGGTGCAAGCAAGGTGCCTGATATAATCGTCAGCTGCCATGTCGCCGCCACAAGCCATCCAGGCCCATAGGCTGCTGCAAAACAAATAAAAGCGTAAAAAACCCCAAAACCAACAGAACTCCAAAGCACCCAAACAAGAAGATTTGCTTTCAGCTCCTGCCATACAACCTCCAAGTTTTTTCTAAAAAGCACCACCACAATCAATAATGGCAGCATAAAAAAATAGCGCAGTGATGCACTCCAAATCCAGCTGCCACCACTCATTTCCATCGCTTGATTCAAAACAAATGTAAAAGCGAAAAAAAAGGCTGCTAAAATCCCTAAAATAATTGCCTGCATCTATGTTTCTCCTTTAAATTTATTTTTATAAATTTTCATACTATTTAGAACCTATTATTACTATAGCGCAATTAGTTTACAAGCTAAATAGTTTTTGTTTTGGATGCGTAGAATTTCATTGTCTGCGAATAATAACCGAGCTTCCTTCATATGATCATTAAAAGAAAAAGAAAGATATCTCCTCTTTTCTCTTGACTTTTGCTTATGCTCTATGCGGTGTGCATATACTCACACATATCAAAATACATATTGCATAAAGTGAAACTTCAATCAGTGGTGGTCAAAAGCCCGTTAATGTGTGATAAATAAAAAGCTATCATTAAAATTAACGAACAGCTGCTGGATTTTCCAGCGGCTGTTCTTGTTTGTCTATGAAACAAGTATAAATATCCATATTTTTTGGTTATACTACTAAGAGAAAGGTGTGATAATAATGGATTTTATACTTTCCACTCTTTCCTTTATCGGCATTATTTTTATCGTATTTCTTGCAGCATATATTAATGCCTTAATAAGGATAAATCGAAATAAGGATCGGACAAAATAAACTTTTTTAAGGCTATTTTGTCTCTTTTTCTATACAGTAAACCGTCCAATAATGCCTTGCAGTTTTTCTGAGCCGTCTGAAAGGGCCTTTGCAGACGCATTCACTTCTTCAAGTGATGCAATCTGCTCTTGTGTACTAGCCGCCACTGCATCTGATGCAGCAGCATTTTTTTTCGCTATTTCTGCAAGTTCCTTTGTTGTAGAGCTAACCGCCGACACTTCTCCAGAAACTGTTTTTGCAATCATAGAAATTTCAGCGATTTGTGGTGCAATGCTTTTTACTCCTGCTAAAATTTCATTGAATTTTACAATTGTATCATTGGATAGTTGAATGCCTGTCCCTACACTTTCAGCCGCCTTACTCATTTTTTCTGCTGAATGCTCCGTCTTCCGCTGAATTTCTTGTACAAGATCGGTTATTTGCTTTGCTGATGTTTGTGACTGCTCTGCAAGTTTCCGCACCTCATCTGCGACTACCGCAAATCCTTTGCCTTGTTCTCCAGCTCTTGCCGCTTCAATCGCTGCATTTAATGCTAATAAATTAGTTTGTTCTGCTATTTGGCTGATAACTGCAATAATTTGCGTTATTTTGCCAGAATGATCATTTAATTCTTGAATGATTTGATCGGATTCATTTACATGTGTATAAATTGTCTCCATGTGTTCCACATTTCGCTTCACATATGCTTCCCCTTCTTCCGCATGAACAGCAGTATCGCTGGCCTCTTTATTGACATTTTCTGTATTAAAGGAAATCCTTTCAACGCCATTAGCGATTTCTTCCATTGCTTGTGCCGTATGATCTATGGCTATTGTTTGGTTCTCTGCATCATGTGCAATCTCTTGAATAGATGCTCCTACACGCTCTGCCGCAGTTATGGTTTGTTCCGCTGCTGCCGATAATTGTTCTGCAGCTGCTGCAACTTGCTCTGTGTTGTCATCCGCTTCTATAATCAGCTGCCGCAGATTTTTTTTCATCGTTTGAAAAGCATCCTCCAATTCACCTATTTCATCTCCGGACTGGACTTCTATTATCTTTGTTAAATTTCCTTGGCTAATAATATTGGCGCTGCCTTTTAAAGCATTTAATGGTCTGGTTATTGAACGAGTCACATAAATCGCCACCATAACTCCTATTATGATTGTAAGAATCTCAATTACGATAAGTATTTTTACTAAATTGGAGGAAGCCTGCACCACTTCATTTTTATACATCGTGCCTAAAACCTTCCAGCCTGTTAATTCATTGGTCAAATAAGTCATTTTTTTATCTTGCTCTTTATACCGATAAGAAAATTCCCCCTCATCATCCGTGTATAATTTTTTCAAAAAATCCTCTTTGGCTATTGTTCCAGGTTCAATCGTCGGATGGGAAATATAATTCATTTCTTTTCCTAAAAGAGCTGCATAACCGTCTTTTCCTATACTAATTCCTCTCGTTACTTTATTGATCGTATCGACAGTTAAATTAATTCCTATCACGCCAGAGCCATCTTTCAGCTTTTTGGAAATGGTGACAACATGATCTCCTGATGCAGACAAATAAGCAGCTGAAATAACCGTATCACTTGTATTTTCCGCATTTTTATACCAATCTCTTTCTCTTGGATCATATCCTTTAGGCAGCTCCTTCTTCGGATACTGCACCATTACTCCTTCTTTTGTTCCAAGGAAAATGCTTGCATTTTCCGGATGAATGGCTGCATATTCTTCTAGTCTTTTTCTTAATTCCGATCCCTCATTTATTTGGATATTTTCTTTCGAAATTGTTTCTGCAAAATAATCAGCATCTTTCACTTTCGGTTCTACTGTATCGGTAATATATTGATCAAGGAATTTAATGCTTTCTTTTGCTGCATAATCAATTTGCGTTTCTACTGCTTTTGTTCCATTAAAATAGGATATGGCTCCGATTGTAATGACGGGAACTACAGCAAGCAGCAAAAAAACAACTAATAATTTCTTTTTAATAGTTATAATTGCTCGTTTCTTTTTCATCAGTATCCTCCTGCAATGCTAAAAATTAATATAGTGCTCTATTCTTACTATCGACAAACTGCAGTTTATCTGAATAAATTATTCACAATCGTTCAGCATACAGAATTCCCCTATATTTTTCCACAAAAGATGATATACAAGGTATATGGCATAACTCATGTTGCCCATATAACAATAAAAGGACGAAAGCAAGCGTATAAGCTGTTTTCGTCCTTTTATTGTTTATCATCAATTATTTTGGAATAAGCCCTCCAAGAAATCTAAGCGGGTAAAAACTTGCGGGCTTAAAATCTGATTAAAGCTTTACTTCATTTTATTGCTGGTATTGCACACGATGAAGGTTAGCAAAAATTCCATCTTGCGCTAATAATTCCTCATGACGGCCTTCTTCAGCAATTCCATCTTCTGTTACAACAACGATGCGGTCTGCATTGCGAATTGTTGCAAGTCGATGGGCAATCACTAGTGTCGTGCGATTTTCTGCAAGTTCATTTAGCGAGTTTTGAATAATTAATTCTGTCTCTGTATCAAGTGCAGAAGTTGCTTCATCCAATATTAATATTGGCGGATTTTTTAAAAACATTCGAGCGATAGCCAGGCGCTGCTTTTGTCCACCTGACAATTTTAAACCACGCTCGCCAATTTGTGTTTCATATCCATCTGGAAGCTTGCGGATTAAATCTTCCAAATGTGCCCGTTTTACTGCTCGATGTATTTCTTCATCTGTAGCATCTAGTTTCCCATAAGCAATATTTTCTTTCAGGGTGCCGGTAAATAAGAATACATCTTGCTGTACAATGCCAATCTGAGAGCGCAAGGAAGATGTTGTCATCTCGCGAATATCAATGCCATCAATGGTGATGCTGCCATCTTTTACATCATAAAAACGAGGAATCAACGATGTGATTGTTGTTTTTCCTGCTCCAGATGGTCCAACGAAAGCAACCGTTTCGCCAGCTGCTATCGATAAATTAATATTTTCTAATACAGGCCGGTTATTTTCATAGCTAAAATCAACATTCTTTAGCTGAATATCCCCGCGAAGATTTGGCACCTCAATGGCATCTTCTGCATCTTTGATATCTGGCTCTGTATCTATTAATTCTAAGAAACGTTTAAATCCAGCCATTCCTTTTGGATAAAGTTCTAATAATGTACTAATTTTATCAATCGGCTTTTGCAGAACATTCACATATAAGATAAACGCAACAAGCGATCCTCCTGTTAGTTGATTATTAAAAGTAAGCCAAGCTCCATACACTAGGACAATTAAGGTGAAAAAGCGCATAAGCATATAAACAGAGGATGACGTAATAGACATAACTTTATATGCGCCAATTTTTGCTTTGCGGAAGCGTTTGTTGTTTACAGAAAAACGAGACATTTCAAATTCTTCATTTGTAAAAGATTGCACCACTCTGACTCCTGATACACTATCTTCTACACGGGCATTTACATCGGCAATATCTCCGTACATATTCTTCCACGCTCTATTCATGCTTTTATTGCAATACGTAATAAGCCAAATCAAAACTGGAACGATACATATAATAATAAGTGCAAGCTTTACATTAATTGTAAGCATAATCCAAAAAGCCCCGACAAATGTCATAATCGCAATAAATAAATCTTCAGGACCATGGTGGGCCAATTCGCCAATATCAAATAAATCATTGGTAATGCGGCTCATAATATGACCTGTTTTTGTATTGTCAAAGAAGCGGAATGACTGTCTTTGAACATGATTAAATAACTGGGAGCGCATATCTGTTTCAATATTGATACCTAATTTATGGCCCCAATAGTTTACAATATACTGCAAATATGTACTAGCCAGATATAGTGCCAATAAGCCAAAACTTACGGATACAATTGAGCTCCAATTTCCCTCAGGCAATAATGTGTCAATAAACCAAGAAACGGCTAAAGGAAAGGCCAATTCTAATAGGGCTACAACAACAGCGCTCGAAAAGTCCAATATAAACAGTTTTTTATGTGGCAAATAATAGGTAAAAAAACGCTTGATCATAAAAAATCTCCCTTATATATTTTAGTTTAAAATCCTATTCACTCCCCCAAATACAGCATACTAGAATCGTTTATGAGAATCATTATTGATTATAGATGCTACACCACTATTATTCAAGAAAATTATTTTCCAAGCCGAAGTAATTTCATAAAGTGAAACTTTAATCAGTGGAGGTTTTCCATGTCTCCCACTGATGTTAGTTGAACCAATCGGGCCTTTACTCAGCAAGCTTCTTTCTACCCACCTAGATTGCTCGTTTCTTCTCATCATCTTAAGATGGGGATCAAAAACCCGTTAATGCCGGATAAAAAAACAACAATGAAGAAATATTTCTCCATTGTTGTTAGCGCTTATCGATTTAACATTCTTTTGACAATTCCAGTTAACAATTCCACACTCATTGGCAACACCTTTTCATCGATATCAAAGCGATGATGGTGATGTGGGGCAGGAAGTGGCGAACCGATAATCATATAGGTTGCTTTTCCGCCATATTCTTGGACACGCCGCATCATAAAGGTGGCATCTTCACTGCCTAAATTGCTGTTGCTTTCAAGCTGAAACTTTGTAAATCCTGAAACTTTTTTCGCCTCTTTAATTACCAAATCCATTAATACAGCATCAGAAACTGCCGTTGTCGCTTCGCCAATTACTTCGATTTCTGTTTGCACACCATGCATGGCGCCGCTTCCTGCAATGATGTTTTCGACTCTTTCTTTCAGTTCCTCATTCACTTCCCAGCTTTCGGCTCTTGTTTCTACAAGCATTTTTGCATGTGCGGGAATAATATTAGCCGCCGTGCCTCCTTCCAACACTCCTACATTGATTCTTGTTTTTTCTGTGCTGAACCGGGGCAGGGCATGGATATTTAATAATGCAGTAGAAGCTGCCAATAAGGCGTTTGCCCCTTTTTCAGGAGAAGCGCCAGCATGGGAAGGAATCCCTGTAAATGCTGCTTTCAATTTGTAGGTAGCCAAAAAATTGCTTAGTCCCCCATGCACTTCCCCCAATGGAAGATTTAGCCCTAAATGAAAACAAAATAAATGGCTGACATTATCTAATATGCCTTTCTCCACTATCGCTACAGCCCCGCGCCCTCCTTCTTCTGCCGGCTGAAAAATCAGCTTGATCGTTTGAGCTGGGGCAATCTCCGCTATTTTTTCGGCAAACGCCAAGCCTATTGCAGTATGGCCATCATGTGCGCACGCATGCATGGACCCTTCTAGACAAGAAGAAAATCCTTCCTTAAATGGAAAATGATCTGTTTCTTCACTTTCTTTTATCGGCAATGCATCCATATCAAAACGAAAAGCAATTGTAGATGCAGAATTTTCTGCTTTCCAAATGCCCACGACAGCAGTATTTCCCCCTTGCATTTTTTTCAGTAATAGAGGATCCGCCCCCTGGTGCAATGCTTGCTGATAAGCTTTTGCTAATTTTTCCTCTTCCGGAACGCCAAAGCGTGCTTCAGGCACCATTGCTTCTTTGCCGCAAAGCACCTCAAACCCTAAATTTTTTAATGTTTTTGCAACAATCGATGCCGTGCGAAATTCAAGAAAGCCTTGTTCTGGGTAACGATGAAAATCTCTTCTTTGTTCGATTACATTCATATGCATTAACTCCTTTTTTACAATCCTTTCTCTATTTTATCATAGTTCGAATTTTTGGATTTTTGGATCAAATAAAGAATAATGCATCATAAATACAAAACCATATGCTTTTCATCATAATAAACATTTTCATATTTTAGCGCTTTTTTTTCCAAGCCCATTACTGTAAATCCCATTCCTTCATACAGATGAATGGCATCCGTATTTTTTGCCACTACTGTAAGGATGAGCTGTTCTATTTCACAATTTTTGGCAATCGAAATTACTTTTTTTAATAGTATTTTGCCGATTCCTTTGCCGCGATAATCATTTTCCACAAAAAAAGACAATACACTGCCTTTATGCTTAATTTTTTCAAACACTTCTCTTTGCAAGGTAATAGAACCAACCAATTTTTTTTGATCAAATGCACCTAACGTTATTCTTGTTGGATCTTTTAGCTGCTGTGCCGTCTTTTTTACAGGCTGCAGTTTATTTTCCTCTTCTGCAACCGTAAGCAAAAAAGCATGCGGATTTTGTTTCAGTGTTTTTAAGCGCAATTGCCAATATAATTTAGCATCCTTTGCGGTTAATAATCGTATGTACATAGTTCCACCACACTTATCTTGTTGATTCAAGCTGCAAGCACCTGCAGCCAATTCCACCCCTATATTTAATTCCATATCCCTTCATTTCATCCCTTCTCCTTCAGCAATTTTTTTAATGATAAGCAATGATGTTGCTAAATTTCAACTCTTTTTTACTAGAACCTATAATAAAGTGAAACTTCAATCAGTGGTTTTTCCATCCCCCACTGATTATAGCCTGAGGCCGATATCAGGTTTTTACTCAGCAAGTTTCTACCCACCTAGATTTCTCGGTTTCTCTCATAACCTTGAGGTGGGGGGATTACTGCCTGTTAAATAGTGCTGCAGAAAAAAGCACAAGATTAATCTCTTGCGCTTTTTCTTTCTGTATTTTTAATTGACTACTTTTTTTGTCGCATTAATTAAAGCTTTGATTCCTTCGAGATCGTTTTGGCTAAAAAGCTCCACTATTTTACTGCCCACGATAACACCGTCACAATACTGTGTCATGTTTTTGACATGTTCTGGTGTAGAAATCCCAAATCCTGCAAGAACTGGAATAGGACTTACTTCTTTTACTTTTAATAAATGGGGACCAAGTTGCTCTTGGAAAGTAGTTCTGGCGCCTGTTATTCCAGTTACTGTCACAGCATACAAAAAGCCGTTTCCTTTGTTGGCAATCGTTTCAATTCTTTCTATTGGACTTGTTAAAGTAACTAAGCGAATCAATTCTACTTGATGCTTTGTAGCAGCAGCAAGCAGAATTTCTTCTTCTTCCATCGGCATATCTGGTACGATTAATCCATTAATGTTCGCCTCTTCACAGCTTTGGAAAAACGCTTCTACTCCGTATGTCAAAATGGGGTTAATGTAGGTCATAAATACTAATGGAATGGAAGTTTCTTTTCGAAAAGAAATAATCGTTTTAAATACTTTTTTTAATGTTGTCCCTTCTTTTAGCGCCCGTATTCCAGCAGCTTGAATAATCGGTCCATCTGCAACAGGATCAGAAAAAGGAATACCTACTTCAATTGCTGTTGCGCCCGACTTTTCCAAAAACTTAATTTTCTCTTCTAGCGTCTCTAATCCGCCGTCTCCCGCCATAATGTATGGCACAAATCCTTTATCGCCATTTTCCTTTACTTTTGCAAAAGCCTCTGCAATTGTCGCCATTAATTATTCACTCCCATTTTCTCCATTACTGTATTCACATCTTTATCGCCTCTTCCTGATAAGCACACGACAATTCCTTCTTCTTTTTTCATAGTCGGCGCTAATTTCAGCACATGGGCTATCGCATGAGAGCTTTCCAACGCTGGAATAATCCCTTCTAATTTGCATAATAATTGCAATGCCTCAAATGCTTCATCGTCTGTCACCGACTCATATTGCACACGGCCAATATCATGCAAATAGCTATGCTCTGGCCCAACTCCTGGATAATCAAGACCGGCAGAAATAGAATGAGCCTCTTGTACCTGACCATCTTCATCCTGCAATAAATACATATAAGCTCCGTGAAGAACACCTGGTTTTCCTTTCGTTAAACTTGCTGCATGCTTTTCTGTATGAAGACCATGCCCTGACGCCTCTACGCCATATAGCTTTACTTCGGTATCTTCAATAAAAGGATAAAACATGCCCATTGCATTGCTGCCTCCGCCAATACAAGCAATAACAGCATCCGGCAATTTCTGTTCTTTTTCTTTGTATTGCTCTTTTGTCTCTTTGCCAATTACACTTTGAAAATCACGAACCATCATTGGAAATGGATGGGGTCCAGTTACGGAACCTAAAATATAGTGAGTATCCATGACATTTGTTACCCAATAGCGCAGCGCTTCATTGCATGCATCTTTTAATGTTGCGCTTCCAGATGTTACACTTACTACTTTTGCGCCCAGTAACTCCATACGGAATACATTTAATTTTTGTCTGCGAATATCTTCTTCTCCCATAAATACCGTACATTCCAAATTTAAAAGGGCGCATGCTGTCGCGGTTGCCACCCCGTGCTGGCCCGCGCCTGTTTCTGCCACTACTTTCTTTTTGCCCATTCGTTTTGCAAGCAATGCCTGTCCTAACGAGTTATTGATTTTATGTGCACCTGTATGGTTAAGATCTTCTCTTTTCAAATAGATTTTTGCTCCATTTAAGTGTTTTGTTAAATTTTTGGCATAATAAAGGGGTGTTTCTCTGCCAACATAGTCTTTTAATAAATCATCCAGCTCTTGTTGAAATGCTGGATCTGCAATGGCTGCTTTATAGCCTTTTTCCAGCTCTAAAACAGCATGCATTAATGTTTCTGGAATATATCTTCCCCCATATACGCCAAAATGTCCTTTGCTGTCTGGAAAAGAATAATTTGTTGTCATGTTTATTTCCTCCTATTGCTTATGTAGGTTTACACTCAATAAAAAATCGCGTATTTTTTTTAAATCTTTTTTTCCATTTGTTTCGACACCACTTGAAACATCCACTAAATCAGGCTGAACCGTCTCTAGCGCTTCTTTAATATTCTCTGTATTCAATCCTCCAGCAAGAATGACTTTTTTTCCTTTAAAGTCATAGTTTTTTAGCACTGCCCAGTCAAAAGTTTTTCCATTGCCGCCATGATATTTTTCTCGTGGGCTATCCAATAGCACATAATCGCAATCAAATGCAGCAACTGCTTTGAGATCTTCCTCCGATCCAATACTGAATGCTTTGATAATCGGCAAGGAAAATTGGGAAGCAAATTCATTGGATTCATCTCCATGGAGCTGAATCATATTAATGCCGGCTATGCTGATAATTTCTTCGATTTTTTCCTTTGATTCATTAACAAACACGCCTACTTTCCAGATATCTTCCGGGAGTTCTTTAATAATTGCTTTGGCATCTTCTGGGCTGATTTTGCGCTTGCTTTCGGCAAAAACAAAACCCACTGCCTTTGCACCATTTTCAACTGCACATTTTGCTGCATCTATATTTGTAATGCCACATATTTTTGCACCCATATCATCACTACCTTAAATGGAAACTTTCATTTGTTTTAATGTTTCCTCTAGATTGCCGCTTCTCATAAATGTTTCTCCCACTAAAATAGCATTTGCACCCGCTGCTACCACTCTTTTAATATCATCTTCTGTCGCAATCCCGCTTTCGCTCACCAAAAAACTGCCGCTTTCTTTAATCATCGGAGCCAATCTCTCTGTTGTTTCCAAGGATACTTCAAATGTTTTTAAGTCTCGATTATTTACTCCAATCAATGATGCTCCAAGGGCAATGGCACGTTTTGCTTCCTCTTCATTATGCACTTCTACAAGCACTTCCAGCTCTTTTTCCTTTGCATAATCGTACAGATTTTTTAATGCTTCATCATCCAAAGCCGCCACAATCAATAAAATTAAATTAGCGCCATAATGCTTCGCAAAGTCAATTTGAATAGGATCAACAATAAAATCTTTACAAAGAATTGGAAGTTCAACAGCAGAACGCACCTTTGTCAAATCCTCAAATGTTCCTTTAAAAAAAGGTGTATCTGTTAAAACAGAAATAGCATCTGCTCCAAACTGTTCATAGCTGCCTGCTTGTTGAACTGGGTCTAATTTGGCATTTATTTCGCCTTTTGAAGGAGAAGCCCGCTTAAATTCCGCAATAATAGAAAGAGTATTGGCATTTTTTAATGTATCTAAAAAAGAGTAGGCTGGTTGATTTAGAACAGAAGTCTCTAGTTCTTCTTTTTTCGCTTTTAGCTCTTCCACAACTTTATGTTTTTTCGCAATAATTTTATCTAAGATGGTTCCCATTATATCCCTGCTTTCTGCAATTTTCCACTTTTTTCAATCAATTGCTGCAATTTATGATATGCTGCACCTGTATCAATACTTTCAGCAGCCACTTGAACACCCTCTGCGATTGTTTCTGCCCGCCCGGCTGCATAAATGCCAATTCCTGCATTTAATAATACCGTATCCCTGTAAGCACCTTTTTCTCCTTTTAATACACTTAGAAGAATTTCGGCATTTTCTTTTGCATCCCCACCGCGAATTTCCTTATTTTCATACACAGGAAGATTCACATCAGAAGGATGAAGAATCACTTTGCGGATTGTGCCGTTTTCTAAAATCACCAGTTCATTTTCTCCCTGCAGGCTGGCTTCATCCATGCTGCCTGCCCCGTTTAGCACAACTGCTCTTTTTCTTCCCAATTTTTTTAGCGCTTCTGCAAAAGGCACGGTAAAATCTTTGCGATAAATGCCCAACACTTGGGATTCTAAATCGATTGGATTGGTTAATGGTCCAATTAAATTAAAGATAGTTGGAATTCCCAGTTCTCTGCGAATTTTCATAATCCGCCCCATTTTTGGCTGCACATGCTGGGCAAATAAAAAGGTAATGCCGATGCTTTCTAGTTGTTCTTCATTTTGTTCTGGTGTGATGTTCAATTGGATGCCTAAGGATTCAAGCACATCGGCACTTCCAGTTTTACTGGAGATGCTTCTGTTTCCATGTTTTGCAACCGGTATGCCTGCACCTGCCATTACAAATGCAGAAGTGCTGGAAACATTAAAGCTTTGAGAGCCATCTCCCCCTGTTCCACAATTATCAATGCAGCCTATCACACTATTTTGAAATGGAAGAGTTTGCTCTCTAACAGCTTTTACAATGCCAACCATTTCATCGACCGTCTCTCCCTTCATTTTTAAAGCCGTAATAAAGGAAGCAATTTCACTGTCAGATATGGTGTCAGAAAATAATTTTCTTGCAGCAGTAATCATTTCTTCTTCTGTTAATGATTGATTTTGCAATAGCTTCTGTAAATATATTTTCATTTGATTACTTCCTTTCTTGTTTCTTTGATAAAGTTTGCGATCAACTGTTTGCCTGTTTCTGTGCCAACCGATTCCGGATGAAACTGAAATCCATAAAGAGGAAACTTGTTATGCTTAATGGCCATAATTTCCTGATCATCTATTGAAGATGCCAGTACCGTAAATTCTTTCGGCAATGTGCCATTTTTAATGACAAGGGAATGATATCGCATCACTTCCACCGGTTCTTCTAAACCTTTAAAAACGGAAGCTTGCTTTGCTGCCAAAAAGGATGTTTTGCCATGCATAATATTTTCGGCTTTGACAATTTCCGCTCCAAACGCGTAGCCAATTCCCTGGTGTCCTAAACAAATTCCCAGTATCGGAAACTCTTTATATAATTGTTGAATAAGTGCAATCAGTATCCCTGCATTTTCTGGTCTGCCAGGCCCAGGGGACAAAACAATTCGATCAGGGTTTAATGCCCGTATCTCTTCAATAGAAATTTTATCATTGCGGATTACCTTTACTTCTTCTCCTAATTCCCCTAAATATTGAAATAAGTTATACGTAAAAGAATCATAATTATCGATTAATAAAATCATGCTGCCCCTCCAAAAATACTTTTAGTTTATGAATGGTTTCCTCATACTCTTTTTCCGGCACCGAATCATACACAATGCCTGCGCCTGCTTGAATATAGGCATTATTTCCTTTAATGACCATTGTTCTGATTGCCAAAGCAAAATCCATATTGCCATTTTTCGAAAAATAGCCAACTGCTCCTGAATAAATGCCCCTTTTTGCACCTTCGAGCTCATTGATGATCTGCATCGCACGTATTTTAGGTGCTCCAGAAACCGTTCCTGCCGGTAAACAAGATATAAGCGCATCTACACTCGAATATTCTTCTTTTAAATCCCCGCTTACTTCTGATACTAAATGCATAACATGTTTGTATTTTTCGACTTTTAGATATTTTTCGACTTTTACAGAACCAAAATGGCTGACTTTTCCTACATCATTGCGAGCTAAATCCACAAGCATTTTATGCTCTGCCAATTCTTTTTCATCTTCCAGTAAATCATTGGCTAAATCCTTATCCTCTTCTATTGTCGCTCCTCTTGGCCTTGTGCCGGCAATTGGGTTTGTGATGACTTTGCCATTATGTGCTTTAATTAAACTTTCTGGTGAGCTTCCCACGACTGCATATTCCTCAAAATCTAAAAAGTACATATAAGGGGACTGATTTTTAATTCTTAGCCCTCGATAATAAGAAAAAGGAGATCCTTCGATTTTAGCCGACATGCGCTGGGATGGAACAACCTGAAAAATATCACCGTTTCTGATATACTCTTTCGCTTTATTTACTTTTTCTACAAATGCTTGCTTTGTAATAGACGGCTGAAAAGCTGTTAGCGAAACTTCTCCCTTTTCTTCTACAAACGGTGCCGTTAGCTCTTCTTTTCGTTTGTTTATTTTCTCCTGCAATTCTTCTTCCGTTGTGGTCTCAGAAAGTGGTGTTGCGATTAAATAAATTATTTGTTCCGAATGATCAAAAATAATCAAATCTTCAAAAAATAGCAAATGCACATCTGGAATGCCGATTTCATCTTTTGCTTCTGGTCCGATATCTTCGTATTGTCTAATATTATCATACCCAACATATCCGATGGCACCTCCAGTTATTGGAAGGTCAAATGGCAGTTCCACTTGCATTTTTGGCAATAATTTTTTAACTAAAGATAAAGATTTTTCTTCTATTATTTCTTTAGTGTTTCCTCGAATAATCGTGGAAACCGGACCATTGCCGATTAATTCAAAGGCAGGATTTGAACCAATAATCGAATATCTACCCGAGTTTTCATGTTTTAAAGAACTTTCTAAAAGAAATTTCTTTTTTCCTTTTATTCGTTGATAAATGCTAATTGGCGTTAATGTATCTCCATCTATTTTTTCAATCAGTAATAAATCCTGTGTTGTCTGCATTAAACTTTCTCCTCCTTTAAATAAAAAAAGTCCTCTATCCTGCATCTTAAATAAAGATGCAGGATAGAGGACGATTAAAAACCGCGGTACCACCTCATGTTAGAATGTTAAACACTCTCTCTTTTTGAGTATTGCTTATGAATACTCTTCCTTGTAACGGTGGAAACCGGCGAACCATACTATCCATTTCAAGCCCGCGCTCTTAAGTCCATTCTGCAAGCAGATTGTATCGGTTTTCACCAGCCACCGACTCTCTACAACAATACTCACTAGCATACTACTCTTAATCATCGCTTTTTTTATTTTTTTGTATACAAAAAGGGCTTCCCTCCTATAAAAAGGACGAGAAACCCGTGGTGCCACCTTCATTAGCTTACAATAAGCTCACTTTAAGAAATTATTGCACATCTGCGGCGCAATATTTCCGTCTCTTGTAACGATGAGACTTTCGCTAAAGCCTACTTCTTCAAAAAGTTTCGGTTTAGAGGCTCAGAAGTCCATTCACGATTATGCCTGCACTGGTTCTCACCAACCACCAGCTCTCTTTAAGCATCCATAAAAGCTACTACTCTTCATCACTGCCAATCACTATGTTGTTATAATCATATGTATTTTCCCCAAAAAAGTCAAGAGAATTAGACTTATTTTTTTATTTTTTGCAATGCCTTTTCGAATCGTACACGCCAATCTGCGGCTAAATCCTCCAATAGCAGCACTTTCTCTAATTTTGATTGATTGCCTTTATCTAATAACATTAAATTCGTGGCATCCCATACCGATATTTCCGCTTGTTTTCTTTCTAATAAGGTAAACGAAGAATCCGCCTCTACCTTTCCTTCTTTTACCACCTTTAAAAAATAGCCTGTATAGCAAGTCTCCACAATTCTTTTTAAAAATGCATCAATTCCATTATATTTAGAAATGGTTGAACATGGAATTCTTCCTTGCGTTACTTGGACAATGGCATCCCCTAAGGAAAAAATATCTCCTATATACGTATCCTTTTCTGCATATCCTGCTGCACAAATATTTTCCCCAAATGCAGGAATGCTTAGCTTTGTGTGAAACTCCTCTTCCCAATTGGCGTAATGCTCATATGGATAAAAGCAGACTGCTCTGTCAGGTCCGCCATGAAATTCTGGATTTGCCACACCATCTCCAACAAAATGATCTACTGTCAAAAATGCTGCTGGCTGTTTTACTTTTCCAATTGCTGAACGATAACTTTTGTCCCTCCAATTAAGATGCGTCGATTCTCCAATACTTAATGCGACAATATTTCCCAACTCACTGCCCCCATTCTTAATACTTGTCCTTTTCTTATCTTATTATGAATAATACAAAAGGAAAAGTTCTTTTCTAATCTTTTTGCTGCCTTCCATTTTTCTTATTTGTATATATATATTTTTTTCCAAAACATTTTTTTACTAATTTACAAAGGAACAGTACATATTAAATGTAGTTACCATTTCGAACGTTTAAGGAGATTAGTCAAAATGGAAAATATTAATGATAAAAAAATGATTGACATGTCTATAAATAAAACAAGACATAAGGCGAAAGACAAAAAAGTAGAAGCATCCAAAATGTCCATCCTTTCCATATCATCCATACCATTAGTTATGACACTTGGCAACAGTATGCTTATCCCAGTGTTGCCCTCGATAGAAAAGAAACTCGACATCACTTCATTTCAAGTTAGTATGATTATAACTGTTTATTCCATACTAGCAATCCTATTGATTCCTGTTGCAGGGTATTTATCTGATCATATAGGCCGAAAAAAAGTGATTATTCCCAGCTTAATTATTTCTGGGATCGGCGGGTCTATTGCAGGAATTGCCGCATGGTTGATGAAAGATAGCTATTGGGTCATATTAATTGGGCGAGCACTGCAAGGCATAGGAGCAGCTGGAGCATTTCCCATTGTCCTTCCATTAGTTGGGGATATGTTTAAAAAAGAAGAGGATGTCTCAAGTACTTTGGGAGTCATTGAAACGGCAAATACATTTGGCAAAGTACTAAGTCCTATATTAGGTGCCATTCTTGCAGGATTTATTTGGTTCATTCCCTTTATGTCCATTCCTTTTTTTTGTCTTTTATCGGTTATTTTAATTTTAATTTTTGTAAAAGTACCAGCAAGTGATAAAAAGCCGCTTCCATTTAAAGAATTTATCGCACACACAAAAGAAGTGATTCATAAAGATAAAAAATGGCTATATGCTATTTTTTTTATTGGAACCATTGTGATGTTTATTTTATTTGCGGAAATGTTTTATTTATCTGATGTTCTAGAGAAAAAATACCATATCAAAAACATTAAAAAGGGATTTTTTCTTGCCATTCCTTTAGGAGCATTATGCATCACCTCCTTTGTTACAGGAAGAAAAATCAAACAAGATCAAATGCTTATGAAGTGGATTACTTTCAGCGGCATTGTAGCCATTATTATTGGTACAGTGGCATTAAGCTTCCATGATAATTTATGGTATGTTATTGCCTTTTTAACCGTATCGGGAGTCGGAATAGGAGCAAGCCTTCCGCCATTAGATGCCTTAATTACAGAAGGAATCGAAAAAGAAGAGCGGGGTACAATTACAAGTATATACAGTTCAATGAGATTTATTGGCGTTGCTGCCGGACCGCCTATTATGGCCATCTTAATAAAACACGCGAGCCACACTCAATTTTACATTTTAAGCAGCATTGCATTACTTGCTGCGCTTGCCGCCTTTTTCCGTTTAAAGCATGGCAAAAAAGCAGCAAGCTGACTAAATTTATTCTCCCTGCCTTTAAAATTAAAAGTGGGGGGATTACTGCCAGTTAACTCTTGATAAAGGCGCTTTTTCTACCTATTTCTATAGGAATTTTAGCGAAGCATTTGCCATTCTTCTTTTGTTATACCAACCTAAAAAAATTAAATCATTTGAAAAACAATTAAATTTTGCAAAAAAAAATTGGGAAGCCTTTTTAGACTTCCCAGTTTTTTTATTTATTAACTAGTGGCTTTTTTAGAATTCCCAGTAAAATAGCCCCTACTACTGAACCAATTAAAATGGCTAAAAAGTATAACAATGGGCTGCCATCCACTAGACCAACAACGAAAATTCCTCCATGTGGCGCTCTAAGGCCAATGTTAAAGAACATAGATAATGCGCCAGTAACTGCTGCACCAATTGCTACAGATGGAATAACACGCAATGGATCTGCTGCTGCAAATGGAATAGCTCCTTCAGTAATAAAAGATAATCCCATAATATAGTTTGTTGGAGCTGCATCTCGCTCTTGTTTTGTAAATTTATTTTTAAAGAATGTAGAAGCAAGGGCAATTGCAAGCGGCGGAACCATTCCACCTGCCATAATTGCTGCCATTGGCTCATACACGCCATTTGCAATTAAACCTGTACCAAATACATATGCTGACTTATTGATTGGACCACCCATATCAATTGCCATCATACCGCCTAAAATAAGTCCTAATAATACTGCATTTGCTGTTCCTAAACCAGATAACCACTCAGTAATGGCTGTATTTAACGCACCAACAGGCCCGTTTACTACATAATGCATTAATAATCCCGTAATCAGTATTCCAAGTAGTGGGAATAAAAGAATTGTTTTAATCCCTTCAAGAGCTTGCGGCAATACTTGCAATACTTTTTTCAAACCAATCACAACATAACCTGCTAAGAAACCAGCGATTAAACCGCCAAGGAAACCAGCACCGCCGCTTGCCGCCATCATACCACCAACCATACCTGCTGCAAAACCAGGACGGTCAGCAATACTCATTGCAATAAAACCAGCTAAAACAGGAACTAATAGAGCGAAAGCATTGTCGCCGCCAATTGCTTTTAATACCGCTGCAAAAGCATTATAATTTTCAGAGTTTGGATCTGCTGAATCATAGCCAAACATAAAGGAAATAGCAATTAAAATTCCGCCGCCGACAACAAATGGCAACATATTGGAAACACCGTTCATTAAATGTTTATAAATTCCTGCTTTTCCTTTTCTACCGCCTTCACTATCACCAGATGCTGAACCAGAACCGCCTTGATAAATAGGTGCATCTTGATTTAATGCTTTTTCAATTAATTCTTTTGGTTTTCTTATCCCATCTGCAACTGGAGTTTCCAGTACGTGCTTCCCTTTAAAACGCTCCATTTGCACTTTTGTATCTGCTGCAACGATAACCCCTGTTGCATTCGCGATTTCTTCAGGTGTCAGAACATTTTTTGCCCCGCCAGAGCCATTTGTTTCTACTTTAATATCGACTCCAAGCTCTGCTGCTTTTGCTTTTAAAGAATCTGCTGCCATATAAGTATGAGCAATACCTGTTGGACATGCTGTAACGGCAACAACAAAATTCTTTTTATCTGCAATATTTTGTTCTTCTTCTTCCTCTTCTTCATCATAGCTGTCAATAATATCTACAACATCTTTTTCCGTTGCTGCTGCAAGCAATTTAGCGCGTACTTCTTCTTTTAATAAGATAGTAGACAGGCGCGATAATGCTTCAAGATGGGTATTATTTGCACCATCTGGAGCGGCAATCATAAAGAAAAGATGAGCTGGCTGACCGTCTAATGACTCATAGTCTAGTCCATCTACAGAACGGCCAAAAGCGATTGCTGGATTTTTTACAGCACCAGTTTTCGCATGGGGAATAGCAATTCCTTCGCCAATACCTGTTGTACTTTGTTCTTCCCTTTTTAAAATAGCTTTTTTATATTCTTCTTTGTCTGCTAATTTTCCTGCATTATTTAACGTGTCAACTAATTGATTAATTGCATCAATTTTTTGTGTTCCTTCTACATTTAAAAGGATAGTTTCTTGCGTTAATAATTCTGTAATTCTCATCAGATAACGCTCCTTTTTTCTATTTTATTCGCTTTATGCTCCACTATTGAATGACTACTTGCGGCAATAAGCTTTCCACTTTTTCTTTTGTACAAAGGCCAATCGAAAATGCTGTTGCACTTCCTGAAGCTACGCTATAGCGAAATGCTGCTCTAATATCTTGTGTTTCTTGATATTTTGCTAAGAAACCAGCTACCATACTATCGCCGGCACCTACAGAGCTTTTCAATTCTCCTTTTGGAACCGTACTAATAATTGTTTCATGCTCATTAACCAATACAGCACCATCGCCTGCTAATGAGACGATGACATTTTGTGCGCCACGTTCTAACAGCTTTTTCGCATATGGGATAACTTCTTCGACACTTGTTATGGTTGTATCAAATAATTCGCCCAGCTCATGATGGTTTGGTTTAATAAGAAAAGGATTATATGGAAGCACTTTGTTTAATAATTCCCCTTCTGCATCTACAACAAATGAAACATTGTTTTTATGGCAAATTTCCACTAGCTCTTCATATGTTGTTTTTGGCAAAGTAGATGGGATGCTTCCTGCAAGGACTAATAAATCTTCTGAAGTAAGCTCGCTGATTTTTTCTTTTAATTCTGCAAACTTTTCTTCTGAAATAACTGGACCATTTGCATTTAATTCTGTTTCTGTATCTGCCTTTACTTTCACATTAATACGTGTATCCTCATCCACTTGCACAAAATTGGCAGAAATGTTTTCTTTTTTCAGCTGATCAACAATATAATCCCCAGTGAAACCGCCGATAAATCCTAAAGCCTCACTAGAAACTCCCATACGGTTTAATACGCGGGAAACATTTATTCCTTTTCCCCCAGCAAATTTTCTGGGATTTCCAATTCTGTTTAATTCACCCAATTGAACTTCATCAAGTTCGATAATGTAATCAACAGATGGATTTAATGTCAATGTGTAAATCATACTTTCACAACCTTTATACGTGTTTTACTTGCATACATTTTGCTTACTTCTTTACTAAGATCATTTGTGATAATAGTGGCTTCATGCAGGTCTGCAATTTTGGAAAAATAAACTTCCGAAAACTTGCTGTTATCTGCAAGTACATAGGCTTCTCTTGAAAGCTCGATGGCTGCATACTTGACCATCGCTTCCTCTTGGTCAGGTGTAGTATACCCTGAATTGGGATGAATACCATTGACCCCCATAAAGCATTTATCAAAACGATAATTTTTCAAACTTAATAATGCGCCTCTGCCAACTAATGCATTCGTCTTCTCTTTTATATATCCGCCAATTAAATAGGTGCTGATTCCAAAACTTATTAAAGCTTCTAAATGCATAAGGCCATTTGTTACCACTACAATATTTTTATGGGCCAGATGTGGAATCATCTCGGTTACAGATGAACCAGCATCTAAATAGATGCTGTCTCCTTCTTCTACAAGCTGTGCAGCAAATGTGGCTATTTCTTTTTTTTCATGACGGTTTTTGGATGTTTTTTCACTCATGCTCGGTTCTGACAGTTTTCCTTGCAATTTGCTTGCACCACCGTGCACTCTTTTCAAAAAGCCTTCTTCTTCTAATAAAGTTAAATCACGTCTAATCGTCGATTCCGAAGTATTGGTTATTTCTACAAGTTCCTGTATTTTTACAATATTTTTTTCCCTAATTAGCTGTAGAATCAATTGATGTCGCTCAGGTGTTAACACCTTCTTCACATCCCCTTTTTTAGAGTATGTGCTTGCTTTATATAGCATATAATACTGTAATCGATTTCAACGAGCAAGCATTTTCTTTCAAAATTCGTCAAAAAATTTCATATCTTGATAATTTGTGAACGTTTTTTGTATTTTCAGTTTTCAGCATTCCTTATTTTATAGAAAGACTAGTAAAAAGAAAAGAATTTTCTTTTTACACAGGCTGTTGAAAAACGTTCGCTCTCTTCGTCATCCCCCTTTTCTGCGGTGCTCATTACCCCAAAAAAGGTAAATCCGCTCCTCAAAAAGGGGAATTCCTCGATAGTCAAACGTTTTCATTCA
>Ga0182738_1001433_pt1 | contig 29921 bp, 20 predicted proteins | sample eDN5th30CBELigMG_FD_128876 | JGI IMG/M metagenome (GOLD analysis project Ga0182738, IMG submission 128876) | Enriched Miracle-Growth compost microbial communities from Emeryville, California, USA - eDNA 5th pass 30_C BE-Lig MG (version 2)... ...
CAATACAGGCAACGGGGTCAACGATCTCTTCTTCAACAACGGCACCTTCAACAACACCGGGACCTATACGGACACCAACGCCTTTAATGATCAGATGACGGGCAATGGGACATTCAACAACAGTGGGACTTACAACAAGCAGACCAACACGCTTACCAACATTGGCGGGGGTGTGGAGTTCAATAACACGGGAACGGTGAATGTGCAGGCGGGTGTGTTTAATGTAGCTCACGCCATGAATAACGCTGGAACGGTAAATATCAGCGCCGGTGCAAGCTTCCAGTCTTCTTGTGGAGGTGCGGATTGTTTCGTTAACTCAGAGATTATACAAGGCAACGGTACAGTTATCACACCAACGTCTGGTTTATCCAATAGCGGTGCAATCAATCCTGGGGATGGTATCGGTCATCTTACTATAGACGGTGATCTGCATCAGGCAGCAAGCGGAGTAGTCAACTTCGAACTGGCCAGCTTGAGCAGCTTTGACCAACTGACGGTTACCGATGATGTGACACTCGGTGGCGATATCGGAGTGTTGAATCTCGGGTATGCGCCTGTCGTCGGCGATACCTTTGTGGTAGCCACTTTCGATGAGCGACTGGCGAATTCCACATTCGAGCATGTCACCACGCATGGGTTCGGTTCAGGCGTGAACTTCAATGTCATTTACCATGCGCACGACGTCACGCTACAAGTCACCGCAGTTCCCGAACCAGAGCAATACGCTTTGTTTCTCGCCGGACTGGGTCTGATGGGTGTCATGGCGCGCCGGCGGAGGAATCATATCCGGGGATGACATTCTCGCCGCTCTTATCGAGTTGACCGTGATCTGGATAAAAAATACAAAACGTAGATATCGCACCCGGGGTGGGCTTCTGGGTGCGATAGTTCATCAAAAGGGAAAGGGCAAATAATGTAACCACACTACCTGTTGATGGAGGAAGCAATGAGTAAATTGGGCTTTGTTGTTTTTCTGATCGGAGCAGCCGTGCTTGGTATAACGCCGACTTTCGCAGCCCAGGGTGAAGGCGGCGGCGGAAGCGGAGATACTGCAAACCGTGCCGTGAACATCAACCTCGGCAGTACGGGAGGGGCGCTGGACAGCGCAGCGGTGATATCAGTGCGAAAGACGGTGGGGAAGGCTATCAGCGAAGAGACGGTGGACACTTTTGCTGTTTATAGTCCAAGAGTGGGAGGTCCCATTCAAATAGAGGGAGGACTGAGCGCATGCGCGGAAGCAGGCTTCAGCTCGAAGCCGGGCGACTTTAAAGCTTTCGTCAAGCGCTTGCGTGACATTCGTCCCAGGGCGGGAACGTTCCTTAATGTGGAACTCACCGATCAGTGCAAACCCATTGAAGGTGGGGGCGGGGGGGCGGTCTGTGGAGGTATTGCGGGAACACGTTGTCCCGATGCAAACCAGTATTGTGACTTTGGGACCAAATGCAAGATGCCGGACGCACAAGGTCAATGCAAGACCAAGCCCACCATTTGTCCCCAAATCTTCAAGCCTGTTTGCGGGTGTGACGGCAAGACTTACAGCAACTCATGCACCGCAGCAGCTGCCGGTGTTTCCGTCGAACATGAAGGGGAGTGCAAGAAGTCCGGGCCGCAAGCCTGCGGCGGAATTGCCGGCATCCCCTGCCCTGAAGGCCAGACCTGTGTGGATGATCCCAAGGATGATTGCGATCCCACACGGGGCGGTGCGGATTGCCCGGGAATCTGCAAGAGTAAAAAATAGCAGCAACGGGAATATGGGCTACTCGTTGAAAGCCTTATGACTACTCTGGATAAGCAGGTCTTGTTACCCGTTGGCGGACAGCTTATCCAGAGTTTGTCACCCGAATGTTAGGCAACGTACAGAGCGATTCCTTGATCAGGTGTTAAAAAATCGGAAGGTTCGACCGTTAGAAAGAGTTAAGCCGCTTAATCACAATGTCACAGTGGCACAGCCACGGCGGTAGGGTCGCACAACCGATCAACAGTTCCAGAGGGAAAATCTTGAGTACATCATCTGACAGAGGCAATGCAAGGATCAACAACAGTGGAATCGAAAACCCGGTCGAGAATACAGAAGAAGCGATTATCGACAGCCCGGCAGCCACCGGGTCTTATGGACCATACAGACAGGAACGGAGGAAAGGTCACCAGGTGATTTCTACCGCAAGTTATTACCAGGTCGAGCGGCGCAGTAGCGCCCGCTATGGTTATGGTTATGGGGAAACTCAGGACTGGTCGGACCCGGATCTGGAATCGGATGGAGCGCCTTATTCAGGCAGTCAGGCAGGAATTTTTGACGGCATGTAATGCGTAATGCTGGCAAGATCGAATGAGACAGAAATGAGGCGCCAAGGGTAGAAAAGATCATTCATTTAATTAGCATTCATTTTATTTAAAAGGAGAAAACCATGGCAAACATTGCTCGTCGCTCGCCTCTTGTTGGCGACATCATGCGCTATGACCCATTTTACAATCTGGATGATTGGTTCAAGAATTGGGGAATGCGTCCATTCTCAATGGATATGGAAACCGCTCCTCAAATCAAGATCGATCTTACCGAAAATGACACCACCTATACAGTTCGTGCAGAGATACCTGGAGTAAAAAAGGAAGATGTCAAGGTTCAGGTAGAGGGCAACCGTGTATCCATCAGCTGTGAAACAAAGCAGGAAAAAGAGGAAAAAGAAGGCGAGAGGGTGATTTGCCGGGAGTGCCATCAGGGGTCGAGCTACAGGAGTTTCACGCTGGGAAGCGAAGTGGATGAGGCCAGGGCCGAGGCAAAATATGAAAACGGCACATTGGAACTGACGTTACCGAAGAAGGAAGGAAAAACCGCCAAACGGATCGAGGTGAAATAATCCAGACAGTGCTCTTCCGGTCATCAGACTGATGTTCCGCTCCACATGACAGGAGCTCCACCATGACGCACCCCCCATTTGTCGGCTTTCGCCAGATTTCCCGACATGACAAGCTCTTCAAGGAGCGTATCCATGATCCTTACAGGGCGCGGCACAAACTGCCGGAACCTGCTGTGTGTCCCGGTTGCGGGGCCGTATTCCATGAAGGGCGCTGGCAATGGGGTGAAGCGCCCCCAGGTGCACACCAGGAAATGTGTGCTGCCTGCCAGCGTATCCGGGATGATTTCCCTGCCGGCTTCGTTACGCTGGGGGGCGAGTTCTATGCCGCGCATCATGGTGAAATCATGCACATCGTGCACAATGTGGAAAAGCGTGAAAAGGTTGAGCATCCGTTCAATCGCATCATGGCCGTTGAAGAAAAAGACGGGGGAACCCTGGTGACGACCACTGATATCCACCTGGCGAGAGGCATCGGCGAAGCCATACACGACGCGTATCAGGGCGATCTGGAATTTCACTATAACCCGGAAGAGTATTTGTTGCGCGTGCACTGGACGCGTTAGAAAAAACTTTGGGACAGCATTTCGGACAAACCCGATACGTGTTCCCAATTGCAACATACCGTTCCTGCAATGAGAGTGCGATCGAAGTGGAGGGCAGGATGCCTGTGGGCGAAATCTGTAACCGTGATACTGTAATCATGAAACGGGATGGGACGATTGGAGAGGCAGCCCAACTCATGCGTCAGCACCATGTGGGCGATGTGGTCGTTATCGAAGAGCGGGACGGCCTCGATATTCCCGTCGGAATTGTCACCGATCGCGACCTGGTGGTGGAAATCATGGCAACCGGGCTGGACGCTGCTGTCATCACCGTAGGCGACATCATGGAGCAGGAACTCGTTACCGTGAAAGAAAGCGTGGGGGTATTCGAGGCGATCCAATACATGCGCAGCAAGACGGTACGGCGCTTGCCGGTAGTGAGTGAGAATGGTGCCCTGATGGGCATTCTTACACTGGATGACTTGCTGGAACTGCTATCGGAAGAACTGCTGGCGATTTCCCGGCTGACAAGTTATCAACGGCAGAGAGAAGCAAGACAGCGACATTAAGACAGCGGCATTAAAAGACCGGCAGGATCAAGGGGTGACTGGAAATACGCGAGCGGAGTTGAGACCATCCGGTCACTGCCGGCTTTCCCCATAATCGGAAGGAGCGCGATCATGATGGATTCCGTGAAGAATGCAGGTGAAAATATCAGCCGGAGACTCAGCCGGACATGGGATCACATTTCAGACGGATGGCGTGAACTCGTCCATCATGGCAGTGATGCCCTTACGCACTTTGTACACCGCAAGGGTGAGGAAGACAAAAGGCAGGCTTCTACTGCCAGCACGCCGGCTTTTCCTCACTGGAGTATTCTGGCAGGGGATATGGAAGAAACGGACAAGGAAATCGTGGTACGGATAGAAGTGCCTGGCATGGAAAAAAAAGACTTTGAGCTCAGCATAGAGGGCAACATGCTTTCTCTGAGAGGGGAAAAACGCTTTGAGCGTGATACAAATGACAGCAGATATCATGTCATGGAACGTGCCTACGGCGTTTTCCAACGCACCCTGCCGTTGCCGGCGGAGGTGGATGCAGACAAAGCGGGAGCGGACTACAAGAACGGCGTGCTGACCGTTCGTCTTCCCAAGCTGAACGTTGAAAAGAGCAGGCTCATTTCCATATCATGATAAGGTGGCATTTTGCTTTTCAGCGCCGACGCGCCCTACCGAAGATTACGCTTGTCTGCCTGCTCGCCGGCGCGATGACGGCTACACTGGCAGCCTCAACGTATTTAGCGGTTGAGCCAGACGCTCTCTTGAGTCAGAAGGAAAGAAAACCAAAGAAGGAGGAGCCTCGCATGTCTATGACAATAATATCTTCATCCTTTGCGAATCACGGAGAGATTCCTATTCGTCATACCTGTCAGGGACATGATACTTCACCCGAACTGTTCTGGGAAAATATACCGGAAAATGCGAAAAGTCTGGTTTTGATTCTGGATGATCCGGATGCGCCTGATCCTGCCGCTCCCAAGCTGACCTGGGTGCACTGGGTGCTATATAACATTCCTCCTGCGGCTCAAGGTTTGCCTGAGGGAGTGGCGGAAGCCGATCTTCCCATGGGAACGCTCGGCGGGCTCAATGATTGGCAGCGCACAGGGTATGGTGGTCCCTGCCCCCCTGTCGGCAAGCATCGATACTTTCATAAACTCTACGCGCTGGATATCATGCTTCCGGATCTGAAACATCCCACCAAGGCAATCCTCGAGCAGGAGATGCAGGGGCATGTCATCGCGCAATCGGAACTCGTGGGGCTGTATCAGAAGCAATAGACTGCTACTGCCTTTTTTCTTTTTTACGCTCCGGTTCATCCAGCGCGGTTCTGTAGACTCAAGAAGATAAACGCGCAATATGGCATGGGTCGGTCATGAAAATCCCGTCTGAGGAGCTGTCTGAATTGCGGCGCAAACCCAATTGCGCTTTACCCATAAAGTGGGCGGTGAAGGGCGTAGTCAAAGACTTGAAGTATGCGCGAGATCTATCCTTTCATCTGCTTAAACGGGAAAAGGAGGATGAAAAGCCGCTGGTAAGGTTGTATGAAAAGGCTCTATCTCCCCGTTATGATCGTCCTGTTTGCCTTTTTTGCAGCTTCGACAAAGATAGCGTTGTCAGGGAGAACGTGTATTACTACCTCAACGCTTTGATGCTGGCCGGTTTCGATATCGTATTCATCAGTTCGAGCAGCACGATTTCAGGAAGTGATCTGGAAAAACTGTCTCGATGCTGTATCGCAATAATAAACCGTGAGAATAAGGGATACGATTTCTATGGGTGGAAAACGGCGCTGGAAAAATATCCCGCATATCGCGAACACAATGGTCTTCTGTTAGCCAACGACAGCGTTCTCGGCCCACTTTTCAGTATTGACAATATCATCGCCAGACTCGAAGGCAGCGAGGCTGATATCGTGGGAATGACGGATTCTTTTCGTTTTTATCCCCATCTGCAGTCCTATTTCCTCTACTGTAAGAAAAAAGCTGTGTCCTCCAATGAATTTCTTCGTTTCTTCGCGGAAATCGAGGTTCTGGAATTCAAGCCGGCCATTGTTCGCAGATATGAAGTTGGTTTTTCCCGCTTTCTCAGCCGTCGCTTTCGTCTTGCAGCGCTCTACAGTCTGGAACAGGTTCTTGCTCAAACTGATTACAATCATAGACCCCTGCAATGGGTCGAGTCGACCTTTCACCTGCGGAAGCCGCTTATTACCGAGCTTGGATTCCCGTTCCTCAAAAAAAGCGTGCTGACAAGAAAGGGTGTGAGCCTGGGGGAAGTTTCAGCGATCCTTGCGGAAGCCGGTTCTTCCTACGAGACAGAAATTCTCAACGACTGGATGCCGCCTCGCGGATAAGACACGATTTTGCTCGTGGCGACCCCTTCGTCATTCCCTTGAAAGTCTCGAAGGAGGGCATCCAGAAACTATCGCATATGGATTTTCCGCTTCCGCTGAAGTGATGGTTGAGCGACCTGCAGACGGACTGCTCACCCTGTTGATGATCTGCATCGGCGAATCACAGCAAAAATATTTCGGCTGGGACCATAAACCGGATATCCTTCGCCCTTTCATGTTTTCTTTCTGCTAACAACGTTACGGTTGGCGTACATGTCTTCATTTTTCATGGATGTTTTATCCGGATGCGCGGTAGCGCTGTATGGACTGAAGGGGGGCTACACGAAAGTCAATGTCAAGGGTCAGCCCATCCGTATCGCGGTGGACAACTTTCGGACGCTCCAGCGGGCAAAAACATATTCCATGAAAGAACCGGATACCCTGGACTGGCTTGACAGTTTTGAACCCGGTTCCTGTTTCTTCGATCTGGGTGCGAATATCGGCCAGTATTCCCTGTATCCGGCAAAGAAATACGGGAAGGACATCCGTGTATATTCGTTCGAGCCCCAATGCGCCAATTATTATTTATTGAATAAAAACATTTACCTCAACAAGCTCGAGAAAAATATTACCTCCTATTGCGTGGCTGTTTCCGGAGAGGAAGGCTTTTCGAAACTTTATATCCCAAAATTCATTGGCGGCGGAAACCGTTCCCAGTTCGGAAAAGAAGATTTGAAGAATATGAAAAAACCCGCCGCACATATTCAGGGCATGTTCGGCGTGACACTCGACGACTTATGCTCGAAATGGGGATTTCCCTATCCCAATTACATCAAGATCGATGTGGACGGCATCGAGATAGCCATCATGCGGGGTGCCGGGAATGTGCTCAGGAATCCGGCACTGAGGTCCGTCATCGTCGAGTTGGGGACAGTCGAGGAGCAGCAGGAGGCGATAGCACTGATGGAACAGGCGGGTTTGAAAGTCAGATTCAAAACCACCCGAAATTGGGGAGAAACCTGTTTCGTGTTCGCGAAGCAGGATTGATCAACTCCTCTCTTTGCCGAATCGTCGATTCGTTTGTCCTGAGCCTGCCAGAGGGCCTGCCAGAGGGCCTGCCGGAGGAGCTTGTCCTGAACACCGCTCGCGCCTTCGATCCTTCGACAGATTTGGGTCAGAGCGAACGGAGACGAAGGGTTCAGGGTGAACAGGGGAGGACAAAGGGATTGGGGCGGATGGAGACGAAGGCTCCGGTAGACACCCGTTGAATCGCTTAACGGGAAACGAAAGCCGCTTCCCTGTGAGACAAGGAGGAAGTATCCCGCTCCGCGGGTGCGTAACGAACTGCCTCCGCCGGTTGCATCCGTTCCGCTTTTCCTCTGGAAAGCGCAAAAATCACATCTGCTGCGTTGATCAGTGCTGGCTGGTGGGAGACGGCAACAACCGTGAGTTCCTGGGTGAGGTTTCGCAGTGTTTCACAGACAAGCCGTTCACTTTCCGGATCGAGCGCACTCGTCGGTTCATCCAGTACCAGAAAGAGAGGCCGGTGAGCTAATGCCCGGGCAATCGCAATGCGTTGGCGCTGCCCCCCGGATAACAGGCCGCCACGCTCACCGACAATGGTATAGAGGCCATCCGGCAATCCACTAACAAACTCCCATGCGCCAGCCTGGCGCAGTGCTCTTTCCGCATCCGCTTCAGTCAGTTCGGGGGCGCCGACGAGAATATTATTGAGAATACTGTCATGCAGCAGGACGTTCTCCTGGGCGACATATCCAATCATGCGACGCCAGGCACGTGGATTGATGTCACGCATGGGCACATCATCCACCAGGATTTCGCCTGACTTGGGGTCCGCCAAGCCGCACAGGAGATCCAGCATGGTGCTTTTGCCGACTCCCGACGGTCCGGCTATGGTGGTGAACGACCTGACCGGGATTTCGAGATTCAGGTCCTGAAAAATCGGCTTGGTGTCATAATCGAAATTGACGTGGCGCAGGCTGATGCCCTTTTCAAGCGTCGGTTCGCGCGTGCCTGATGTTCTTTCCGCTGCGGCGCGCGCTTCTGCAACAGCGGTACGCAAGGCCCAGTAGGCGCTTTCCTGCGCCATCAGATTCTGGTATTTCCTCTGTGTCTTATTGAGCAAACTGAGGAGCCGGGTCAGAAGAAAGACCATCACCATCACCGAGGGTAACGAGAGTCCCCATACTTCCAGAGCCAGATAAAGGCCGATTGCCATCAGTGTGGCGAGGATAGGCTCCTGCAGCGCCATCAGGGCCTCACGTGCGATGATTTCCCGCCGGGTAGCCTTTTCCAGTTGCTGGGTCTGGTCGCGCAGGATCGCTTCGGCTACATTGTCTCTCGCCATGGCCTTGAGCGATTTTACCGAAACGAGCACATCCGAAAGATACGTCAGCAGGTTTCGCAGCAGATGGGTCTGCCTGGTTCCTGCCTTGCGTGTCGCACGAATCAACTGATGCAGCACCTGCATCATGATGATGCCCACCAGAATGGAAGTAAGGGTGGCTTCCCATGAAACAAACATGGCCACGGTTCCGTAGACAACAACCTGTACGGCCAGTGCGAGTACAGTGACGCTGTGCTCAAAGCCATTGGCTGCCCGGTATGCTTCAGTGGCGACGGAATTGGCAAGCGAACCCATCGGCTGGCGCAGGTAATACTGCCAGCGGCTGGCAAGCAGCGCGTCGATCAGTTCGAGGCGAAGGACGGTCGCCACATGGGCGACCGCATAGCCGACCTGCCTGTTCGCCATCAATAATATGAGGCTTTTTAGGATCATTCCTCCCACGATGATCAGCAGCATGGCGCCTATGGTGGGAGAAATCCCGATGTTCTGGAGAACTTCGGCGATGTGCCGCCCCATGTCCGAACTGGCGGAATCGCCGACAGCAATCGAAAGGAGTGGAAGGAGGGCAGTGAGGCTTAAGCCTTCTGCAATCCCTGCCGCCAGAAGCGCAACCAGGACGTACGCAGTACGCCTCGGGGAAAGCATGCAATAGGCAAAGAGAGTTCGCATAAGTTGGGTCTGCAGACTACGGAGTTATCATAACCTAAATTACGGATACGGTCTTGAAAAAACCCTTCTATTAACGAGGAATTCCAAGGGGAAATTCAGCCGCGTAAAGCTGGGGGTGATGGAGGGTTATTGCAGGGAAAAGGACAGACAGTGAAAGTGGGTTACGTATTCTGAAGCAACGGATCGGGCGGAATTGCACACAGGATGTGCCTGTGCCTGTGCGCTTGTTCCGGATTATTCAGTCGGTCTTTCGAGCTCCGCGGATATTGATTGTTGCCAGGGCCAACTGGAGACCGAGAACCGCGAATGCTTCGACGTGCCATCCCCAGATTACCCATAACACATTGCTGAGGAGGGAAAACAGAAAACCGGTGTGACGCATTCGCCTGGTCTGGTAGGTCAGAAGCCAGACCGAAAGAATATTGATCACCATGGCCGGCCACTGTAGCAAATTGAAGTAATCCATATCCCTCCGATTCTTCTGAAAACAGGCTGTGCTCCAGTCGAGATTATGTAGATAACATCTAGTATGTTAAATTCAATGCATAAGAAACGTTAAAAGCATGAAGTCCGGGATGTTGCTCGCCACATACTTTTTCGCACCCGTGATCAGGGTTTCACATCCGGTTTCAACTTGAACGGATCATCTCATCCATAAATCAGCAGTTCCGTTCGAAAGAACACAAATCAGATTGGCAGATAGAAAAACCCCTGTATTTTCCAGGGTGCGCAATCGCACATACAAATGGAGGAGGGAAGAGCATGATTCATATTTCGATATTTTGCCCCTGAAAAAGGATTCACTTCTCCGATCCATCATGGTTGCATCTGCTTCAAGCCGGGCTTTATGGAAGGGCGCCATCAGTTTTGGGCTGGTGCATATTCCCGTGGCCCTTCATACCGCAACGACAGAGCAGGGTTTGAATTTCGACTGGCTGGACAAGCGCAGCATGGATCCCGTCGGCTATAAACGCATCAACAAGAGGACCGGGAAAGAGATCGATAAGGAAGATATCGTCAAGGGAATCGAGTACGAGGATGATCATTACGTGGTTTTGAGCCAGGAAGAGATTGCCTCCGCTTATCCCAAGGCCACGCAGACGATTGCGATCGAAATGTTCGTGCCGGCAGCCGATATTCCCTTCATCTATCTGGAGCGTCCCTACTATGTCACACCCGCCAATAAAGGCGAAAAGGTTTATGCACTTTTGCGCGAAACCCTGTCCAGGACCGAGCGTGTCGGTATTGCTCGAGTGATTATTCAAACAAAACAGCATCTTGCCGCTCTTATTCCGTCCGGCAGCGCATTGGTTCTTAATCTGTTGCGGTGGGGGGATGAAATCCGGAGCTCGGAAAATCTGAGTTTTCCGGCCGAGGGTGTCAGAGAGGCCGGCATTACCGATAAAGAATTGAAAATGGCTGAGCAGTTGGTGATGGACATGAGCGGCAAATGGGACCCGGATGAATTTCACGATTCGTTCAAGGACGAAATCATGAAACTCGTGAAGGAGAAGGTCGAAACGGGTGATATACAGACCGTGGCCCAGCCGGAAGAAGTCGAGTTACAGCGTGGCGGCGCGCAAATACTCGATCTCACTGAACTGCTCCAGCGCAGCCTGAAGAAGCGCACAGACAACGAAGACCGTGATCGGAGACCTGTCAGAAAGCCTCCCAAATCGACGACTGCCTCATCTGCCTCTACCCGCGGCGCGCATAAACGCCGGGTGGGATAGTCAGGTTCCCAGAGATGAGAAATGCCGACTCACTTAAAGTCTATCGCGCAAAACGTGATTTCTCGATAACACCCGAGCCGAGCGGCGCTACCAGCGGCAAGGCGACCAGCAGGAGCACCGCCAAGGCTTTGTCCTTTGTTGTCCAGAAGCACTGGGCAACGCGTCTGCACTATGACTTCAGGCTGGAACTGGAAGGAACGATGAAGAGCTGGGCTGTTCCCAAAGGGCCCAGTTTCGACCCTGACGACAAACGCATGGCAGTCCACGTCGAAGACCATCCCATTTCCTATAACAGTTTTGAGGGCGAGATACCCTCAGGTCAGTATGGCGCCGGTAAAGTCATTATTTGGGATAAGGGAACCTGGCTTCCTCTCGAAGATCCGCACAAGGGGTATCGTGACGGCAAGCTGAAATTCGAGTTATGCGGGCTCAAGCTGAAAGGGCACTGGGCCCTGGTGCGCATGAGAAAGGAGGAAAATAAAAAGCAGGAACCCTGGCTGCTGATAAAAGAAAAGGATGAATATGTCCATTCGTCGCGGGAATACAGCGTGGTGGACGAAATGCCGGACAGTGTAGCCGGACTCGACCTGCCAGAGCCTTCCAAAGCTCCGGCGACGTTGGGAAGCGGATCACCCAAAAGCAGTTCGATATCCCGGGAGGGAACGAAAACGGCCTTGCCGGACAATGCGCGCAAGGCCGACCTTCCGCGGACCTTGACGCCGGAGCTCGCCACACTTGTGGACGAACCCCCTCTGGATCCGGAAGAGTGGATTTACGAAATCAAGTTCGACGGGTACCGGATGTTGAGCAGAATAGAGGGAGGAGAAGTTCGCCTCATCACGCGGAACGGAAATGACTGGTCCCGCAAGCTGCCGCATCTGGTAAAAGCGCTGGGAAAGCTCAAACTGAAGTCATCCTGGCTGGATGGTGAAATTGCGATGCTGGATGAAAATGGTATTCCCGATTTCCAGTCGTTGCAGAACGCTTTCGACAGTGCGCATACCGAGCGCATCATTTATTACCTCTTCGATGTGCCCTTCTATGAGGGATATGATTTGCGGGAGGTTTCTCTTGTCGAACGCCGCGCGTTACTGCAAAAGCTGTTTGAGGCGCTCATTCCTGACGAAATACGCTTCAGCGACGTTTTCAATGCCTCTCCAGCAGAAATTCTCGATTCCGCTTGCCGGCTTGGGCTGGAGGGCGTGATCGGTAAACGCAGAACCTCCGTTTATGTCTCGCGCCGCTCTCAGGATTGGATAAAGCTCAAATGTAAAAACCGCCAGGAATTCGTTATCGGCGGGTATACAGATCCTAAAGGTACGCGAAAGGGTATTGGATCTTTGCTGCTCGGCTTTTATGATGAAGACCGAAAACTCAGATATGCGGGAAATGTGGGTGCGGGATTCAGTGATAAGTCACTGCAGAACCTCAAGGCAAAGCTGGACAGGATTGCTTCGGAAGATTGCCCCTTTGTGAAAGCAAGTGGCATCGATAAAAACGCGCACTGGGTCGAGCCCCGGCTTATCGCGGAAGTCTCCTTCGGTGAATGGACGCGAGGAGGTCACATTCGCCACTCGGTATTCCATGGTTTGAGATCGGACAAAAAGGCGGATGTCATTGTTCGCGAGAAGCCCGTGCATCCTGCCCCGAAATCCGCACCAGCAAGCGCCATGCCAAAATCCCTGAAAGTGACGAACCCGGAGCGTGTGATCGATCCCTCCAACGGGTTTACAAAGATCGACCTCATACGCTACTACTCGCTGGTAGCGCCTTTGATGCTGCCCCACCTCGCACAGCGGCCGGTCTCGCTCGTGCGCGCCCCCGAAGGAGTATCGGGCGAGCTCTTTTTTCAGAAGCATTGGGAGAAAGAGAACATGCCGGGGGTCGAACAGCTTGATCCGTCGCTCGACCCGGACCACCCTCCGCTGCTCGAAATCTCAACCGCTGAAGGCCTCCTTTCCGCAGCGCAAATGAACGTAATCGAGTTCCATACGTGGAACGCCACCAGGAATGCCATTGGCAAGCCTGACAGAATCACGTTCGATCTGGATCCCGGCAGCGGAGTCGAATGGCCACTCGTCCAGGAGGCAGCACAGCTCGTCAATGTCTTTCTCAAGGAGCTGGGGTTGAAATCTTTCCTGAAAACGAGCGGAGGCAAAGGCTTGCACATCATCGTACCGATCAGGAGGCTGCGTGATTGGGATACGGTGAAAGGTTTCTCCCAAGCCATCGTGCAGCATCTGGCTAGAACCATTCCGACACGTTTCACCGCAAAAAGCGGCCCGCGCAACCGGGTGGGAAAGATCTTCATCGATTACCTGCGCAATGGGTTCGGAGCGACTACCGTATCCGCCTGGTCAGTACGCGCGCGCCCCGGATTGGGTGTTTCTGTACCGCTGGCATGGGAAGAACTCTCCTCGCTGAAAAGCAGTGCACGCTGGTCCGCCTCCAATATTCATGAACGCCTGGATAAGGGTAACGACCCCTGGGCTGACTATGCAGAGACGAATCAATCGATAGTTCCAGCTATGAAAAAACTGGGATTCAGCCCTTCATCCAAGGCATGAAGGCGCTATCAGGACAGATATCAGGGCTTCACTCCTGTAACCAGACTGTAGTAACCGAAGGCCGGATGCACTTCGATGTCCTGAAATCCCGCTTCCGTCAGCATTGTTGAAAGTTCCCTGCCGGAATATGATCTGCCTTCCGTCCATCCCATCATCAGCATGCTGAAGGCCGCAGCCGCAAACGGACCGGTCTTTTCATCGTTGTAAAGCATGCCATGAATGATGATGCGGCCTCCGGAAGGAAGACTGTTGAAGCTTTTAGCGGTGAGGAAATTACATTTTTCCGGAGGCCAGTCATTGTAGACAGTGGAATAAAAGTGAAGATCGGCGGCAGGCAACGTGTCGCTCCACATGTTTCCTTCCTGTGTCCGGATACGATCCTGCAGACCATGGCGGGCGATGAATTCCTGGGCAATCTCGCAGACGAGCGGGAAATCGAAAACGATCGCCTGCAACTGCGGCCATTTTGATACGGCTCCAATCGAATGAGCGCCTGAGCTTCCTCCGATATCGAGCATTGTCCGGTAGTTGGACAGATCAAGGATACCTGGCCAGTAGAGGGCCGAGGTAATGCTGAAACTGTACATGCCGCGGGTAAACCTGCGTACCTGCTCCGCCTGCTCCTCCGGAGACTGATGATATATGCCTGATCCTCCGTAAACCTGAGGGCTGTCGGAGAGGATTGCTTTTTTCAGGCTGGCAAAGGAATATATCTGATCGTCGTCTATCATCAGATCCCAGAAATAGCCGAAATAGCTGGGACTGGTTTCCAGGAGATAGTGCTCGGCAATTGGCGTGAGGGAGTAGCACCCATCCTGAAAGGATAGGAAACCGGCCGCGGTTGCAGTGGTTAAAATGGCTTCAGCAGGCCGCGCCTTGATATTCAACTTGTCGCAGATTGCGGTGAGCGACAGCGGTCCATCGGCGAGCAGGGGAAATATTTTCAGCTTGTGCGCCAGCAGTAATGCAGGGTAGCCATAGACCCCAAGCACGACATCCCAGAGGGGTCGGTCGTCTTCTATCTGCTCAGTGGGCGGGTTCATGGAATCTTGGGCCATTGCAGTTCCTCGGCGGGAATGATGGAGACACGTTAGCTCATGCGCCCGGTTCGCTTTCCACCAGGCGCTTTATATTTTGTACCGTTCGTTCCGCGCCATCCTGCACCGCGGTCCTGATCATTGGCTCAAACGGCCGCATTATCATCTGGATCTCAAGTAATTCGAACTTAAAAAAAAGCGTGGCTGAGCCTGGATGATGCTCGTCCTGCAACTCATAGATGCAGCGAAAGGGATCGGAGATGCCCGCGAATGCCAGACGGCGATCAGGCTCATAAATCGTAATCCTGAACTTTGATTCCGAACGATGTCCCTGATCGACCCGCACCTGCCGCGCGATAGTTCCGAGGCAGACCGGACCATTGGTGATTTGCTCGAGTTCTTTCACCTCCGGTGACCATCTGGGGTAGTTCAAAAAGAGATTTTCACCGATAAATTTGAATGCCTGTCTGGCCGGACATTCAAGAAGAATGCTCGCCTTGCCCACTACCGGCTCGGAGGGGCCCAGGTTGAACATCGACCCTAAATTGAACATCTCGGCTCCTCTCTTCCATCTCGAGACGGAATTTATATATCCTGTTGAGTAATACTATTCCTGAGCGCCTATCATATCAGGAGAAATTTCCCACGCTTCGCAGTTATTTTCTAGCCGTTTACAATATTGCCGCCATTGGGATGCAGCACCTGTCCGGACATGTAGGAGCAGTCCTGAGAGGCCAGAAAGACATAACAGGGGGCGACTTCATCAGGCTGCCCAGGGCGTTTCATCGGAACGTTCTTTCCAAAATCGTCGACTTTATCCGGAGGAAAAGTGGCAGGTATCAGCGGAGTCCATATCGGGCCGGGTGCAACCGCATTTACATGTATTCCCTGCTCGATCAACTGGAGCGACAGGGAGCGGGTAAATGCGACAATGGCACCCTTGGTGGCGGAGTAATCAACCAGATGAGCACTTCCCTTGTAGGCGGTGACAGAGGTGGTATTGATGATGCGTGCTCCTTTTTTCAGGTGCGGAAGCACCGCTTTCACCATATGGAACATGGAAAATATGTTCGTGCGGAATGTTTTCTCAAGTTGCGCCTTATCGATATCGAGAATGTTTTCCTGAACATGCTGCTCCGCGGAGTTATTCACGAGTATCTCGACATGCTGAAAGGTGGAAAGCGTTTTTTCCACTACTTCCGCACAGAATTTTTCGTCTCCCACATCACCTGCGATTAAAATGCATTTTCTTCCGCATTTCTCGACTTCCTCTTGGGTGCGTTGAGCATCCCCATGCTCTTCGAGATATGCGATTGCAATATCTGCTCCCTCCTTTGCAAAAGCGACTGCAACCGATCTGCCTATGCCGCTGTCTCCCCCGGTGATGATCGCAACTTTTGACTCCAGTTTACCGCTTCCATGATACTCCGCCATGCTGGAATCGGGTTGAGGGTGCATTTCAGTTTGCAGCCCGGGTTGGCGGGGTTGGTGCTGCTTTGGAATGTCATTGCCTTTTTTCTCGTCTTTCTCGGTATCATTGGTCATGGCTCTCTCGCTGATCCGGTTAAGCCCGTATCCGGGCAGGTTGTCTTCCCCAAATTGTTGGGCGATTTGCGATTCTTCTCGATAATCTGGTTGATGAGTAGCAGGCAAGACAGGTTATTGAAGCGCTTTCTTACCATTGCCTGTCATTTCGCAGAAAATAGTCATTTTCTACGATTGTAATTTTTACTCCGTTCGCTTGCACACCAAGGCCGAAAGTGCACTCCCTGAGTGGGGCGATTAAGGTAAGCAGGGGGCAGCCATATCAGAAATATTCCCTGTATTACTTTGACCTGGACGCCTTGGAATGATCTTCGTCCTTCTTCCCATTGGCTCCAACTGCGCGCTTCGCTGGCGTTTCCACTGAAGCGATCAACGCCCTGCAATTGGCATCTTTGGCCAATCCGGTTTCAATGGTCGGGATGAGTGCAGCGAAAGGTGTCGCAAGAACTCCCAGTAAGACCGCTGCCCCCGCGCGTATGGCCAGTATCTTGTCGGGAAGGATTATAGGATCCTTGAAAGTGCCTTCTATGTGAATAGGGGTGCGAAGGCTCAGGATGCTGACATCTTTGGGTTCGGGGGACAGTTTCATGTCAATCGTTTCTTCGGCCAGGCTTATCTGACCTTTGCCGACAATCTTGGTATCAGTCGTGTCGATGACGAAAGCTTTGCTGCTCATGATGCCTTTCTTGACATCAAAGTCGATTACTCCGCACCTTACCGGCACATTTTTGTCTCCGGCAAACAGGAGCTTGATGATCTCGCCTGCATCGAGTCCGATCACCTCCAGTAACATATTGCTGATCTGGCCGCCGGACATGATCAGCCCAAAGTCACCATCAGCCGAAGCCAGCAACGCACCGACGGACTTGCCGTGGCTTTTGATATCCATTGCACCGCCAATCAGGCCTGCACTACTCTTCGTGATTTCGAGCTTGGGAAAGAGCTTCGGCAGTTGCAGGCGCCTGACCTGGATTTTGACTTCGCTGGCAGGTACCTCCTTGCGCGCATTTATCTTGATATTGGAAACGATATTCCCGCCGGCAACGGCAAAGTTGACAGGATTCAGCGTCAGCAACCCATCGTCTATTTTCAGATGGCTCACGAGATGCTCTACCGGCAGTTCCTTGCTGCGGATCGATTCTCCAGTGAACTTTACGTCGGCGTCCATGGCTTTCAAACGGTCCACCCGGAATTCCTGGTCCGGTAGAAGACGATGCCGCTGTTCCTTCATTGATTCCTTTTTTTCCTTCTTTTCCGCGGGCGTATCCTGCGGCTTGGGGCCTCGCCGCGCCCCGATGAATCCCTTCAAATCGCCGAGGTCGAGAACTTTCGATACCAGGTCGCCCCGAAGCAGGGGGCGTTCTCCGCCCGTATCGAACAGAATATCTCCTCCAAGATCGCTGTTGCCCACCTTCCCGGAAAACCCCTTCATGGACCACTCGGTGTCCTGGTGTAATACTCTCCCGGAAATATGATAGGGCGGCGAGGGGAAAATAACGATTCCAGTTATCGGATAAAGAGCGGATAAATCCTCTCCATGCAAATCCAGCTTCAAATCCACTTCCGCCATCTCGGTCAGCCCTTTGATGGTTCCGTCCGCACTTGCGCGCGTTGTTCCGACCTCGGCACTTGCTTTGATCGGATAGGGGACAGTCTTATCCGCAAGCGACATTATCTTGCCGCCTTGCGCTCGCACCTTGAATTTCAGGTCGGTAAATTTACCTTCCGCTGCCACATGAAGGGGCAATTCTCTGGCATCCACCGCTGGATTCGTGAACACATCGGCTGCGATATCTGTCTTGGTCTTCGGATCACGGAAGAGGACTTTTCCCTGATCCAGAGTAAACTGGCCGATTTTGGGCATTTCCATTTTCTTTTTTTCTTCTTTTTTCAGGTCCCAATTTCGTTTTCCATCCAGGCTTTTTTCCAAGAGCACCCAAGGCCGCGTGATGGATACCTCGGGCAGCACGATGTTCCCGAACAGGAGGTCCCATAGGCTGATTCGCACAGCAACCCTTTCCACCGCAACCATGGGTTGTTCGGTTCCCCACTCGGCATTGGCAAGCGAAAGTTTCTCAACGTTGACGAGGGGATTGAACGACAGGCTTACATCGAGATCACCGTGAATCGTGAATTCACGTCCCGTCTTCTCCGCAACCTGCCGCTCGATATATGGTTTCAGCATATTCCAGTCGAACCATATGAAAAATGCAACGACAAGCAGCACGAAGGCAACGCCGGAGGCCGATAATATTTGCCAGGTGCGGGTTCTCATAAAGGGAAATTTCTGATCCTGAAGCAGAAGAAAACAAATTCATGATACTTCTGCCCATACAACGGTTCGGTACGTCAGCGCACACTGGGCAGAGTGCAGGGAGTACCTGCAACTGAGTGCGGAGTGGGTTGTTGCCTAGAGGTGAGATAAATGCGATAGGATGACGCAGAACTCGGGATGAAGGAGGAAGAAAAGACTGACAGTCAGAATTTCTTTACGTCGCGAAACAGACGCTCAAACTCCTTTTTGACGACGTCATAGCACTCGCAGACATGTCCCTGCAGTCCCGCACGGTTGAGGACGGTAATATGCCCTCGGCGGTAGCGAATGATTTCGGCTTGCTGCAACTTGCCGGCGGCCTCGGTAATGCCCTCGCGGCGCACGCCCAGCATACTGGCGATGAGTTCCTGAGTCATGACCAGTTCCTGGGAGTTCAATCGATCGAGTGTCAGCAGCAACCAGCGGCACAACTGCTGTTCGATCGTGTGATGTCGATTGCATACCGCGGTCTGGGAGATCTGTGTAATGAGCGCCTGGGTATAGCGCAACAATACGCGCTGCAGCGGGCCCCCCTGATTGAATTCCTGCAGCAGGAGAGGGCCCTTCAGGCGGTAACAGTGGCCGGCTGTCTGAACCGTTGCCCAGACAGGCGTGTTCTCGCCGCCCATGAACAACGAAATGCCCAGCATACCCTCGTTTCCTACGCCAGCGACTTCTGACGATGAACCGTTTTCCAGAATATAGTGCAGAGAAATGATGGCCGAGGTAGGAAAATAGACGTGGGAGAGGCGCCCGCCGGATTCGCACAGCACGTCGCCAAGTGGCATATGAACCAGTTCCAGATGGGATTTCAGACGTTCAAGTTCTGCCGGGGGTAGAGCGGCTAGAAGGTGGTTTTGGTTGAACTGTGGTGGGGGACTTTGCATCCGCTAGTAGAAGAGAGAAAGTCTCATGAAGTCGGGTGTGGCCTGGGCATGCCGAAAGAAATGCAAATGCATTAAAAAGATTTCACAGGCGGATTTCACAGGTTTGCCGCTGCGAGATACCCGTTCAGACCTATGATAGCATTTCTTTCCGGGAGATCCCGGTGCGCGCGGCAAGGTTTTGAGTATTCCATCTTACCGGCTGCCATATTGTGCGCTAGCGTACATACTACGGATGAGTTATCCGTTTATCATTTTCCTGCTTGAAAAAATGCCTGCAAAGACGGCTGAAGCCTGCGTCGAAAGGACGTTTGCATCGTTCAAGCCGGTTTCTATATACATCGATCCGAGATCCAGAGAGAATTGCAAGAGGACTTGGGATTGGAAATTGTAAGATGTCCCCTGTGAAATCCCGGTAATAATTTCATGCGGGCTCCATCCCAGCGAGGTAACAGGCCCCGTGAAGACACCCGATAGAGAAGGTGTCAGGCAATACTTCCAGAATCGCTCTTTCGCTTTTCTTTTAACCATGCGGGTTCCGGAAAGCACTGCCACCTCCAGGAGGTCTGGAGCATGAACTTCCGGTACCCAAAGAGCAGGACGGGAGCAGAATGTCATGTGGCGCAGCCCTGCTATCTGAATCTGAAGGGCAGGCGATTTTAATTTCGCTGCTGACCGGACACAGCCTGGAGAATATCCCAATTGAACGCTAAAGGCACCCCTGTTTCTGAATTTTTGAGTTCGGTTACCGCGCGGCTTCGCAATATCGGAAAGCCGCGTATTCCACTGAGTGAAGAACTTCCCCTGCGGTCCGAACTGTTCGGTGCGGATCAGATGGAGCTTTACGGTGGCATACTTGCGGCTTCACACGAGTTATCGTCGGCGCGCGGCACCGATCAGTTACTGGCCAGGCTGGATGAGAATGAGGCAACGCTATTCAATATCTGCCGTGTGCTGACCGAGGCAGTCATGGCGGATAAGCTGCTCACTCCGGCAGGGGAGTGGCTCTACGACAACTTTTATCTCATCGAGGATCAGATTCGCACCGCCAAGCGTCACCTTCCCAAAAGCTATAGCCGCGAATTACCCCTCCTTGCCAAGGGAATATCCGCCAATCTCCCCCGTGTATACGATATAGCATTGCAAGCCATATCGCACGGGGACGGGAGAGTGGATACAGAGAGTCTCAGGCGCTTCGTAACCGCGTACCAGTCGGTCGTCAATCTGCAACTGGGCGAACTATGGGCGATACCGATCATGCTGCGGCTATCGCTGATCGAAAATCTCCGGCGTGTCGGCGTGCACGTGGCAGCGGGCCGAACAGACCGCAATCTCGCTGATACCTGGGCCGATGAAATCATCCGGGTGGCGGCAAAAGACCCGAAAAGTCTCGTTCTCGTCATTGCAGATATGGCGCGATCAAACCCTCCCATGACCACCCCGTTCATCTCGGAACTGGTGCGCCGATTGCAGGGGCAGGGACCGGCCCTGGCGCTTCCGTTGACCTGGATCGAGCAGCGACTGGCTGAATCAAACCAGACAATCGACCAGCTGGTGCAATTGGGAAACCAGCAGCAGGCTGCCGATCAGGTTTCCATCTCGAACAGTATCAATAGTTTGCGGACCCTGGGCGCCATAGACTGGCGCGAATTTGTCGAAACCACCAGTGTTGTGGAACAGACCCTCCGGGAAGATCCGAGCGGAATCTATGCGGAGATGGATTTCGCCAGCCGCGACCACTACCGGCATGCGGTGGAGCGATTGGCCAAGGCAAGCCCTCTGTCGGAAGTTGACGTGGCCCGGGCAGCGCTTCGGCTGGCGCGTGAGGCAACGACAAGTACCGCCGAGGAGAACGTTAGGGAGCATGTCGGATTTTACCTGACGGACGATGGTCTCGCTGATCTTGAGGAAGCGATAAAGGCCCACTGGTCGCTGCGTGAACAATTCTGGCGTGCAACCCGCAAATACCCTCTTTTCTGGTATCTCAGCAGCATTGCATTGGTCACGCTGGGTCTGACGGGCGCCCTCCTGGCTGAAGCGCTCGAGGATGGTGCAAGTGGATGGCTGTCAGGTCTTGTTGGCGTGCTCGCGCTGTTTGCGATGAGTCAGTTGGCTGTGGCACTGGTCAACTGGGCGAGTCCTTTTCTGGTGAAACCTCATCTGCTGCCGCGAATGGATTTCTCCAACGGCATTCCCTCCGCATTTCAAACGCTGGTCGTGGTTCCAACCATGTTGTCGCGGGAATCGGAAGTCGCGGCCCTGGTGGAGGCGCTTGAAGTCCGGTTCCTGGCAAATCAGGACGAGAATGTCTATTTCGGTTTGCTCACCGATTTCATGGATGCGAATCAGGAAACGCTTCCCGAAGATGACTCTTTATTGAGAATCGCCCGCATGGGCATCGAGGATCTCAACCGGAAGTATGGGAGCCATATTGCAGGTGACATGATCGGTGGTACGAATAGCGCTCCGGAAGCGTCAGCGCAGAAACAGGAAACCCGGTTTTTTTTGTTCCATCGCCCTCGCTGCTGGAATCCGCAAGAGGGGGTGTGGATGGGTCATGAGCGCAAGCGCGGAAAACTGGCGGACTTGAATACGCTCCTGCGTGGCGAGGGAAGGGAAGCATTTTCCATCGTGGTGGGCAATACGGATTTGCTTGCCAATATCAAGTACGTCATCACCCTCGACACCGATACCCAATTACCGCGGGAGATCGCCCATCAATTTGTCGGAGCGATGGCGCATCCCTTGAACCAGCCACGCCTTGAGGGGACCAGCGGGAAGGCGGTGGTAACGGAAGGCTACGGCATTCTGCAGCCTCGGGTGGCGGTGACATTATCGAGCACCAACCGGTCCCGGTATGCATGGCTGTTTGGTGGTGAAGCAGGCATCGATCCATATACCCGGGTTGTTTCGGACGTATACCAGGATTTATTCTACGAAGGCTCCTTTGTCGGAAAAGGGATCTACGACGTGGATGCGTTCGAGCAATCGGTCTGCCGGCGTTTTCCCGAGAACAGGATTTTAAGCCATGATCTCCTGGAAGGCTGCTACGCTCGTGCCGGCCTGTTGAGCGATGTGCAGCTGTATGAGAAATTCCCATCGCGTTACAGCGCGGATGTAAGCCGTCGCCACCGGTGGATACGGGGAGATTGGCAACTGGCGAGCTGGTTGCTCGCCCGGGTTCCTGGCCCCGGCGGAAGTTATCAGCCAAACCCGCTGTCCATCCTGTCGAGATGGAAGCTGATGGATAACCTCCGGCGCAGTCTTGTACCGGTAGCCCTGCTGCTGCTTCTGCTGGTGGGTTGGCTGGCGCTCGACAATGCATGGTTCTGGACACTGGTTGTAATCGGTACGGTCATTATTCCGAGCGCCATTACCATGACCTCCGATCTGCTGAAAAGACAGGCCGGCGTGCCTCTGCGCTCTCACATCGTCACTACGCTACGCACTGGCGGGCGGCATTTTGCACAAAACCTGTTTGGGCTGGCCTGTCTCCCGTACGAGGCTTATTTCAGTCTTGATGCGATACTGCGCACCCATGTGCGACTCCTCTTCACGCACCGCCGGCTTCTTGAATGGACTCCTTCTCATTTTGCGGAACGCGAATATGATTCGACGTATAAATGGGGCGGTCTCGGTACTTCCTTCCGGTCGATGTGGATAGCACCAGCGACCGCGGTAGCAGCAGGCACGGGAATGATAGTCACTTCTCCCGTGGCGCTGATTCCGGCCTTGCCCATACTGCTTTTGTGGGCGGCAGCGCCATTTATTGCCTGGTGGATAAGCCAGCCTCTTCCGCTGCGCAGCACGGAGTTAAGTAAGGGACAAATCCACTTTTTACGCCAGACTTCGCGTCGTACGTGGTATTTCTTTGAAACTTTCGTTGGTCCTGAGAATAACTGGCTGCCGCCTGATAATTTTCAGGAGCACCCCGTGCCGACTGTTGCGCACAGGACATCGCCAACCAACATGGGATTGGCGCTGCTTGCAAATGTGACTGCCTATGACTTCGGTTATATTGGCCCGTTGCAACTCCTTGAGAGGACCAGAAACACGCTCGAATCGATGGAAACCCTGGAACGGCATGCCGGCCATTTTTACAATTGGTACGATACGCAGACAAAAACTCCCTTGACCCGTTACGTATCGAGCGTGGACAGCGGTAATCTTGCAGGCCACCTATTGACATTGCGTGTCGCGTTAATGGCAATAGCGGATATGCCGGTCGTTCACGAAGAGTTATTTTCGGCTCTTGCCGATACTCAGCAGATTCTCGAGAGAACTCCTGGTTCCGAGGCTGCCAGTGCTCCCTTATCACAATTCGGGAAGGCGCTGATGCTCGCAAGAGAAAACTCTCCGCACGCACCTTTCAGCCTGCATGCCGAACTCGATCGACTGGCTGCATTTTCCAGGGAAATCGTGCATGAGATCGAGAATGCACGACCTGCTTCAACCGGGCAGGAAGCGCTTGAGTGGGCGAGGGCATTAAACCGGCAATGTGAGCTCGCTCTAACTGAATTTGCCAGCCTCATACCGTCTGCCGCACTGGAGGACCGCGATGCGCCTGCGGAGATCCCCTCTTTGCGACAACTTGCAAACCAGGGTGGGGAGGCAGCGCGTGAACATCTGGCTGTTCTCGAACGCCTGGTCTTTCAGGCGGAAGAAATGGCGAAAATGGAGTATGGCTTTCTGTTCAACCCCGCGCAGCGGCAGCTTGCGATCGGGTACAACGTGGGTGAGCAGCGACGGGATGCCAGCTACTATGACCTGCTGGCTTCAGAGGCGCGGTTTACCAATTTTGTCGCGATTGCACAAGGCCAATTACCGCAGGAAAGCTGGTTTGCGCTGGGACGAATGCTTACAGCTTATGATGGGGAGACCGCTCTACTCTCCTGGAGCGGCTCGATGTTCGAATACCTCATGCCGTTGCTGGTAATGCCCACCTTTGAGAACACGCTTCTCGACCAGACCTGCAAGGCGGCTGTCAACAGGCAGATTGCCTATGGGCGGGAGCGGGGCGTGCCCTGGGGTATTTCGGAATCCGGTTACAACGCTGTAGATGTTCAGTTCAATTATCAGTATCGGGCATTCGGAGTGCCTGGCCTGGGCCTCAAACGCGGCCTGGGAGAAGATCTGGTCATTGCACCTTATGCATCCGCTCTGGCATTGATGGTTGCACCGGAAGCTGCCTGCCGTAATCTGGAGGAGCTGGCTGCCCTGGGTATGATGGGAAAATTCGGCTTTTACGAAGCGGTGGATTATACGCCCTCGCGACTGCGTCGGGGCGAAACGTCCGCGATCGTGCGCTCATTCATGGCTCACCATCAGGGAATGAGTTTTCTTTCGCTCGCATACCTGCTGCTTGACCGGCCCATGCAGCGGCGGTTCGATTCCGAGCCCATATTCCAGGCAACCATGCTCCTGCTGCAGGAGAGAATTCCCAAAGCCACTGTCATACGTTCCCCCATCACCGAGCTCCCCGATGTTCGGGTTATCAAGGAACTTCCGGAAATGCCGATCCGGCTGCTTTCAACCGCCAACACGCCGATTCCGGAGGTGCAGCTTCTCTCCAATGGCCGGTATCATGTCATGGTGACCAATAGCGGAGCGGGGAGCAGCCGCTGGAAGGATCTGGCCATTACGCGCTGGCGGGAAGATGGAACCTGCGACTACTGGGGGACTTTCTGTTATTTGCGCGACGTTGCGAGCGGTGAGTTCTGGTCGAATACCTATCAGCCCGTGCTGAAAGAGCCAAAGCGTTACGGAGTGGTTTTTTCTGAAGGACGGGTCGAGTTCCGCCGGCGGGATTTGGATTTCGATACCCATACCGAAATTACCGTATCGCCCGAGGATGATATCGAGCTGCGGCGGATTCGTATCACTAATCGCGCGTGGACGCGGCGGGAAATCGAGGTCACATCTTATGCTGAGGTCGTGCTGGCGCCCGCGATGGCCGATGCTCAGGCGCCCGCCTTTGGCAATCTCTTCGTGCAAACGGAAATATTGGAGGACCGGCACGCCATTTTATGCAGCAGGCGTCCTCGTTCCCAAAGCGACCCGGTGCCATGGATGTTCCACTTGATGACGGCGGATGGGGCCACTCCTGAAGCGGTTTCCTACGAGACCGACCGCATGGCATTCATTGGACGGGGAAACGATGTGTCTGCGCCGGTGGCAATGATGGAAGCGGGACCACTGTCCGGCAGTTCGGGTTCAGTGCTCGACCCGGTCGTTGCCATCCGCAAGCGGATAATGCTCGAGCCGGGGGAGTCGGCGATCGTGGATATTGTCACGGGCGCGGGAGATTCACGTCACGCTGTCATGCATCTGGTAGAAAAATACCAGGACCAGCATCTGAAAAATCGTGTTTTCGATCTCGCCTGGACTCATAGCCTCGTTGTCCTGCGCCAACTCAATGCAACTGAAACCGATGCGCAGCTGTTTGGACGAATGGCAGGTTCCATCCTGTATGCAAGTCCTTATCTGCGCGCTGACGAGGCACTGCTGAGCAAGAACCGGCAGGGGCAATCGGGTTTATGGGGTTATGCCATTTCCGGCGACCTGCCTATTGTGTTGCTGCAGATCAACGATATGGCCAATATCGACCTGGTACGCCAGCTGGTGCAGGCGCATGCCTACTGGCGCGTGAAAGGGGTGGCAGTCGATCTGGTCATCTGGAACGAGGATCACTCGAGTTATCGCCAGCAACTGCATGATCACATCATGGGGCTTCTGGCTGGCAGTGCGGAAGCCCATGTGCTCGATCGGCCAGGCGGTATTTTCATCCGGCGTGGGGAGCAGATTGCTCCGGAAGACCGGACCCTGATGCAGGCGGTGGCGCGCGTGATTATTCTCGACACGAATGGGAAACTGGTCGAACAGTTGACGAATCGCCTTCCGGCCGATCTTCCATTGCGGCCACACCCCCTGAAACCGGTGCAGCGCTCCAACTCAGAAGAAATCGGGGCATTGCCACATCGGAATCTATTGTTTGATAACGGTTTTGGCGGTTTTGCTTCCGATGCGCGCGAATACGTCATCGCTGTTGGGGAGGATCGGAGAACACCGGTTCCCTGGTCGAATATTCTGGCGAATTCGCAATTCGGTACAGTTATCTCCGAAAGCGGAAACGTTTATACCTGGTGTGAGAATGCTCATGAATACCGGCTGACTCCGTGGCATAACGACCCGGTCTGCGATTCCAGTGGAGAGGCCTACTATCTGCGGGACGAAGAAAGTGGTGATTTCTGGTCGCCTGCTCCTCTTCCGAGTCCTGGAGCCGCTTCCTACGTTACCCGCCACGGATTCGGCTACAGCGTATTCGAGCATGCAGGAAAGGGTATTTTTTCCGAACTGTGGGTTTATGTTGCTCGTGACGTTCCGGTCAAGTTCGTTGTATTGCGGATTCGCAATGATTCCGGACGGCCCCGGAGACTTTCCGCAACAGGATACGTGGAGTGGGTGCTGGGGGACCTTCCCGAGAAGACGAGAATGCATGTGGTCACGGAGATCGATCCGGCAAGCGGAGTTCTGCTTGCGCGCAACCCCTACAATAACGAGTTTTCAAGCCGGGTGGCATTTTTCGATGTCGATGACAGAACGCAAAGTGTGACTGGCGACCGGACAGAATTTATCGGCCGCAATGGACGAATGCGAAATCCCGCGGGTATGGTTGCTCAGGATCTTTCGGGCCGGGTAGGAGCAGGACTGGATCCCTGCGGCGCTATCCGCGTTCCTTTTGATTTGCCGGCGGGCGCGACGCGAGAGGTTGTTTTTCGCCTGGGTGCGGGGCTTCACCGTGAAGATGCGCTGGTAATCGTCCAAAGGATGCGCGGACTACAGGTTGCACATGATGAACTTGAAAAGGTGCGCCGCTATTGGGATCGAACGCTCGGGGGTGTGCAGGTGGAAACCTCCGATCCATCTGTTAACGTGATGGTCAATGGCTGGCTGCTGTATCAGGTAATTGCCTGCCGCCTGTGGGGACGCAGCGGATACTACCAATCTGGTGGCGCTTTTGGATTCCGCGATCAATTGCAGGATGTGATGGCGTTGGTCCACGTCGAACCCGCTCTGGTGCGTGAGCACCTGTTGCGAGCCGCGGCCCGCCAGTTTATCGAAGGGGATGTTCAGCACTGGTGGCATCCACCGGTGGGACGCGGTATCAGGAGCCGCTGCTCGGATGATTACCTCTGGCTGCCGCTGGTTGCTTGCCACTATGTCGTGGCGACCGGGGATACCGGAGTGCTGGACGAGACAGTGTCCTTTCTCGAAGACCGGCCTGTCTCTTCAGACGAGGAATCATACTACGATCTGCCCGCTCATTCCGCTCAGGTATCCAGTCTATATGACCATTGTGTCCGTGCAATCGTGCATGGGTTGCGGTTTGGGGAACATGGCCTTCCTTTGATGGGTACGGGTGACTGGAACGATGGGATGAATCTCGTCGGTTTCCATGGCCGGGGCGAAAGCATCTGGCTCGCTTTTTTCCTGTATGATATTCTCATTAAATTTTCCGATCTTGCCGCCGGGCACGGTGATGCGGCCTTTGCCGACCGATGCAGGAAGGAAGCAGACAAGCTGGGCAAGAATATCGAACAGCATGGCTGGGATGGAAAGTGGTATCTCCGCGCCTATTTCGACGATGGTTCTCCACTGGGTTCTTCCAGCAATACTGAATGCCGCATCGACTCGATCGCGCAAAGCTGGTCGGTTTTATCTGACGGAGGCTCTCCCGAGCGCCAGCGGCAGGCGATGCAAGCGGTGGATGAACAGCTTGTCCGGCGGGATGCTCGCCTGATTCAGCTTCTTGATCCTCCTTTCGATCACTCCGACCTCGATCCGGGCTATATCAAGGGCTACGTGCCGGGCGTGCGGGAGAACGGGGGGCAATATACGCACGCGGCGATATGGGCGACAATGGCCTTTGCAGTCCTGCGGGATCATAAGCGGGCATGGGAACTGCTTTCCATGATCAATCCAGTAAACCACGGGCGGTCCTCACAGGCTGTATCGGTCTACAAAACCGAGCCCTATGTCGTCTCAGCCGATGTCTATGCGGTGCCTCCCCATACGGGCCGGGGCGGATGGTCGTGGTACACAGGTTCCGCCGGCTGGTTGTACCGCCTGATGCTGGAAACACTATTGGGTCTTACAAGGGAAGGAGCGAAACTTCATTTCAATCCCTGCCTGCCGGAAGACTGGACCGGTTTTACAGTGAAATACCGCTATGGAGAAACCCTCTATCCGATCATTGTCAATCAGGCAGCCATCGATCCGGATAAGGAAGTCATTATCGCCGACGGTGTGGAGCAACGCGAGCTGAGTCTCGCTCTTACCGATGATGGCGGAGCCCATCATGTAGAAGTGCGGGTGAGCCGTTCTCGCGATACGCTCAAGCAATGAGTGCGGAGCCATTGAATCCGCACTGAGCCGCCTTTGGATTCATAAGATGAGAGAAATCACTTTTCTACTTTTTACCAGTTGAACAAGAGCAACTCGCACCTGACGTTCAAGACCTGCCATTTTGTTTGTTGCGATTTTCAGGATAGGCAAAGGTTTCCGGGTGTTTAGCCCGGGGTGGATGATAACTTCTTGCGTCGAATCACCGCTCCGATGAGAGCCAGACCTGCGAGCATCAGGGCGTAGGATGAGGGTTCCGGGACCATGGCGATCGCAACAACCTGGCCGACATTATTGATCCCGGTTGCGGTGGTCAGGATAACGCCTTCGGGCAGATGCATCAGCGCGTTCAGATCCGTCATGCCGGTTCCATCCCGGCCAGTGACAAAAGCATGCCTGGAACCTGTTGCGGTTTCAGAACTTCCCACTACCTGTCCGGCCTCATTGATATCCACCGCGTCACTGAAGCTCCCGCCGAGAGTACCAAGGTCGATCATACCGTGGCCATTCGGACCGGTGATAAAAGCATGCTCGGAACCTGTGGCAGTTTCAGAACGTCCCCCTACCTGCCCGCTGTCATTGATTCCGGAAACAAAACTGCTGGCTCCCCCAAGAGTACCGAGGTCAGTCATGCCCTGGCCATTCGGGCCGGTGATGAAAGCATGCGTGGAACCGTCGATATCTGCCTCGATCGCTACTTGGGCGGTATTATTAATGTCGATGGCACGACTGTCACTTCCGCCGAAAAGACCAAGATCTGTCGTGCCTACACCATTTGGGCCGGTTATGAAAGCATGCTGCAAAGGTCGCCCTGCTACTTGCCCCGCATAAGACCACCCTGCTACCTGCCCGGCATCATTGATACCATAAGCTAAGGTGTAATCTCCACCTAAAGACTCTATCGAAGCCCTTCCCTCCCCATTAGGTCCAGTGATATATGAGTAGATAAAAACACCTAGGTCTGGAGGGACCACAACACCTCCCACTACCTGCCCGGCATTGTTGATATCGCTGGACCATCCCATACTCAGGGCGGTAATGCCGGTTCCATTGGGGCCAGTAATAAAACCACTACCATCATAAATAAAACCATTATATCGGCTACTCGCGCCGACC
>Ga0182738_1001434_pt1 | contig 29897 bp, 27 predicted proteins | sample eDN5th30CBELigMG_FD_128876 | JGI IMG/M metagenome (GOLD analysis project Ga0182738, IMG submission 128876) | Enriched Miracle-Growth compost microbial communities from Emeryville, California, USA - eDNA 5th pass 30_C BE-Lig MG (version 2)... ...
CAGAAAAAATTCAAAAAAAAAAACTAAAAAAAGCGGAAGGATAGAGAAAAGAAGGAAAAGAAAGAGGTGAGGAAAAGGGAAGGAAAGGAAAGGGCCAAAAGAGAGGGAAAAATATATTTTCACTTTAAAACATTATAAATCCACTCTTCTTTTTTTAAAAACCAACTTCACTTCCGCTTATTTAATATTCACTCTTAATTGTTAAAAAATCACTCTCAAGAGTGGATTTATGACATTCAAGAGAGATAATTTAATAATGAAATTTCAATGAGTGAATTTCTAACTTGCAAAAGTAAAATTTTAAAAGCTGATCCCATATGGAATAACCTTTCGTTTTTAATATATGGACTTCCTTTAATATAAGCCTCAAAGAGATTTTATTATGTGAAGTCAAAAGGACTATGATCTAATAAAAAGATTTCATCTTAATCAAAATAAAATTAAACAAGTTCTTTTCTTTAAACAGGCATTAATATTAATAAAAACATTTGATTGAAGGAATTTAATAATTTAATCAAATAAAATAAAGGTTTTTATCAGAAGAGTATTGATTTCAGAGTTGGATGTTACTCAGCAATAGCTTGCGCAATCTCATCTCTTTGAAGAGCACCTTCAGCTTTTCGTTTTCTACCTCTTTTCTTATTTGCCTGAAGAATGATAGGCCGTGACACTGATCCCAAAAACATCTCAAGAGCCACTTTATGCTGACAGATCCCGTAGAGAAATCCTTCCAAACAATAGCATTTTGCCTTTTTCTTGGCACGATCCCATTTCAGCATGCAGAGACGTTTCAAATCAGCATCAAAATCCTGAAGAGAGTCATAATCAAGATCGAGATATCGATCAATAAGATCAAACTCTAATCTTTCTTGTAACTTGGTGTCAATATAATAAGGACCCCTTCGAGAGACAGAGATCTTTTTACTGGCAATAACTGAAGCCTTTAATTTCAAAGCTGTTGAATAATGAAGTTCAGTTTTGAATGTACGGTTTTCAAGTTTTTCATCATTTAATACCTCTTTTAGAGTTTGAAAAAATTAATGCAAAGACAGTCTCTCTCTATTTGTGAAGTCACGCTTAATTGTCGCATTTAAGGACTCACAAATATTATTAGTCATCAAGACATTGCTGTCACTCTGATAAAAGGTCCATTTATTCGTTTTAGAGCTTTGGCTGACCCATTGTTTCTCAAAATACTCAAGAAAGGAGTTATAGTGAGAATATTGAGCCTTAAAGAGATCGTAATACTTATTGAATTGTAGTTGATTAACGGATTTTCTCATAGCATCAACATGCCTAAGAATTGGGACGTGATCCTCTTTATTAACAGAGTGCTGAGTAAAATTTCTTTTCAAAGCTTGCTTAAGATGGAAATAGCAAACAAGATGAGTCGTTGCGCCAACTCCAAAGACAGTTTCAGTTGCCTTAAAAATATAGTCAGCGGCATCAGACATTATGAACTTTGGACTTAAATTCATATTGTAAAGTGTTTGGTAAGCATTCTTGATTGTCTGTAGCATAAATATATAGGTGGTCTCGCACTCTGAATTAGAAACAGCAAACGCTATCGGGTAAGTCCGATGCTCAATATCTTGTGTTGCCCAGCATGTTAGAGGGTACCGAAGTTCATTAACTTTAAAGGTACTATCAAGACCAAACTGCGACACTCCAGTTTGAGCTTGATCTTTAAGATATTTGAGACAAGCTCTTGACGTAAATACGATGATGAGTGGGTCGTCTTTGGAGCCATCTCCAATTTTGGTACCAGCAATAAAGACATCTTGGCTGTTATTACGCGGCTGGAAGGCATTATTTTTGATGTACTCCTCGAGGTCATCCAATGATATTATTTCACCTTTCATATTGATATAGTGTCTAATGACTCTTATAGAGCTCAGAACTTTCTTTTTCTCTCGAGTTATTAAATAAAGAGAAGGTTCAACAGGGTTGACATTATTGTTGGCGATGTTCTGGCTGGCATCCTGATTTGAAGAATTATTGATTTCTTGACTTTGTGAACTTTATTATTATATTTAGATGCTTATATTTTAAAGCATCTTACTTATTTTGATTGAGTATGTCTCTATAAACTGCTTTTGGTTTTCTTTTTGGATCATTTTTTATCGCCTCTCTTATCTTTTTACTGCAAAATAAGTTTCTCTTTACTTCATGATTATGCTCGTCTATTATTATTTAATTCGAGAGTTAGTAAAAGTTATACCTGAGATTTCTACGAAAGGAGTACTGTTAGGTGACCTTGAAAGCACTATACGTGCTGCAAATTTGCAATCAGCCTCACCACACTCAAAAAGGTATTTATCGGTGATGATAGTACCATCTTGTTTCTCATAACTAGTTCGGATAGATTTTAACCCGATGGCTTGAAATTCTGCTTTTATTGTATCAGGAGTAGCTCCAAACTCATTTCCGGATTTTACCCAGGTTCTTTCAAGCTTTCGAGGAACATGTTCTGGTCTTCCAGAGACAATCATGTAAAAACAATAAAAAAGATTTGAGAATATTATAATGTGTAAATTAAGTTCAATTAGCTTAAATAAATATGAGTGAATCTATTACTTAAATTCAAAATTTAAATTTAAAGTGTTTATTGCAGCAATAATTCGACCAATTCAAAATTCAAATTTATCCTTTAATGATAGCTTTATCTGATTCAATGAGCAAATATGTGCGAAGAATAAATGAAGATTGCGGTATCTCCAACATATACAGGCCATGATCTCCTTTCTTAGGCCTTATTATCTCAGCAGAAAATGCAGATAAACTTTACTTTCTGAAGTTAGAAATTCACTCTTGGAAATTTCATTATGAAATTTTCGCTTCTCATCGTTAAAAATTCACTCTCGAGAGTGATTTTTAAACATTCAAAAGTGAAATTTTAATTTGTAAAAGTGTTTTTGTTTTTTAGTTTTGGAAGAGTGGATTTATAATATTTCAAAGTGAAAACTTAAGGGACCCCAAAAGAGAGGTCAGAAGAAGAAGCAAGAAGAAACATTCTCTTCATCGAATGCTCCTCGAAGATCCCAGAGACAGAAGGACATTAAAGACATACAAGAAGAAACTCTTCAAAAGAGATCGCATAAAAGAGGAAGCCTTAGTTTGAGCAGAGCTGACAAAAAAAAAAACAAGAAATAAGAGTTGGGATTTGACGGAAAGATGTGAATTTGGATCTTACTGATACATCCTTGGACTTATCACAAGAAGATTGATCATTGAACGTTAATGATGGAACACTTTACAAATCTGTGTTTTGCAACAAAAAAAAACAACTGTATTTTGTTATAAAAAAACTTTGTTTTGTCGAAAAAAACTGTACTCGGTAAAAAAAAAACTCAAATTTGAAACTCTGATTATAACTTGCCAAAAAGAAAACATTATGAAGAAAAAGAGAAACTCTATAAAGAAACAGAAGACCTGAAAAGAAAACAAAAATCTCTCAAAAGGCAGATAAACCTTACCAGAAATGTGTTCCCAGACTTTGGAGATTCTGAAAGCTCCGCAGATGAGATAAGAATGAGCCCACGTTCTCAGCATCCTGAATATCATTCTTTCTCTCTCAACCCTGAAGACTCAATCCTGCCTGCTCTCAAGAACTCCTCACCTACTCCCACAAGCTACTGCACTCCAAGGACACACTTCTCCTATCCAACTGAACCAAACGAGGCTGAGGCAGCTGGCCACCAAGAATATTCCCAGAAACAATTCTACTCCCCTCACTACAATCACAAGAAGAAGGTTCAAATGCCTCACAAAAACTCCGATCCTACTCCCCAAGAGAGATACCCATTCCTCAACCATCCCAAGCTTCAATTTCATGTCCCCAATTATAAACCTCATCAACCGGAAAAGCCCTCACATACCCAACGACCCACCATCGAAAGGGACGAAGAGGTGTTGTCAAGAGTGTGAAAAGCATCGGCCCGTTTACTAATGTAAGGAGTGTGTAGTTTCATTATGTATAATTCCATCTTCTGATGCACTGGCCTTTTTGATAGATCAAAAAGAAGGCTTTATTTGATTATGATTTCCATGACATTTGAATCAAGACTTACCCGCCTCGCGCTCAGAGCATTATAATTTGGTATTCTGAAAGTCATCACTCAATTCCTTTTATTCGTAGAATCTTGGAGAAAAAAACTTTCTGTGAAAGCTATAAAATTTAAATTGAAAGTAATGAACAATGAAGCTAATTTTTCATGATTCTTGATATTTTTAGCGATAGAGATATTGCTATTCAATTCAATAGGATTGAAAAATACTCTGGATTCAATGTGTTAAAGTTTTGAAAGTTCGATGTCTCAAATAGGCCTTTCATGGTTTTTCTCAGAACTCAGAATACCAACTTTCACTTGTTTTTTTTTCTCATTTGGATATATCCTCCTCATTGAGGAAACACTTGGATTTCAGGTTTTGCCTGGCACATCTCTTTGAATTAATTTATGATATTTTTATAAGATTGGCAAGTACTTCTCATAATTTTAAATCTCACATCAAGATCTTAATGAATATTAACCCTTTTTAATTTGTGAATCTCTCAAGATAAATTTTTGTTATTTTATTTTCTTGTTTTGAAAATAGCTATCAAGTCAGGAAATTAAAAAGCCTCATATTAGGGGAACTTGAAGACAATCATCAAATATCATTCCCATCATGACAGAGAGAATAATTTCTAGAATTGAAATCAAACTAAAAGAGTTTATTTTCGCAGCCAGAAAAGAAAGACTTGAAAGGGTTTTAGGGAGAGCCCCAGCCACCTGATCATGACATCTTTTTTTGAAATTTGAAATGTAGATGGTTATTTAGATCCTAATAAACAAGATTTTTTTATAAAATATTCTTTAAAAAAAATTTTTATCAGACTCCTACAAACTATGCCAAGAATCAAGAAAAGCTCACGTCAAGGCAAGGCACATCCAAATGATCTCCTTGTACCCGTCAGGTACACTTCCATGAATTCAAATATGCGAAAACTCTCAAGAAAACCTGATCTGTTAGCTGGGGAGTTTTCAGAGGTTTTCCAACAAGAGAGGGGATGGTGCTTATGCTGCTCAACTCCAGGTGACGAACGCGAGAAAGAATTACCAGAAGACAAATATGTCTTAGAAGTCATCGAATGGTATGATAATTTTCTCCAATCAGAATTTTAAAATGCATAAGATTTATATTTCTTTGTATTGATTCATATTTTATTGTTGCTGTTGAGTATAATATCCATAAGGAAGAGATAAAACAAATATGAATAGAATGAGTTAGAATTTCGGGAAACTTAATTTTATTTAAAAAAGAAAAAAATCTATCATCTTCTGTGCATTAAACTTTTCTGAATGAAATCTTCGCATTTTTTCTTTTTCCAGAGAGAAAATAAAAGAAAAAACGGAAAGTTTAGGAAAAAATGACATCAGAAAGAATTATTGTTTGAGTTTGTTTTTGATTTGTCAAAGTAGGAGTCTTGTATAAGAAGAGAGATGAAGTGATCCAAGTAGGTTTTTGACTATCTAGATAGATAACAATAGAGGAAGAGGAGGAGAAAAGCCAGCAGCAAGAGTCGCAAAGAGAAAGTTGGAGAAGCAAATCAGCCTCAGAATTCTTTACATTTCAATGAGATTGGGAAGGAGAATAATATTGGAAAGAATTTTTTACCAATTTTTTCGTTTAGTCCTAGGGCAAAATTTGAATGGAATGACATTGCAACTCTTCTGAATATTTATTCAACTTGTTCAGAGCATAGAACGTGCAAATCCATTACCGTCTTTTTCTTCCCTTAGGATACTGACTTTCGTGTAAGGTTTCTTGAAATATGCTCCTGACAAACCAAAAAATAGTTCATTCAACAAAAAAATTCAAAGAAAAAGTTGAATTTCATTAATTAAAAAAATTTGTGGAAAATGAATTAAAAATTCCAGAAAAAAAAATTTTTCAAAAGATCCTAGACCTTCTTCAGAATCTAATGAAATCTCAAACTTTCTTTTTTTTTCAGAATACGAAAAAAATTTCTGATTTTTCTCCATATACAAAGGAAAAATAATAATGTAATTTTTAATTTCTCTCCATGTACCCTCTCCTCCGGTCCTTCCAACGTAAATATACAAAAAATGTTGATTCTCCGATCGAAAAACAAAACTCAACCATCACCACTCTCAGTCCCAATCCCAAGGACAAAGAATCTCAGGTTCTGCTTGAAAAACTTGAAGCTCATCAACCTGCAATTCTCCCAAAAGAACCTGAAGCTTGTCAGTCTCAGATTCTCCACAAAAAAACTCACCCTCATCCCCCTCCTCTTAAAAAAACAGATGATCCAACGCAAGCTTCTATCTCTCTAACGAATAATCACAGAAGCAAAACTTTCAAGATTTATCTCGATACAGATGTCTCTCATTTCCGCAAGGAAAGTTCTCGAAATAAACTCCAGCAAATTTCAATAGACAATGATAATGAGAGTACCTCCTCTCTGATTCAAAGAGATATAGAGGGATGTTATGAACAACTGCTTGAAGGATTGAACAAACAAAAATCAGCCGGGACACAATCTCTTATTTATGAAGATGATGATGATGACGTAACAGAAGAAGAAGAAATTTAAATTTCAGAAAGTTTTTATCGTAAAAAAACTACATCAAGATGAGTATAGTTCATAAGAAGAGATAGGCTTATATTAGAACTAGAACTTTTAAAACTAATGAGTTGTGTACGCGAATAATTATCTCATCGATTGGAATGACTTCAATATTTTAAAGAAAGGTTTCAAAAGTTTATTGAAAGAAACTTTTCAGACTTCAAAGTATTTCCACACTCGAAAAATTTGTAAATTACATTGACCAATCTTGAACCCATTGTCAAATTTACTCCCCTGAAGAGAAGAATTTTCGATTTTTTTGAAATCTTATTGATGATGCCCAAGAAAAATAGTCAAAAGAAGACGAAATAATAATTATTTAATAAACTTTTAATTTTTCTAAAGGAAATCTGACTTGGTGGTAGAGTTTTGAGATAGATTGACACTCTTCTGATGTTCATAGGGAAGTTGAATGCAAGCAATACCACAAGAGAAGGTAATGAAAAGAGCCATTTGTTTCGACACTCTTGGAAGAATACATTTCTTCAAGAAGAAAATCAACTCAATTAAAAAGTTGTAGAGGATTTTTTAAAGTTTCTAACTTTAATAGTTCTATTGCTCAAGTTAATCAACATAGTCTCAAGCATCTGATCAAGAGGAGACAAGAGAGAATATGGAGATTTGAGTCAACTGAGTATATTAATCCTCCCATGAAACTCTAATCTCAATCAAAGGAGAATAGATCAAAAGATTTTATCAGTCCTCAGGTCACAAAGAGCCGTAAAGAAGTTATCAATTAGATGGTAAGGATTTAGAGAGTTAGTGAATTAGAATGAATTTTGCGAAAGAACAGATGATTTATTTTCGAGGGGACAATATATTGATTAAAACTAGGAGCGACTCAGTCACAACACATGGAGTATCTCATTTTGCTGCAGTTCTGGGGAAGCTCTCTTCCTTGAAAGAGATTTGTTTTGTAATTACTGAGTAAGTAAATCCAATCAAAATAGATCAAATAATTGTTGAATAGATTTTCAGAATCCAGATTCACAGATAGTGGACTTAACTATTTAAGAAAGGCTTTTCAGAAAATCTCCACTCTTCAGTGTCTTTCTTTAAAATTGGGAAAGCAAGTTTATTCAATAAAATTTTTGAATTCATTGATTTGATAGGTGTTACAAGGTCACGGATTTTGGACTGGCCTTTTTGGGACGCTGCCTTCAGAAACTCGTTTCCTTACAGCAAATTTCTCTCGAATTTCCGCGGTAAGAAATGGAACAAAAATCATTTGAGTTATTCTTTAAATAGGCATGACTTAATCACAGATGTTGGGTTGAGTTATTTGCGACAAAGATTTCAAACACTAACTTCTCTAAAGAAGTTATCTTTAGACTTTTTTGAGTAAAAAAATTGATTCGAAAATATAAAGAATTGGTTGATAGGTGTGATGAAGTAACAGATGTGGGAATCCACAACTTAGGACAATGCTTTCAACCATTAATCTCTTTAAGAGAGTTATCTCTGAACTTTGAATGGTTAGTAAACTTCTTCAGATCTGTAAAGAATTTGTTGAATAGCTGTTGCGAATTCACAGATGTTGGGCTAGACTATTTAGCCCAAAGTCTCCAAACATTGACCTCTTTAATAGAATTATCTTTGAGCTTGAATGAGTAAAAAATTGATTCGAAAATATAAAGAATTGGTTGAATAGATATGAAGCAGTAACAGATGTTGGGCTCAGTTTTCTGAGACAAGCTCTTCAAAAATTAGTTTCTTTAACAAATCTATTCTTGGAATTTGAGTGGTAAAAAAACTCCCTCTTCTTCTTTCAATTTTTTCTCATAATTGATTGAAAAGGTGCAAAAAATTAACAGATGTTGGACTTCGCAATTTAGGACAGGGTGTTGAAGCACTCACTTCGCTAACGGAGATATCTTTGAACTTCTATGGGTAAATAAATTCAATTCGGATCATATATTTCGCTGTTTGGATAGTTGTCAAGGAATAACAAACGTCGGAATGTACTCCTTCAGGCAATATATTCTTCTTCTTCCAGCATTGACTTCATTACAAAAAATCACTCTTGAATTTTCAGAGTAAGGAATTCATTCAAGTTCCTCATCACATATGTCATAGTTTGAATAAATGTCAAGTGATTCATGAGACGAGACCTTGGAAAATGTGCGCTTCTACAATCGTTGGTAGATTCAATTGGATCATATTTGTTATTGATTGAGTAGATTGTGGATTAAGACAATTTAACTAGATTTAAGCTTTTGGCATTGAAGCAAAATATGAGATTTAGTTGAAGTTGGCTGTTTTTTATGGTTTTACATTCGTTTTCAAAAATAAGTGAATAGAACTTTCAGTTCAAACAATATCCATATTTACCGCGGTATCTTCTATTTAATTTGAAACCACAAATATATGAGTGATAAAGTTCCTTTTTCAGAGAGTTTATGAACCAAAGTTTCATTTCAATTTTCATACGATTGAAAGATTTGACACGAAACTTTGAACAAATTAAAAAAAAAGAATACTATTTAAATATACAATTGAAAATAACAAATACAGAATGCGAATCTGTTTTCTCGTCCTATGGATCTGAAAAATCTAACACAAACTTTCGACATTCACCTTGATTCTAAAACCCAAAACAATCATTTTTTATCTGAAGTTGAGCATTTACAATCCATCAACACTCAACTTCAAAAACAAATTATTTCTTTACAAGCTCAAGGCTCAAAGCATAACGACCATGAATTCTGAATCACTAAATTCCAAGCCGAACACAAGAAGCTTACTGATATGATCACCGCAGACCACAGTCCTAGGAAGGACGTGAGAATTCGCGAATTAGAGGCCAGCTTGACGGTTGTGATAGCCGAGAATGAAAGATTGAGAATTTGGTGTCAAGATATTTGAAACAAATAGAAGAAATGAGATCTAATGCGATCGATTCGAGTCGTAAAGAGAGAAATTTCAGCGCTGCACAGGATAAGATCGCGCTTTTGGCAGTCGAAATATTGAATACAGTTTTGACGAATAAAACAAGAGAAGTTTTTGAATGGGAGAAGAGTACAATGGAATTGGAGACGAAAATTTAACTTTCGAGAGGAGAAAATGAACGATTGAATCAAGTTACTTATGATCAAGCTGCTCAGACTGGCTTTGCAGCAGTAAATTCGGAGAAAGTGAGAGCACAGTGAGACAAGCAAGATATTTTCAGAGCCAGAACCAGCGTTTACAGATTCAATTGGATGAAAAGATGAAATAAGTCGAGATATTTAGGACAATGATTTTTGAATTGGAGAGAGATAATGCTACATCAGGGGAGGTACAAAGGAAGGCGAGCTATTTGTCATCAGAAGTGAAGAGTAAATGCATTTTTGACTGATAAGTGATTGAAGAATACTGAGAAAACAAGAGAATCTTTTTTCATGCAGCAAAAATTAGAAGCAAAGGTCATATTGATTATTGCAGAGAATGATAGATTGAAGACGATGATCAAGACAAGACAAGTTGATCTTGATAATGGAGAACAGAATTTTTGAAGTTACAAAAAGAAATAAATAAATTTGAGGAGAAACAAAGGAATTTCAACAACCCGACCAAAGAGAATGAGAGACATCAGTTAATGATTGAGGAAGGCCACAAAGAAAAAGATGCTTTAAGAAGAAGAATTGCCGAATTCAGAGAAGCTCATTTTCCAATTGAAGGATTACGAAGCAAGATGGCCTTGCTAGCGCCAGAAATCGAAAGATTGAAGGTGATCATAAGTGAGAAGAATGCTGGGATAGAAAGATGGAGAGTGAAATGTATGGAATATGACAGAGGGTCAAAAGGAGTTGGCTTACGTGCAAATAATGATGGCGATGTTATTATCTGAGAAGGAGAAATTGAATACTATAATTGAACAAAGAAGACAAGAAGTGGATAGTTGGAGAACAAGATATGTAGATTTATAAAGAAATCATACAGAATTGAATATAGCAGCCGAGAAAAGAGCGAACATATCAAAGAATTTACAAGTGAAGACCGAATATTTGGAGGAACAAGCTGAAAAATAGAATGGAATAATCTCAGAAAAAGTGAGAGAAATTGAAGAGAAGAAAATGTTATCAAGCTGAGAAATTGCATGGTGAGAATGAAGTTTTAGGCGAGAAGATCGCTTTGTTAATTGAAGAGACTGAGAGACTGAATAATCATATTGAGGAACATTTCATGCAAATGGAAGGTTGGAAGAGAAAGTACACATATTTTGATTGTTTTTTTCGATCTTAAAAGTTGGGATTTTTGTTTTTTAACTAATTTAATCACAAAACATACAAACTGCAACTGTGTATATGAATTGATGATACCACTATAAATGTTGGGCTCACTAATATATCTTCTAATAAGAATGAAGTCCTCATCATCTTCAAAAGATGCCTGAAATAACCCTGGTAATCAGCCTTGGTCACACTTCTGCTGCTGGTCAGGGTCTTTTGCAAGAGGTCTTTTTGATTTTTAGGGAGCAGATTTCTGAAATTTTGTTTCCATTAAGAAAATATCTCTTCTATTAAATTTAACATAGGTGAATAAGGCGCATTATACAGCAATGCATAATCCTTTTTTACTACTGAATTAAAAAGCTTCGATTTATGTATCGAAGCATTATCCATTAAAAACACGTGATTTTTTTGTTGATTTTGGCTCGAATAATTTGTCAAACTTGCAAAAAAATCCGCAAAAAAACAGATCCTTTGAAAATCTGAAATGCAAGTAATTCTTCATTTGTTGCTGCAACCACAACAGAAAAGTTTGCTGACTTAAAAGGGCGGACAACGCTGCACTTTTGTTGCATTTTTGAATACCTATAATGAGGTATTAGATTTTAATTGAATCCCACCTCGTCTAAAAAAATGACTTTGTGATTCTTCTTGATAGATTGAAGCAAAAATCTTGCAGTTAACTTTCGTAAACATTTTGTCCTTTCAGTGTTTCTATTTTCGGTCATTTTAACAACTCTTTTGTGAGTTATTTTTAAAAATTTGAGCGCTTTATGAATTGTGTAAATACAACAATAATTAATGGGCAAGTTAAATTTCTGCAAAGTAATTCTCGGATTTGAACTAAACGAAGAAAGCAGTTTTTTGGGTCTTCCATAATCTCTTTGAGATAATTCAAATGTTCTTCTTTGAGGTTTTTGGGTTTTTTCACCTGTACTGGAGTTATAGTTCCTCTTTCCTTTTAAGCTCAAATGCATCACTCTTATTTGTTGCCTTGAAATTTTAAATGCTTTCGCAAGCCCGATGTAGTCAGTATTCTCAATTTCTAAGGCCTCTTCAATCCTAGCCAACTTCGCATTCTTCTTGAAGTTTTTTAAAAGTGAAGCCAAATTCCCTCTTTCATTTTTCTTATTTTTTGGTTTCTTGTATTGCCATGCAGGCAACTCTTCAGGAGTTGTAAGAAAATTATTCTCAGGATATGCTAGCAATAAAGGTCGCCTCAGCTGATTTTTAAACTCATAGATTCAGTCCTTACTTAAATGAATTTCCACGTCATCCAAACCTATCATTTCTTTTGTAAAAAACTCACTTGATATTGTTTTGTATGTATGTTGGACTGCTGGTCCTTGAGAAATTAAAAGTCTTTTGGTAGGTATGAGGTCAGGCTCTGCGCTGCTAGAGCGGACCGTTGAATACTTCCTTTTTTCTGGTTTGGGCTTCATTAAGGAAATTTTAAGGTAAAATTTTGCTTTATTCGATGCGAATTTATCGGTCGAAAATTAACAGAAATCGCGAATTAATCCATCGCTATCCTTCGGAAGGGAGTCAATTAAATTTCGGATCTTGCGTTTTTAATGGTTGTGGTTTAGCGGAATTTCTGCAAAGCTCTCTTATCTACCGGATTTAATAATCAATCCCAGAGCACAAATGGATATCACTTCACAAACTAAGGCTTCAGTAGAAGAATTAAATGCTATTTTAGGCGGCCTGAGTGACGCCTACGGGTGGCTGTCTCAAAAGTATTATTTACCAAGTATAACTTCAAAGGCTATTCGAAAAGAGTATTTGATGAAAATAATGTTGGCAAATGAACGGGTTTTGAGAGTTCCAAGGACAATAACAAGAAACTACATTGAATATAGGGGAAACACAATTGGTGAGATGTTGGAGAAACTTGAGGGTTTTTTGAGAGATGAGGGACATCCTCCTTCAGGTCTCACTCCTCTCCACCTGCCCGACTACAATTGGCTCTATGATGTTTGCTCCTGGATCGACCCAACCAATAAAATGAGGATTCTCAAATATACTCCGCCAAGCAAAAGCACAATAACACGCACAATTAATCAAGAGTATGATTCTTTTCGCAATTTCTTTTGAGCTTTCTTTTTTTGTTGTTTCTATTGAGACTTTTTTGAGCAGAGCTTTGCTGGTTTTTCTAATTATTCCTCTAGTTTGTTGGATCTGCTTGACGAGAGACCAGGTAAAAAGGAGAAAAGAAATTTTATAAGTTTGACACAGCAGGAAAAATTGGAGTTCGGAATTGAGAAAGCAGAAAAGAAGTTGAAAAAGAAAGATGGCAATTTGAAAAGATTGGAGACTATAGAAAAGCGAATTAAAACTGAAAAAGGTAATCTTTCTCTCAAAATGCATACTTTAAAAACTGAATCAAATGATGGCCAGGCGAAATTAACCAGGAACTTGCAAGTTCCCCAATACAACATGATAATGTAATTTTTCAAGTCACTTTTTTTGTTTCAATGGAATTTTTAATAGTGAAGCTCTACCACAGGAAAAACTCACTCCAATCATCAAGACCTTGTCTGATTTGACCTTGAGAACAGAAGATATAGATTTCCTTGAGGCTTATTTGGCCAAGGTTGGTTGTAGAGGCAATAAGAGCCAAGATTCTGATCATCAAGATAAATCACCATGAGGCTATATCTTAGAGTTCGCATTGATCAATAAAATTTATATTTGAAAGTATGTTGGATGTTTTTTCCAAAAAATATCATCGAAGTTATGTCTCAAAGTTAAAATCCGTGAAACATGAAAAGCTTTTTATTAAACCCAATCTAATCTCTCATCACCTTAGTTTCTTGAGTTTTGAAAGCTTTTGATTTTTGTTTTTTTATAAACCTTAGTCAGAAATTAAAATAGGTTCAAATTAAAATGAGTCTTTATGTTTAATAAATCCTTGGAAAATTATTTAGCCTCTTAAATTGAAGCCCAAAGAATCAATCCTATTTACATCAAGAAAAAATTTGATCAAATTTAAAATTTGAGTTAATTCATTTGAAACTCTCCAATGACAAAGAGTGATTTGTCTGAAATTGATATCCAGAATTAAAGCTATTCATTGACTTCCCCCTTGTTTGAGTCCTTGAAATTTGTTTGAGAGAAAAGAGCAAAAACCTAATTTTGAAATGGAAAAAAACGACAAAAAAAGCTGTACATCGAAATTGAAAGCAACAAATACCTTGTCCAAGATCTTGAGAATAAGCTGAAGCAAGTAAATGCCAAGATCGAAGATCATTTAAAAAGATGACTTCTCATATTGACTTAAGACAGATTGAAATCCCTATCAATGACGACCGACAAGGCCAAGAAATAGCTCAGTCAAACTCTAATTCTCCGCCAGGCTCCAAGCCCATTGATAAAAACACATCTCACATTTCCGGAGCCACAGTTTTACCAGGGCACCCGGTGGACCCCAGAAATGATGAAAACAGCCCAAATTCAAGTCCAAGATCGATTGTATCAACATCTTTAGCCGCATCTTTTTCATCTTTGTGTTTCCTTTACTTTGGAAAGGCTGGAAAAGAAACCGAAAGCAAGAGCCAATAAAGGAAGAAGACTTTATCACTTTCGCCTATAAACGAAGAGCTGAGGTTCTTGAGAACCATTTTATGGAGAACATGAGGAACCAAAAGAAGAAGAACCCAAATAAGCCAGCTAGCACTGCATGGGCAGTCGCATGGACAGTAAAATGGACATTTTTGAGGTCTGTATTTGTGCAGACTATCTTTGGGTTTCTGAGAGTGTTTTCTGCGTGGGTCGCCAATAAGATTATTGAAGCTTACCTGGATCCACGCTATGCCAAGACGCATTCTTTCTGGTGGGTGGCTATTTTGACAGGAGTGTTGCTCATGGCATGGGTATTTGAGCATCATTGGAACCATATTCAGACTTATTTGTGTGCTTATGTGCGTGCTGGAATTATTAGCATGCTTTATTTAAAGATTACGAAGCTTTCCATGTATTCAATCATCAAGATTTCTCCAGGAAAATTAGTGAATATTGTAGCTAACGACGTGAATGTTTTTGAGATGTTTGGTGTGTACTTCCCAGCTATTATCTCTGGTTGGTTGATCATGATTGCTGCGGCGGCTTTGCTGTGGCATTACTTTGGCGTCTGCTGCTTGTTGGGCATCGGGTATATGGTAGCAATTACCCCAATAACTGCCATTATAGCCGGCCTTTCAACCAAGCCTCGTCAAGAGAAGAATATGGTGACAGATGAGAGAGTGAGAAAGACAAGTGAAGCGCTATAAGGGATCAGATTATTGAAGATGTACAGATGGGAGATCAAATTTAAAGAGATTATCTCTGAGTTGAGGAGAAAGGGTGTGAAATTAATGAGAAAAGTCTTGTATCTTGGAGATGTGTTGGCCCACAGGCTGGCTTGGAGCTCACATTACATGGGAGCTTTTTTTATGTTTATGCTTTATGACGTGACTGGTGGCACTTTGGAGATTGGCGAAGTGTTTTCTGCTTACTTTATCCTGGGATTCATCAGATTCTACTTTGTGTATTTCGTCTCCAATGCTTTCAATTTTGTTGCTGAAACAAGACTCTTGTTTAAAAGATTGGATGTAATTATGGACACCCCAGAAATGGAGACTGTGGTTTTTGAGGCTCCCAAAGATTCCCAAAACGCTATTGAATTCGATAATTACACTGCTTATTGGGCGCTGGAACACCTCGTCAAGGATGCTCCTGGTTTGAAGAGAAATCTGAGTTCCACTGCTTTTGATCCCAGCAGATTTGATACATCAGATTTGAGAGCAGTTTTGCAAGACTTGAATCTAAATATAAAGAAAGGAACAATCAATGCAGTCATCGGAAGTGTTGGAGCCAGCAAGACTTCCTTTTTACTTTCATCCACTGGAGAAATTCTCAAGACAACTGGCGCCTTGAGATATCAAGGAAGGCTTGCATACGTTGAGCAAGAGCCGACGATTTTTGCGGGCAATTTTAGAGAGAGTATTCTTTTTGGAAACGAATACAATGAGGAGTTTTACCGAAGAGTGATTAAAGCTTGTAATTTGGAAAGTGATCTCAAGCTCTTTCCCAATGGTGATATGTCAGTTGTCGGAGAAAGAGGTAATAATTTATCTGGAGGTCAAAAGGCACGTTTAGCATTAGCAAGAGCTCTCTATGCAAATGCAGACATTTACCTTCTTGATGATCCTTTAAGCGCTGTTGATGCAAAAATCGCCAAGAGTATTTACACAGAGGCAATCACAGGATTATTGAAGGGCAAGACTGTTATTTTCGTCACACACCAAGTTCATTTTGTGAGAGAACTGGAAAGTATCATCGCGATTGAAGATGGGAAAGTGGCTGGTACTGGGTCTTTTGATGAACTTAAGCAACAAGGTGTGGATGTCGACAAGCTTTTCAGTGTTGAAAGAGAATTGAACGTCTTCTTAGGAGAAAGAATGCAAGAAATCAACACATTACTATTGAGAGTTCTAGAAAGAAAAAAGAAAATTGAAGGTTTGACTGGATTAGAAGGAAAGCTTAATTTAATAGTTGAAGAAAATCAACATGTAAATAGTATTGTGACTGAAAAGCATGTTCAGATTGAAGTATTTCATAAGACGGCTGCTCACGGGCAGGTTGAGAGCGGAAAATGAGGACTTGGAAGACAATATTGATATTTTTTTTGGAGAAAATGAGAGGTTAAATGAAGTCATCGTGCATAGAGAAGAAGAGGTTGCAAAATGGAAGGCTAAATACTATGAGGTGAGGCGAAGAGCAGCTTTGATATTTTACAAGATAAAGCGAACGTCTTGGTTCAAGATAACGAAGGATTAGCTTTGATTATTGAGCAAAAAGAAAGAGAAATCAATGAATGGAGATTGAGATTTGTCGAATTAGAAAGAGAAGTGTCTGACATAGGAACCAACGAAGTGAAAATCGAGCAATTGGTGACCGAGAACCAGAGATTGACTGCTATAGCGGAAGGCAACAAGAGTCATTGGGAGTTCTGGAAAGAAGGAACGCTGAATTACAAGCAAAAATGCAAGTTTTGTTCGTAGAAAATGAACATTTGAATGAGTTGATAGGTTCAAACTTGAGAGGGATTGATGAATTGAGAATAACAATCAGAGATTTGGAGATCCATAGGCAGAAATCGATAGATTCTGAGGATAAGGCTGGATTTCATTCAGGCGAAGCTAAAAGATTGAATAATATTTTAGTTGAAAGAATGAAAAAGATTGAACAATTGAGGAATAGAGCGGCTTTCTTGGAGAAGAGCGGGTCAAATTTAGCCGAATCTAACTGCCAAATCCAAGCTTTGACAACTGAAAAGGAAAGATTGACTTGACTGCTATGGTGAATGATTTGAGAGCAGAATTGGATTCACACAGAGAGAAGACTTCCACTGTAGAAAGAAATCAAATTATATTGAACCAACTCGAGCAGAAGTTGAGTTATTTGGCTGGAGAGAATGATAGATTGACAAGCATCATAGAGGATAACACTAGAGATTATGATGTAGCGAAGAAGGATGTGTCAACCGTTGAGACATTGAGAGTAGCTGCTCAGCGAAAGAGAGAGTAGAATAAATTTCTTGTCAGTGGGAAGTGACAAATTGAATGAACAATTGGTGGAGAAGAATAAGGAGATCTTGAGATTGAAGGATAGAATTTATGACTTTGAAAGACACCAAGCAGGATTTGAAGAGGTGCAGAATAAAGTGGAATAATTAATCCAAGGAATTGATCGGTTGAATTTGGTGATCGACGATAAGAATAGAGATTTTGGAAATAATGGATAGAGTCTTGGATTTCGAAACGTTGGAAAGTCAAAATGGTCAATCAAGTGAGAAGATCACGTTGTGTATTAATGAAAATCAAAGAATAACTGATATATTGGAAGAAAGGTCAGAAGAATTTGAGAGATGTCAAAGAGAGCTCAAAGACTATTAATAAAGACGAAAATGAAAGGTTGGTTGGTATCGTAGATCTGAGAACAGACGAGATGAATAAATATTGACAAAGAGGGGATAATTTGCACCTTGAAGTGTCTGAAGCGAATACTGTGCAGAATAAATTGGAGGTGCTGACACAAGAAATAGAAAGAGTGAATAATATGTTAATAGAAATAGACAGAGAAGTGACATTGTAGAAGAATAGGCATATACAAGTTGAAGGACAGAACCTCAGTGCATCAAGTGTTCAAATTCATGTGGGGTTGATACAAAAGGATTATGATGCTCTGACAAAAAGATCAAGAGATGAAAATGAGAAGTTAGCAAGCAGGTTTATGGAATTAGAACAACATATGAATTTGTTGTTACAAGAGAACAAAAATCTCGCTGCTCAATTGGAATCCAGAATTTAACTTGAGAGGGGCGAGGTTTCGCTAGAGATTGTTTATATATATTTTGTTGGAATTTTCTATTTAATAAAATAAAAAAAAAAGGAACTTTTGAGTTATGTCAATGGCATGAAGAAATTTTTATGATTCATAAAAAAATGGCACTTCAGAATTTTCTTGTTAAATATCTTTGATGAACTTTTCAAGGTAACGAATAAGACAGTTTTGGATGAAATATCAGGAAGGTCAATTAATTTCCAAAGATTCTCGAAATCAAAGAGCAAAGTTCAATGAAATTCATTGCAAATTTATCATAGCATATTTTGAAAAACCAGAAAATTTCACTAAGACGATAACTGATTTCTATAATTACCTGAAAGACCATTTCCATTTCAGTCCAAATATCTCTCTTTTAGAACTCTTTTCAACCCTGTTCATTCTCTCTAATTCACTGACAAAAAATTATATACAAAGTTAATAGTGCAAATATAAACTTAAAAGAGTTCAAGTCGCCAGAAATATCACCTCAGCAGATTTGGAGTCCTTTGATTTTGGAAACATTGCTGAGATATCATTTAATTTAGAAATGAGGCCAGAAAAAGGATGACAAGGCGTCAAACACAACAAACCATCTAAACCAAAAAATTATTCAGGCATTGTGGCAAACGATTGCATCGGATTTCTTGGAATCAAAATTATTAAAGGTGGCGTTCGGGCACAAGATTTCATTTCTTTCATATTTGATCTTTGTAAATCAATCAAAGAAAGAATTGCAAAAAAAAAGTCCTATTCTTGATGGACAATGCAAGCATCTAACGATCAAAATATTTTATGTAGATTTTTATCAAATATTACAATGTTGTAGAAAACTCTCCTTATTCCCCTCAATTAAATGCGATTGAGTTTTCCTTTTCAAAGCTAAAAAAAATCTTGTTCAAAAGGCCAAGCCAACTTCAGAAAAGGATCCTACTGAAAAAATTTTGACTGCATGCGAACAAATAACTGGTAAATATGGTTCTGAATTTATTGTTTTTGCTTTAACTTTTGTTGAGTCAGCTCTTAAGAAAGAGGGCTTTTTTCTGAGTTAGAGATTAAATATTTGATAGTTTCTATGAGAAAAAAGTATTCAAAAGTAATTTGCGTAAACCTCTCCAGTAAACTTGAACTCTGAACAAAACGTGTTTGAAGCGGAAATTTAGAGCTCCGAAGGCTATATAGTTACTTACTTTTTTTTTGTCCCAAAACAGAGCAACGAAAGACTCATAGAAAGAGTCTGAAAGACTTGGAAATAATTCGAGCTTTTTAGAGGAAAATTAGCAGAAATAGATTCAGATTCTCCCTGCCATTCCCCATCTTCTTTCCCCAGTTAAAGAAATCCCTCCTAATAATCCCCATTTTCTCCATCCAATAACAAATTTCCCCTCAAAATTCGTCAGGTCTCTTGAAAAAATCTCGAAAAGAAAATTCTGCTTCAAACTATTTGAAAGCGGAACTACAAGCCTTACGGTGTGCCTTTGGCACACCTTAGGCTTATGGTTCCTTATCCCCACACCCCAACCCCCAACCCCAACCCGAACCCCAACCTCAACCCCCAATTCCAGCCCGCTACTTACTTGGAATCTGAATAGAATATTTGGGAAAATGAGGATTCATCACTTCTTTTCAAAGGAGATTCCTCTGTTTCAATATCAATCCAAGAAAATGTCTAGTCGTCATTCCAAAGTAAAATACTTACTTCATCTTATTTGTAAATTTATATTTCTCAAAATTGTTTGAATTTTGTAAATACTAAGACGTTATCAATCATACAACTTTGACCTACGCTAATAAAAAACATGAGATTTTGCTTCATATATAAATTAATTTAAAATCAGATAGATAAATAGACAGAAATATAGAATAAAATTTCTACATTTGAGAAATGTCTCTTTCTGTAAAAGAAAAGTTCTGATGACTTTCTTGAGGGAAGACCTTTCTCTGGTCAGTTATTCTATTCTGGAGATAATGCTTTGGCTCAAAAGAAAGAAATGCTGCTTGATTTGTATTTGGAATACTTTGTTGAACTGTGTGAACCCTTTTAAGTTGTTTTCTTCCATTATCCATTTTCGAAGGAATGAGTTTTTGTTGGGTTGGAGATTTTGATGAAGACTTCATATTCACCTGGGACTCGGTGGTTCTATTTGTATATTTTGAAGTTTTCTGAAGAGCTTTGAATATTTTTTATGCAAACAGGTCTATATTCTGACTTTCCCTTTGAATCACCTACACCAAAAATAACACCCTTTAGGTTTGTTTTATTTGAGTTTTCAAACTTGTTCTTTACGCTATTTGGCGAAGCTTGGTGCTTTGATGGCTGATGATGATGATTTAAATAAGAGTAGTCTTTTTTCTGAACTTCGATATAAGAGTTTATATCTTGGAAAGGTTCTTCCTTTCGTGCTCCAACTCTCCTGTTGTTAATGTTGATGCCCTTACGACCAGGCTCAAGAGTTTCTTCAGCTTCAGCTGCTCTGCATTGAAGGGTGCTTACATGGGAAAGAGTGGAAACTCCACCACCGCTGGTTCCTACCTTGAAAGGAGACACTACGCTTTCGGGCTTATGGTTTGATTTACCAACAATCTTACAGTCAATTCCCCCTTGTCATACTCGAAGGCTCTGGTAGCGATGAATGTGATTATGATTATGCTGATGATTTCCGGTTCGGCCAACGACAAGGATGTGGTTTTCTCACCAATATTTGCATCACTGCCAACTCTGCTTTCTATGATTTCTGCTCTGGATCTTCAAGAGGATGTAATGTTACCGGTAGAGATGATGGTAGCTGCTCTTCTGACACCAGATTTGTGGCTGCAAGTGTGTTCATCCCAATGTAGTGGAAAATGTGTCTGTAAATCTGGATATTCAGGTAAAGGTTGTGCTGGCCTTATAAGAATAATATAACACTCTACAGATAAAAAACACTTTGTAGGTCGTGTTATTTTTTTCCTTCTGAAAAAGAGTTTTTATAATTAGCAATCTATTTATTCCCGCCCATCAGCATTTTAGAGAATTTTTTAGGGCATCAAAGAGTTTCTCTTATCATAAAAGTTTTCGTACAAAATCAGCAGAAAAATTTTCAATAAATATCAGGACATTTATTTAATAGGAATTATCGGAGTAATGCGTTCAAATTTAAGCTTAGAATAATGTCGCTTTTCTGTCGCAAAATCAACCAAAAACAGATCTGTCAGGACTCTCACAACATATAACAAAACACTAGAATTTGTTAGTTAATCAAAGCCAAAAGAAAATTTTCCTTACATTGTTGAGAAGAAATACATCACGAAATATGGTATTGACACTCTTTCACCAACTCCCACAACATTGCCTCTAATCTTTATTCCAGAATAATGATACTCATCTCTTGTTGTCTCCAACTCATCTTTATAATACTCAGTCTTTTCATAGTTACTAAAATAATCCTCAATATTTTATTACGCATTTCTGAGCATATCCCATTTCATTATCCAGCCTTTTAGCTCCATAATAAATTCCACATTCTTTTGCAAATAAGTCAATTTCTCATGAAAAAACTTCTTACCATCATCATCGAGATCGCATTTCCAATACACATTTACTTGAAGAATACAGCCAATATACTTCACATTTTGATAATTCCTTCCAGCAAGCACTAATAAACTATCAACTGAAAAAGTACCGGCATTTACTCTTGGATATTCAATATATATCGTATGAAAAGTTGCCGAAAATGCCTCAGAATTGAATTCGCTCCATCAATTTGAAATCTTTTGCGAGATCTGGTTTAGAAGAGAAAGAGGCCTGGCTTTTAATTCCAATTGTTTGTTGCTGAACGCCAATCAGATCAATGATTTTTGTCAAAACAGTATTTTCTATATCTTTTGCTGGACACCATTGTATCGCATTACAACCTTTTGAAATTTTTCAAAATTTTTTGAACAACTAAATCTCTCTCTACCTTCCTTGTGCCACTCAAAGTAACACATTTTTGATTAAGATTCAAATTTGGAAAATTCTTCGAAGAGCAATCCTGCATTGTTTGGCAAGGAACTCACGGCGTTCCACACTCTCCATCTTTTGCCCTTTTATTATTCTTGCTCTCGTAGGTAACGTTATCTACATTTTATCTATCAGATTTCCTTCTTCTTATAACTCAATGAAGATTCAAGACTTCGCTGTAGATTTCAACTGGTCACTGAAAAGTCAGATCTGTCTCATGGTATTGTCATCTGCATAAAATCTTTCTATTATTTTCATATTCATGATCCTCCTTCCACCTTCAACTTACCTGGAAGCTTGAAGAAAGAAGATCCAACACTTTTCTCCTTTTCAAGATACAAATGTCCAACCTTCTGAACTTTATTCTCTCTCCCATCAACAAAACTTACATAAACGATAAAATATCGGAAAATCAATGTGACGATTGACACAGCCAGATATCCTAAATATCTGCTTCAGTTACCCTCACGATCAGTTTTTAGACCGATTTCTCACTCTTAATTCGTAATATGTTCTGTAAGTTTCAGTACTTCATCGAATCTATTCTTCATACTAGGAATGCTATCCGTTTTTTTAAGAAATCCTTCAAAAAATTTGGTTACTTTGTTTGCCTGACCTCATCTTCTCCAGCTCTATAGCTCTGAAATCCTTCGCGGCGTGGTTGTCAAAGACTTAATAGGAGTGTAAAAGTTTTCTTTGTGTTGTTTTGAAAGGGCCAGAATTAAAAAGCTCGAATTGTTTGGAATGTATAAATCAGAGAGTGATTGGGAATTCGAGAAATTTTTATTCGATCATTTAAACAACTTATCCCTATTAATTTAATTCAGGGGCATGGCATTCATTAATTATTATTATCATCGAATTATTAACTGTTTTCTCTTTCATATGTTTTTTTTGTCAAGAAGATTCTCATTTAAATGTTGAGTAAATATTTTCAAAGTCGGGTTTAAAAAAACATTCCTCTTAATTTTATACAAGAGATGTTTGAAATCATGAGAAGAAAAATTTTGGAACCAAAATAATTAAACTTAAATTTTTTTTTTTGAAATTGAATCAATGATTGAAGATGGTTTTGATTGTCGTTGATGAAGAAGTAAAATTTGATTTTTTTTTGAAATGGATTTGGTGCTAGATTGTTTTCTTTTTCTAATAGAAAAAAATGTTTCGTCGAGCTGATATTTGACAAAATTTTTTTCAGTTGATTATTTAAGGAATTTTGAGATAGAATTCAAAATAACAAATTGAAATTTTATTTGATATTTCTCCACAAGTTTTCGTGATATTTGAAAAAAAAAAATGTTTTTTTTATAATTTTCAATTTTTTTTTCGTTAAAATTTTGACATTTTAATTTTGCTTTTGGGATGGATAATTTCAGTTTGAGTAATTAAAAAAAAGAAAAAATTTGAGATTTAAGAAATATATATGGCTACTACCTCTCACCAAAACCAATACTCCTTTTTGAAATCTTATCAATTTTGAAAATTTTAATCAAAGTTATTGAGCTAGAAAAAGTTAATTAAATTATTATAAAAAACCTGAATATTCAAGTAGTAGTTTGAAATATTAGTATTTTTGTTTCAAATTCAAATAGGAGGAGATTTGCAAAATAAGAGAAATACTGAGAGCAAAGTCTTTCCTTCATATATTAAATTAATAAAACTTCCAATACGGCCTTCGATTTTAAATTTAAGCTATTGCCGCTTCACTCGCCGCTACTGAGGCAGTCTTCGTTGATTTCTTTTCCTCCGCTTAGTAATATGCTTAAGTTCAGCGGGTGTTCTTGCCTGATTTCAGATGCAGAGTTTAATGTTTGAAAAAATTCTATGTGTATTTAGGTGATTGAGACAATCCCTCTTGAAATCAGCTGGATAGACGACCAATTCAATGAAGGGTTCAAAGACCTCACACATACATCTTCAATGGAAGATTAGCTCATGTTAAAAAAAAACATGAGATCATCAACCACATTAAGTTAGGTGTGATGTTTTCAGGCACTGAAAGAGACATGCTCGAAGAAGAGCCTCCTAACAACAGTTGCGTTCAAGGATATGATGATTCGCGGAATTCTGCAATTCACATTGCTTATCGTACTTTGCTGTGCTCTTCATCGTTATGGGAACCAAGTATCCATCGCTGAGAATTTTCTTAGTTATATTATATGGTTTTAGGTTTCATTTAGAAAGAAACATAAAAAGGTTCATATAAAATGGGATGACATGCTTCCATTGAGATTACTCTCTACTAAAACATGCAAACAGACAACTTTTACATTGTGAGTATTATTGGAACATAAATTTGTGTTAATGCTTCTTCCACAGGTTCACCTACGGAAACCTTATTACGATTTCTCCTGCCTCTAAGTGATAAGGTTTACTTCTATTCCTACGATCGGGCCAAGCCCGACTACGGTCCTTTAGGCTCGCCAGATCACTCAAAATCGGTAGGAGCGACGGGCGGTGTGTACAAATGACAGAGACGTAATCAGCACAACCTGATGACTTATGCTTACAAGGAATTTCTCGTTCAAGGTCTCTAATTCCAAAGATCTATCCCTAGCACAACATACATTATACAAGATTACCCGTACTCTTCCGAGACAGGAAAGTAAAGCTTGTTGCATATGTCAGTGTAGCGCGCGTGCGGCCCAGGACATCTAAGGGTATCACAGACCTATTATTGCCTCAAACTTCCTTATGCTTACACACAAAGTCCCTCTAAGAAGTTAGCCTCCTCTTGACATCAGAGTAACTAGTTAGCAGGTTAAGGTCTCGTTCGTCAGCGGAATTAACCAGACAAATCAACTCAGAACGGCCATGCACCACCGCCCATAGAATCAAGAAAGAGCTTTCAATCTGTCAATCCTAACTACGTCTGGACCTGGGATTTGTTTAGGATTGGTATCAGAATATTCCAAAGGGCCTAAATAAGGTCAATTTATTGGTCAATGAAGTCCATTATATGGTAAGAAATGATAAGAGAATGTGTGGGGTAATGTGTTTTTAATAGGGAAGTACGACAAGAGAGAATGTGATGCCAAAAAGCTTGAATTTTAACTTGGAGAAATACTACAAGTTCCAGGTGTGTATATTGTGTTATTCACAAACAGACCATACAGTAAGAGAGATTTTGGGTTCATATTTAAAGCTAATCTTCGTGAAGATTTGTGATCGATGTAGAGGAGAAGCAGAGACAAGTCAGATCATAGGTTTACAGAAGATGAAGTTCCATGGAAAAGAGAAGACTACGTTGGAGAGTGTCTGTAGAGCATGCTCTGGGTATGTGATGATAGGGATGCAGCAAGTGCCGTGTGTGAATATAGAATGCCCGATATTATATAATAAGGTTGTGGCAGGAGATAAGATTAGTCAGTTGAATGCGAAATTGCAACTGGTTATTGATAGTTTGAATCGATAGAATAGATTCGGTTTTTGATGTCTTTTGTAAATAAAGGAGAATGGTATGTTGGATAGTGTTGAGATTTCTATACTTTTTGTCAAAAGATACTTTGTTTGTATTCTAGTATATGAAAGAAATAAAAGAAAGTTTTATGAATGATTGAGTGAAGAACGACCTTTTTGGTTGCTGAATTTTAAATTTGAAAAGAAAAAAATGATTTTTGGATGTGTTGGGTCTAATAAATTCAAGTCTAAAGAAATTTCTATTGAACTTTTTACAAATAAAATTTGTTTCAATTTTTCACTTTCCTCAGGGATCTTTTTTTCCTGACTGAGACTATCTGCGAAACTCTTGAAATAAAGTGGTTGATCTTTAGATGCTCCAAAGTCTTCGCAATTCCTTCACAAAAAACTCACCAAAGAAAATATTTCGAGCTCTCTTACCCTTCAAAAAACCTGGTTTTATGTCCATGAGCCCTTCCAAAGGGTCCAAAATAGCAAAAGGAGGGCCGCAAAATCTTGACATGCTTTCTCAGGGTGCTCAAAGAAAAACTATATTGTAATAAATAAAAGGCGCTTCGACTGCCTATTTTTTGGAACTAATTGTTTCATTTACTTAGAAACTCTTTACTCACTAAACTCACTAAACATACTAAATTAATATTTCGTTCTTTTCATTTCAAGTTTCCCTCTCAAATTTCTCCTATGCAATCATCTTTTGACAAATCCTACAATTCAACCTCTTTCAACCTTACAACCCCCTCTCAAGAGCATTCCCTCTCAACCAAATCCCCCTTCAAACCCAGAAAGTTTCTCCCACACCATCCCAAAAATCAAGCTATTATCAATCTAATCCCCCAAGGAAATCCCAACTCCCATTCATCTAGCCCTCTTACACAAGAACAAGATCAAGCTTCCAGTGATCCTTCAGAATGTTATTACTGGGGTTTTCCGTATGCTCAAAGTAATATTCCATGGAGCAACACCAGCATTATCACATAGCATCAAGAAATCCTTTGAGTTATTTCTTCTCATATCCAATAAGTTCTTCTTAGTTATGTGCAATTCATTCAAAGGAAAATCTCTTAATTTTCTCAAAGCTGCTTCTCTATCACTTTCTTCTCTTCGTAATCCGTCAGTAGGCTGGTAAACTGGTCTGAAAATCTTCTCTGATTTCTCGTAAGAAACTGGTGATTTTGGTTGTTCTCTGATAGACTGGGGCTCTTCTTCTTGTTCCTGTTCATCAGAGGAATTCTCAAAGAAATATTTCAAAGGGTCCACGCCAACATTCTCGCATAAAGCCACAAATTCCTTACAGGTATTCACTCTCATATCAAGAGTATTCTGTTGGGTCCATTTCAAACTATCCAAAGGGAAATTCTCCAACTCTCTCAAGGCTGCTTGATCTTTGCCTTTATTAAGTTTTTGTGGGCCTCAGTGAGGAACAGACTCAGGCTTTTTATTGAGGTTTTCTTCATAATATTCATAAGGGTCAACATCAGCAGATTGACAAAGACTAAGATATTCTTTCACATCTCGAGATCTTTTATCGAATTTATCAGCCTTCGTCATCGGAAGATCTTTCAAAGAAATCTCACCAAGTCTTCTTGCTATTTCCTGGTCTATGTCATCTAAGCTATCTCCTCTTATTTCTTCAATTTGATTTGGTCTTCCATGATTTTGGTCCTTTCCTTTGCCAAATTTTCTGATGAGATCCTCTGGACTGAAACAGCCATCAGCTTCGAGATTTGGGTTGATATTTCTGGATCCCAGGCTTTCGACATACATATCAGAGTTCAAGTGGCCGGTTTGGTAGGAATCTCCATGGTCCTTTGGGTTCTTGCCGGATTTTTGATTATTGAAGGTTTTTGCTTGGGGATTGGCTTTTGTGGAGTGTTGATTTTGGCCTTTTTTGCCTAGAAAGCTGGGGAGATCGTTGGCGAGACTGTCTTGGGTATTGTGAGGATGGGTTGCGCGGATGTAAGATTGCATTGGTTTGGAGAGGGGTGGGCAATTAATGAGTCAAAGATAAATTATTAGATTATTATGTAATTGGGATTTTGATGTAATAAACCTTTCAGAAGAGAGTGATTTCAGAATTAAAATTGAATGAAAAGTTCCGAAAAATAAAACTTTTAGGATAATTTGATAAAGAATTTTCTGGAAGAAGGTTAGACTTGGTTTTTGGGGAGATTTGTTAGATGAGGCCCAGGAAGGCTTTTGGAAGAGGAGAATTCTGGAAGGATAAGTGAGGGAGGGGAAATGAGCAATTAAAAGGCTTCTGGAATATTAATGAATTAATTTGGTATTTTAAATACAGAAAAGATGACTGGAGGATTCGTAAAATATTCTAGAAGGGTGAAGAATCTTTTTTGGTTCAGTCCGAAATAATTTCAATATAAATTCTTCTGCTACACATCTCTAATTTGAGCCTTTTTGGCTTGATTTAAAAGGAATCGAGGTCTTTTGTTTTGGGTGAGCAATCTTTAGAAGGAATTAATTCAGGTTTAAACAAGAAATTTTTCTTCGTTTAAAATGCCTTTTCTGGGACCTTCTGACAGCTCAGCCAAGTTGAGGACCTAGTTATGGGCTTGAAGTCGGACATGAACAGTTTTTGGTGGCAGAAAGTAGAAATGAGTTTCTCTTCTGTTGATTTCTGTTTTAATTGATTAATTTCAAAATGGCTTATCAAACTTTACGTGACTATCTTTAATCACTCTCGAGCCTTAATTTCTAAGGCTTCAAATATGCGAAAAACTAAGCCTTTAGTTAATTCGGATGCTTTATAAATGAATGATTCCCCTCTCTTTCTCTTAATATCCGTGCTGCAAACTCAACCTTGGAGTTACTTTAGCTACTTAGGCTGATTTTGTTTCTGGCTTAGGAATCCAATACCTTTACCTATTTTCCCTCCCTTTCATATATCCTAACTCAAAACTTCCTTTTCTTTTGAAAAGAACTCAAGATTCAGTGAGTCTCAGCGAAAGCTTTAATGAATTTTTCTGCAAAAGAAAATTATCAATGGGGAAAAAAGCCTTTTTGTTGATAGAAAACAAGAGGAAGAGGATAAACTCCATCAACAAAAAGCCTCCAAGTTGAATTTTTAGAATACGTCTAAACGCTTCTGGGTTTATTGCTTTAATAATTTTATTACTTTGAAAAGAGGGCATTAATTCAATAACTTGATTAGCTTTGAGGGATGAGTATAATAAATCGTATTGACGAATTCTTCCGTCTCAATAAGAACAAAGAGCAGTCACCCATTGCTAACCAAGGAACCGCCTTTGTAAATCCTCATCAACGGTCTTTCTCTGTTGGAACCACATATGATTCTCGGCAGAAAAGTCTCCAAGGTGAGAAAGAAGAAAAGAATGGCTTCAAAGAAGACCCTCTATCTGCTTATAAAGAACTCCCAAATTGTCAAAAAGACCTCAAAGATTTGACAAATGTAAAGGGAAAAATTACGAAAATTCCAATAAAAGGGAAAGATGGAAAATTATGAAGAAAAAGATTCCAGCAGCCAAAGATGGGATTTCTCAGTTCATCTAGCCTTCAGCTTTCTTCCTCTGACGATGATGAGGATTTGGATTCTATCAAAGAAAGCTCCACTGAGCAATTAGTCAGTCAAAAGAAGGAAGAGCATAATATGGTGAAAGAACCATCAAGAATAGCCAATAAAGCAAAGGAGGAGCCCGTACAGGGAAAGAGAGAAGAAGAATGTAAAGAAGACCGAATCAATAAGATTCCGAATGGGAAGCCAGAAGTTCAACAAGGGAAAAACCACATAATGTTTGCTGATATTCACGAAGCAAAATCAGTAATATATCGCCCAGCTTCTGCAGCAAAAGAGGTCATAAACAAGGATGATTTAGAGCCTGTTAGGCAGTTTGCTGAAGATCAAGATCCTCTTGAATCGTACAAGAAGAAGAAAAATGCTGAAAAGGTGAATGGAAATCAAGTTCCCCAACAAGGTTTAGCTTCAGAGAAACCCAAAGAAGGTTCATTAAATTTAGCCTTAGAGTTGCTGAACAAGTTTCCTTTGGAACAATTGAGTTTGATGGATAATGGTTCTTTTGATAAGGATGTGGGAAATCTACAGCATTATTTAGATTTATGCTGTTTGGCAAATCAAGACCCTGTGCAATTTTATCGTGAGGGTTTCAAGGAAGATCCCTCAAGGCAAACCAGAATCCATTGCAATATTATAAGGAGAATTTTACAGAAAAGCAGAAAATGTTATTGACAAATAGCACTGCAGTGAATCTCGCTTTGGATCAGCTGAGAGATTTCCCATTGGATAGCTTGAGAATTA
>Ga0182738_1001435_pt1 | contig 29891 bp, 7 predicted proteins | sample eDN5th30CBELigMG_FD_128876 | JGI IMG/M metagenome (GOLD analysis project Ga0182738, IMG submission 128876) | Enriched Miracle-Growth compost microbial communities from Emeryville, California, USA - eDNA 5th pass 30_C BE-Lig MG (version 2)... ...
GGATTCAGAATAAACCAAATTGGAGGAGAAGGAGGCTCTAACAACTTGAAGAATATATCTTTCTATAAAGCTAAAGAAATTCTCAACATGGTGATTTCAAAAGATAATAAGAGAGCTTTCTTAATGTACGAGAGTCGGGTGGAAATTATCGACATCTCTAACCCAGAGAATATTGTTATCTTGGGAGAATATATCGTCAAAGCAAGAGTCGGACAGCCAAAAATCCGCACTTTGGCTCCATCTCTTGATGGCAAAAGTTTTTATCTCGCGTACGCAGCTTTCTTCAGTAATTACTTTGAGGTTGTTGATATTTCGAATCCTACGAAAGCAACGCAAATGAGCTCTACTGAACTTGGAGAAATGGCTCCATTTGTTACGCCTCTCTTATCAAATGATGGACGCACACTTTTTGTCATCTCCCACTCGCTAGAAATTTATGATGTCACTGATCCTGCAACCCCAAAGCGAGTCTCAAAACTTTCTTTCGTCCATAAAGATTATCTTTCAATGGAGAGACCATTAATTTTTGCAACTTTGTCGCCTGATGGGAAAACTTTGTTTATCAGGGATGAATCTGCTGGAAGTACTGCTGTAGTTTCTGTGATAGATGTGTTAAATATGACAGCTCCTCAGATGCGTAGTGAGTTTCGTTTTAATATTGTGGGTGGTCTTGAGATTGTGTATGCGCAAAAAACTATTTTAGCTTCTGGAGATTCCAAAAGAATATATATTGCAAGACCATCTTCTCTAATGGTTGTTGATGTCTCAAATTTAAACGATCCAAAATATTTGGGATCAATAAAATTTACGAATGATAGATTGGACCGTTTGAAGGACTTTTGCCTTAGCAATGATGGCAGAAAAGCTTATATTTTGACAAGAGACGGAAAATTCTCGACGACAAGTATTGAGCCAAAATATTCAACTTTTATTCTGCAAGATAATCTAATGCTTGGTGAGAGATATAATATCAATTTACAAGTGCTAAAAATGAACGAATATCTGGATTATGATAAAATGGAAACTGATTATCGATTCACCAAGTTTGCATTGGTGGAGCCAAAGTCAATGAAGAATGCAGATTTTGAGGAGGTAGTGTTGAAAACGCCTCCAGCGTGGATGAGCTTTGACTTGAAGAGTCAGACTTTGAGTGTGGAAGCTCGAAGAAAAAGTGATATCAAATCATATCGGATTCATTTTGGTTTTTCAACTCAAATTCCAAAAGATGCGTTCTCAAATTTAACAATAGGAAATAAACCACTTGAGTATAAGGATATTTTCTCGCTGTTGATAGCTCTTGCATATATCGACAACCAGCTCTTTTTAACAGAGAATTTTGGAGACTACCAGGATTTTTTCCTGCCGAGCGAATATGATCCAATCGAACCAGAAATTTATAACATTTTAAAAGCGTATTCTTTTGGAACTTACAACGAATTGAGGATTATTGAGTCTTTAAATGTAAGTAGTACAGATGATAATAAGTTGAGAATCAGTACTACAAGCGGAACAAACCTGAATGTTGAAATTAGTTTGATCGGAGAAGCACAATTTTTGCATAGATATTATGGATTATTAATGCCAACAATTACAAATAACAAATCTCGACTTGTGTTAGAAGGTTCTTTGAAAGATATCAATCTCGCTCTGAAAGAAGTCGTGATTAATCTTCCAAAGAATTTAAGAGCCTGTGATGGTGAAATAATTGTGGATGATAAGCTGAATCCAATCGTGACAGAATCAATGAAAAATATCTCAAGATATTTTAATCACAATTGTTCTCCAGAATTGAATAAAAATTTCAATTTAACGATCCAGGGTCAAGTTGATAAAGAACTTCTTTACACAGGCCAATATTTCCAAATCGTATTGAATCAAAAAACATTTTTTGATAATTATACTGACGTTGAAAATTTGAACTATCAATTAGTTTTTATGAAGGATAATAATAATGAAACAGCTGTGCTTCCGAGTTGGTTGTCTTTCAGTGACATGACATTGATGGGAACTGCTCCTGAAGAGATTTTGAGTCGAGACTTTGAATTCAAGCTGATCGTGAAAAATGAATTCCAAGAGTTTAAAGTGCAAATGACGCTACACGTGAGCATTTCATCAAGCTTTGTGATAAAACTTTTGGTGAAATACAGTCCTTACATTTTATCAGTGGTGGGGCTTTTGATTAGTGTAAACAAGATCTTTAACATCGTCTGCAAGGGCACTTATAAGCATCCAAAAAATTTCAATGTGAATATTGGGGAAGTAATTACATCTGAAGTCATCTTCCCAATTTCATTTATTCATGAAGAAATTCAGGAAGCTAAGAGAATCATGAGGCTGATTGGGAAGAAGACTGGAGGAAGGAATAACAGGCAACTGCTGAGTTATTTTAAGGAAAGTGGAGAAAAACTTGATAAGGTAAAGATTCTTGAAGCAATAAAAGAAATCTTGAAGGAGTTGTCATTTGAAGAGAAAAGACTGTTTGCTTTGTATCTGGGAGGATCTCAACCTCAAAGATTAATAAATCAAATTATTTTCAACGCTTTGACGGAGGAAATGTTGAATGAAGACAAAGAAACTCGTGTCTATTATGAAAAGCTAAAGAAAAATTGGCCAGAATTTGTTGAATGGGATTTAACCAATTCATGCTTTAAAATCAATGATGAGAAGTTTAATTCATTTTTGAAAAGAAGTTCTAATGACTCAATATTAACAAATGATGATGGAGAAAGTTTATTACTATCTTCAACTTCTTCTTTAAGCCAATCATTTATTAGAAACTCCAAGGTTAATCTTGCTCTGTTAAAAGACTCAATTTTGGCTTATGCCTTTGAATGTCAAAATATTGACATACTTCCTGGACGCGTTCAAATTAATGTGAAGGAAAGAATAAAGACAAATTTCTTTAAACAATTCTTGAAGCTTGATTTACAGAATTGTCCTTTAAGAGAAAAGAGCAAGATTAGCTACGGAATCGAGTGTTTTAAGGAATATCATACTGTGTTTTTCAATGGAGTTGCGAGACCTGACATAGGAAATGTTGTTCTCGTTGTTCAGATAACAAATCTGCAGCATAGAATATTGAAGGAATTATGGATTTTTGGTGGAAAAAATGAGAATGAATTTGAAGGAGCTGAAGTTGAAAGACAGGAATTCAATGCAAGAGGAAAAGAATATGAAATTTTTTGATTCATTGTTGGGTTGGACTGAGCATATTTTTTTGATCTACTTGATTGTAAAATGATTATCTTCAAAAAGATTTTTTGTATATAGGAAAAGAGTCTCTTCACATTTTCATAACTTTCCATATAAAATTGATCGAATCTAATTAGTATTCAATTTTTTAAAAAATATTTTACAATGAGAAAATTGACTTTTCTTGAGATTGAAAATTTCAAGAATCTTTTGTTGACTGTCCAAATCTACTCTTGCTTTTTTTGGATTTCAGAATTTATGATGAAAAAAATAACTTGTGGTCCCTTAGTTAAAATCATCATGACAATGACCATGATCTAAAATAGAGTTAGACCTTGAATTTATTTCAGAAACTTCTAGATTGCTTGAGTCATGTCTATCCCTTCTTTTTCCAGTAATTTGGTAGATGAAGTTTTTTTTAATTTGGATCCTAGAATTTGGCCATATTTTTTTTTATGTTTGAATAATTTGAACTCATCTTCTGAGATTTGACCCAAAAAAGTCCCAAAAGATTGTTATTGTAAATTTTAAACAAGAGCTTTTTCATTATGAAGTCCCTTCTGTGGATGAAGCATTACAATTACTTCGCATATTTCTTGAGAACTTATGAGATAGGACTCAATCTTGCTGCTTTTTAGTTTATCTCCCGAGAGTAAAGAAATAAGTAGACTATGATTTTGATCATTTTTAGGGATAAATTTATGTTTTGAAATTGGAATTTTGAGCTGGTGTTGAAACAAATTCTAGAAAATATTTATCAAATAAACTGAATGGACTACAAAAATTCTTCTAAAAACCTGCTCATTACTTAAACATATCTTACTTTCATTGAAAATAATCAAATTACAAACTTCAAAAATCATATTCAAATGATCTGCAAATCAGATGCCTCATCTCAAAGGGATGAAGCTAGAATCAAAACTCTTGAAGCTCGCATTGAAAAGTTAGAAAGAATGCTCGAGCAAAGAAACTTCTGGACTGATTATGAACCTCTAGTGCTCGGATCATTCAAGTTTAACTCCCAAGACCCAACATTCTTCAAACTTCCAGCAGATTTGCCACAAAACACCAAGGAAGTTCTCATCTTAACCTTCATTAGGTGCGGCAATGAAGGCCCTTCACGAAGCTTTTTGGTCAAGTTGTGGACTGAAATTCAGCAAACGAAGTTTACGAAGTATGTGAAGGGTGCAAGATATCCTCAGAATGCTATATCATTTTCATCTGAAAGCATTCCCTTCCCAGTAGGGGATGATAGAAAGGTTTACGTCCAGTGTAATGATGTTCAGTTGCATAACTGTCACCACCTTGAGCTCATTCTTGTTGGTTATAGATAAAAGAAAAAGCCACTTTTTTCTTTTATTTGAAGCGGAAGGAACCTCTCTTATGATTCCGATATCACGAAGAATTAAACAAATAAATAGATAATAACGAGGATTATTGAGACTAAATAAAAAGTATGGGAGTTGTGATTGTGTTTATTTTCATAGTAATGATTAAATACAGTAATATCTCTCTTGATATATAAATATGTGAATTCTGAAAAAATTGCAAATAAAAAAATAAATGAATTGAGGTTGAGGATGAGGATGAGAGCAGAAACCTTATTTTAATAATTTGTTAAAAAAAATTTATTCTCTTTTAGACAAGGATTTCCTCTTGGGGATAATTTTTCTGAGCAAAAAGTTTTTTTTCTAGAGAAGCTCAAATAATATTGAAAAATTTTAAATGTAAGCCTTAAAGTCTCCCATACGGTGATTTAACAATATGATTGAAAAAATTTGACACAGCAAAAATAGTTTTATTTCTGATTTCATTTATTGAAATTTTTTTCTTTTTGTTTTCCAAAAGAGAAGGATCTTTGATCACATTCCAAAATCAACACTTTTTTTCCCCAAAAATTTATTACAGGACTTCTCAATCATTCTCGAAAATTCCAGACTTCATCTGATGTTCTTTCAAAAAAAAATTGATATTCCCTTAAAAAGACTGACACAACTTGTCTGATAGAGACAGTTGATTAAATCTCAGTATTTTTATGAGGATTTAATATTTCTAAAAGATTGGGCAATAAAAGTGTGCTATTTGAATCAACTTTCTTTTTTGAATCTCTCAAATGATGAAAACAGGAAGAAAACAAATTTTTTTTGTCAGAAATTTCCCCCCAAAAGTTCTAAACAAAATTCTTGAAAAAAAACTTCTTTAAAAAAAATTTTTTCGATTGCTTTCTCAGGAAAATCGTCTAATCCGATAAATTTGTGGGATTTAGATATCCGCAAAAACCTCAGATTATCTTCTGACAATATTTGTCAAAGTTAGACTTGGCCAAAAAAAATTTTTCATGGAAAAAAGGTTGTCATGGAAATTTTTTCGTATCGAAAAAACAACATTTGTAATAAGGTGTGATCAAATTGATTGCCACTCTTCTTTCTTTCGAAATTTTCCGCAGGTGTTCCATCATCTAACAAGGGGAGGTTTGACAATAAAAATGTGTATTTTCAATTTTGGGGAGGGACAACAAGAGAAAAAAGTTGACATAAATCGAACAAAAGAATTGCCATTTTTGTTGAATGATATGTTTTTTTAACTATCACAGAATTCAGGACTTAATTTACCTTTACAAGGAATTAATAACTATTTATCAAAAAAGAATTTTATTTTGTCTAAAAATCAATGAAGATGTTGACATCTATGAGTCCATCAACTCCAATCAAGGTCTTGATTCCAGGCCTAGTTGGTGCGACAATGTTGGCTATTGAAAAGGCAACCCAGCATGCATTTTTGCAAGCAAAAATCTCTGAATCTGGCCATTTAAATCCTTTCTCAAATCTCTCAGAAGACGGGTCAAAGTGGCTTTTTACCTTGCTCTTTGAGACGACAAAGAGCCTGAAGACGACGATCTTTGAGGCATATGATAATTATTTTGCTTTTATGCTCATGATGTTGCTTTTGAATGTCTTATTCTATGTGACAGGCATTATTCGAGGTTTACTCACCAAGGAGAACAAAGTCATATCTGTTTCGCATTGGAAAAGTTTTCTGCCTGATCAAGAGTCTGAAAGAGGCATATTTAAGCCAATAATTCGACCATTGTTGATGTATAGTTTGATATTTTGTTTTTACCAGACTATATGGTTGTCTATCGGTGGCAGTTTTTCTTGGTGGTCTCTTCTTCGACCCTTGACCAACTCTAAAAGCCTCAAAGAGCAAGTCACCACAATGCCAAGTAGAATATTAGACGAAGAAACATCATTGTCGCTCATCTCTGATCAGGTTGATAATGTCACCAAGAAGCCATCATTGTCAATCGGAAAAGTTCTTGGCCAAGTTGATGTTTTTGCAGATTCTATCAAATTATCAAAAGATGAGAAAACCGCCTTTGTTGCCACCAACTCCCCTTCAACGCTTAAAATTTTTGATGTATCTGATCCAGAATCTCCAGTTATTTTGGGCTCATTAAACCTTCCTCTCCGCTCGTCTGATTTTATCTTCAAGACTTTGACTGTTTCAGAAGACGAGACCAAGATCTATACAAGTAATGTGAGATTTTTGCAGATTATCGACATTACGAATTTCAAGCTGCCTGTTTTGATTGCTACATTTGAAGACAAAAATGCTTTAAAGCTTGGCGACGATGAAAGGCTTTTGGGGTACATCAAGCCAAATTTACTTTTCTCAAAGGATAGCCAGTTCTTGTTTGTATCTGGATATGGGCTTCAGATTTTTGACATCTCTGTGTCAACAGCTCCCGTTCTTATTCATTCCTTGCGCAGTCGTGTTTATTCAAGAGTGTTAGTCCCTGCTAGTATCGCTTTATCTGATAACAGAAAGACTCTTTATTATAGCGATGGTGGCTTATGGGTCTTTAACGTGGAACATCTCCAGAATATAAGTGTATTGAGCTCATTTAACATGACATCTCCGATTACTTCGATGATATTGTCAAATGATGCTAGAACTGCTTTTGTGCTGTTGCAAAATCAAAAAGCCAATATTTTAGTCCAGAAGCTGGACATTTCGGATATGAATTCGATAAAACCTAGTGAGGTCACTATAAATGACCAAATCAGCAATTACTACCCTGTATTTATTGAAAGAACTCCCAATAATCTTTTCATGCTGATAATGTTTACGGATTTGAGCAGAAATAAGCGGAATCTGTTGCTGGTTTTTGACACCAATGGGCAACGTGTCTTGATCAACACAAAAAGTTTCCTCACGGATTCGAAGTCTGTGGTGTTTACCCAAGATTACAAGAAAGTCTTTATGGGAAATGGCAACAAGCTTGAAATAGCTGAATTGTATCTTGACCATCCCAACAAGAATGCTTTTACCGGTTTCATCAACACTCCTGTTCAAAAGTTCACTTCAGACTTTAAATATTTCTCGTTAAGCCGCACTAACGAGAACACTTTTTATAGTCTGAATGAGAGCCATAGATTTGGGATCCACCAAATTAACTCCACTTCTCCCGATGCTTACCAGCTTGTGAATATCTCTTTCTATGAAAATAAAGAGGAGATCGTCCAACTAGTCATCTCTGAAAGTTCCAAGAGAGCCTTTTTGGTATCTAAAAAGAAGATTGTTGTGGCAGATATCTCTGAGAATAATATAACTATTTTGGGCGAATATATCCAACCAGCACTTGCTCAAAATTCCGTGCCTTATTTATTTTTATCTCGTGATGGGAAAACTGGATTTATCATGTGCTGCTATGTGGGAAGAAACCATCTCGACATCATTGATTTTTCTGATCCCCAGAAGATCACAAGAAAAGGCTCTGCTGATGTCGGAGACGTGCATGTGACGACAGTGGCGCTATTGTCAAATGACGAACGCACAGTTTTCATCTTATCGAGTGAATTATTCATATATAATGTATCCGACCCTGCACGACCAGAATTTATCACAGCTCTTTCTTTCCTGAATGGAGAATTTTACATATTGGGCTTTTCGCTTACTGGAACTTTATCCCCTGACGGGAAAACTCTCGTAGCAAGAAGTGAATCGATCCAATTCTATTCGATTACGGTGAATATTATCGACGTATCGAATGTGACTTCTCCACAAATGCGCAGCGAATTTCGTTTCCCTGTTACAACAACTAATCCTTTTACTGCAGAAAAGCACTTGTTCATTTCTGCAGATTCAAAAACTCTATATATAGCAGGAGTCTATGCTTTAATGGTAATTGATATCTCAAATGTGTATTCTCCGAGATACTTGGGGTCAATAAAGTTTTTGGATGATATTGGTGATGATTATGCAAAAGATTTATGCCTTAGTGCCGATGGCAAAAAGGCTTATATTTTGACCTTCAAGAAAAAGACCTTCTTTACTGTCGCCCTTGGCCCACAATATTCAACTTTTCTCTCGCAAGATACTTTAATGTTGGGAGAAAGATACAGCATTGGTTTACAAGTGGTGAAAATGGATAGATATATGGACTATAACCAATTAGAGCCTGACTTTAAATTCACCAAGTTTGCATTGGTAGAGCCAAAGTCAATCCAAAATTTGCATTTTCAGGATGTAGCGCTGAAGACGCCTCCGTCCTGGATGAGTGTGGATTTGAAGAGCCAGACTTTGACAATGGAAGCTCGAAGAAAAAGTGACATTGGGATATACCGAGTTTTCTTTGGTTTTTCAACTCAGATTCCCGTTTTTGCATTCCCCTCAAATGGGCGTTCCAGACCTGCAGACATAATTGCCACATTGTTAGCTCAGGGATATATCGATAGTCAGCGATTTTTGACTGAAAGCTTTGGAGAATATGAAGATTTTATCATGCCAGTTATTTATGATAGCAAGTCTAAACAAGATATATATGATATTCTCAAGCAATTCTCCTTTGAGACGTTTAATGAGATAAGGGTGATGAACTCTCTCAGTGTGGGCTGGGGAGATGAAAAGTTTGAGATCAGTACTGTAAGTCAGGCAAATGTAAAGGTTGAAATAAGTTTGGCTGGAGGAGGAGAAGAAGCACAATTTCTCTATAGATATTATGGAGCTTTAATGCCAATAATTACTAACAATAAATCTCGGTTGATGATGGAGGGCTCTTTGAAAGATATAAATTTAGCTTTGCGGGAAGTGGTCATAAATTTGAATAGTGTTTCTGGATGTGATGGCGAAATAATTGTTGATGATAAGCTAAATCCAATAGAGGACAAATTTGTTTCAAAGATTTCAAGGTATTTTGAGCATAATAAACGTCCTGGACCGAATAAGGATTTTGCCAAAACGATTCAGATCCAAGTAGATGAAGAACCGGTTTATACTGGACAGCATTTCCAAATTAAATTGAATCAAAAAGCATTTTCTGATGATTATACTGAGGTTGAAAACTTACATTATCAGTTATTGTATGTGAAGAATAATAATGAAACAATTTCACTTCCAAGTTGGCTGTCTTTTAGTGACATGACGCTGACAGGAATTGCTCCTGAGGAGATCTGGAATAGAGATTTTGAATTCAAATTGGTTGTGAAAAATGAATTCCAGGAGCATAAAGAGCCTCTAAAGATAAATGTGAGGATTTCAACAACTTTTCTTTTGAAGTTGTTGCTGAAATACAGTCCTTACATTCTGTCGATCCTGGCGATTATCATCAAGGCAAATCAAATCTTCAATGTCGTTTGTAAGGGTATTTACAAACATCCCAAAAACTTCCATGTGAGGATTGGTGAAGAAGTCACCTCTGAAGTGATTTTCCCTATTTCCTTCATGAGGGAAGAGATTGAAGAAGCTGGAAGGGTAATAAGACTACTTGAGAAGAAGTTGAGGTTAAAAAATAAATTGCTATCATATTTCATCATCGACAAAGAGGGAAGACTTGATAAGGTGAAGATTATAGAGACAATAAAGAACAGTTTAAATGAGCTCACACTTCAAGAAAAAGAGAATTTTAAGGTCTATTTAAGAGGAAGAGGAGAAGAGATACTGCATCCTAGAAGAATGATCGATCAGATTGTCATGAATAGTTTGACCAATTCTTTGCTGAAATCAAAGGAAGAAAAAGAAACCAGGAAATGTTTTGAGAAAATTAAGAAACAATGGCCGATGCTGGTGAAGTGGGATTTGATAAATTCATGCTTTAAAATTAATGATGGGGAATTTGGTGTGCTTTTACAGAAAGAAAACCTTCAAGAATCAATGTTAACAAATGACAATGATGATGCTGAGAAGAGTTTATTGGGCGAGACAAGAATTAACATTGATTTGTTAAAGGATGCAATTTTGGCCTATGCCTTTGATTGTCAGAATATTAATAGGCTTCCAGTGCGTGTTCAGTTTCATGTAAAAGAAAAAACCAATACAAATTTCGTGAAAAGATTTTTGAAGCTAAATTTAAAGAAATGCCCTTTCAAAGAAAAAGGAAAAATCGGATATGGAATTGGGTATGTCAAGAAATATAATACTGTGTCTTTTAATGGAGTTGTCGATTCAGATTTGATAGAGAAAACTCTGATTATGCAAATCACTAATCCGCAACAAAGGATATTGAAGGAATTGTGGATTTATGGGCAGATAAAAGGGAGTGAAGGAAACGGAGGAAATGAAGGGGATTTGAGCAAGATAGAATATAAAGAAGGAAAAGGTTATGAAATGTTATAATTTATTGAAGCCCGAATTATGAGAAAATATTTTTAAAGAATTTCTTTGAAAATGCTTATGAGAAATTTCTTGTTATTTTCTATAATTTATAAAAATAATAAAGAAAAACTCATATTAAAAAGATTTTTCACTTTTTTTATGAACTGATGAGAAAGGTTTTTTCTTCCTTTGACATCTGGATTTTTTTCCAATTTGAAATTTTTTTCTTTTAAGAGTTTCTCAAAAATTTCGAAAATTCTTTTTCTCTCTTCCATTGAGACAATTTTTCAACAAAAAAAAATTGAATTGATACTTTTTACATCTCAAACATCAAAAAGTTAATAATGGAGAGAGGAGTTAGTTAAAAGAAAAAAATTGGGGTTCTTTTTAGTTCGACCCTTCAAAAAAGAAAAATCATCAAATGACTATTTTTTTTCTCTATTTTTTCAAAATTCTTTCTTTCATCAATTCATCAACCTTGGTTGAAAGATGAGATTTTTCATGGACTTTGATTATGAATTTAATCAAACCAAAACATTTTGGGGAATTTTATAATTCTATAAACCTCTTTTGAGCTAAGTTTAATCACAAAAGGAAATTTTGTTGATTTTAATTTCTTTAAATCTTTGCTTTTCACTTCTCAGACCTGATTTTTAATTGAACTAAATTTTATAACAAAATAATCTGCTTTGTTAGCTTTGAGCTCATTCAATAAAAACAACTTTCAAAGGAAGGAAAAAGGCGCTCTTTTGGAGTGAACAAAACCGCAATCGAAGCTGAAACGTTGGATAACTGTTCGGTCTTCATAGCTATTCTTTGCTTTTCTTGTTGCTGGTTTTGACTCTTTAAGCTGTCTTTTCTTAGTTGAAAATTAAAAAATTATTTATCCCTCAGGTTGACCATCAAGTGCTTCATTGGCTTGTATATTGCTAATGAAATATTCTGAAAGCCTGTCAAAATGTTCCAGATAGGATTATGTGTCCTTATGTTCTCTCCTTCATTTTTGAAAATGAAACATGATAAGGGTGACTGAGGGGTTATCTAATCCATGAAAATCTCAATTTAGTTGAGTGAATAAATTTAATTAATCAAGGACTTGCCCATTACTATATTCAATCTTGAAATTATAGCTCCAAATATGAAGAATGCAATCAGCCAAAGTCCATTTGAATCGGAAGTTTGCAAGGTTTTAAGATCTTGAAACAAGTAGAAAAAATTTTCTTTCAAACTGCTTAAAACATTTAATCTGACAAGGATTATGGGCTTCTGGACTTAATTTAATCTTGCAAAGGATGAACTTTGACTCCTTCTGAATAATTTTATTTTATCGAAATTTATGAAGAACTTGACATCTTACAAATCCTCTATTCTCATCAAGACCCTGCTCCCAGGCTTATTTGGCCTTGGAATGATGGCAATTGAAAGGCTAACAACTCAAAATGTGTTTTTGCAGGCTGAGAGGGCCCAATCAAATGTTCTTAATAATGACCCTAATTCAAGTTCTGACAATGAGTCCAACATGCTTTTAGCTCTGATCTCTGGAGTTACAAAAACCCTTGGACCAGTTGTTTTCGAATCATACACAAATTATTTTGCTTTTATGCTAATGATGTTGCTTGTCAATGCCTTTCTTCATGGATTTGACATTCTTCGACATCTCTTCACCAAAGGAAATTCAATCTCTTTTGTTTCCCATTGGAAAAGTTTTTTGGTTGATCAAGAGTCTCTGAAGCAGACACTGAGATCATTGTTGAGATATAGCTTGATATTTTGCTTTTACCAAATGATATGGATTGGTCTTGCGAGCAGTCTTTCCTTGAGAGGTCTTGATGAAGTCACAAGAAGTCCTCTACAAAATGTTGAAAATGTTCAACTAGAAATGCTGCTACCAACCAGAATATTAGAACAGGAAGAAATAACTTCTTTGGCAGAAGTCTCATTATCAGATAATGTCAAGAAGAAGCCATCATTATCAATAGGAAAAGTACTTGGTCAAGTTGATATGTATGCTGTTTCAATCAAGTTATCAAAGGATGGAAACACTGCCTTTGTGGCAACAAACTTTCCTTCAACCCTTACAATTATTGACATTTCTGATCCAGAGTACCCTGTTGTTCTAAGCACACTCAGCCTTCCACTGCGAACATCTGATTATATTTTCAAGAGCATACTTGTCTCACCGGACGAAACCAAGCTGTACATAAGCAATATTGCAGACTTACAGGTTATCAACATTACTAATCTCAAGTCACCAGATTTGATTGCTGTTGTTGACGACCCAGACTCCCTGCGAATAAATTCAAAATATGGACGTTCAGGCTTTGCTAAACCAAATTTGATAATTTCAAGGAATGAGAAATTTTTATTTGTATCAGGATATGGGCTTCAGATTTTTGAGATATCAACCCCAGCATCTCCAGTTCTTGTACGCTCAGTCAGTAGTCGTTTTTCTTCAGGATACTTACTTCCTGCGAGCATTGCTTTATCTCATGATAGAAAAACACTTTATTATAGTGATGGTGGTTTATGGATTTATAACGTAGAAGATCCAACGAATCTCAAAGTGATAAATTCATTTAACACCACATATCCAATAACTTCAATGATCTTGTCAAATGACGCCAAGACTGCTTTTACATTGAGCCAGAATCGACAATCCAACATTTTATTACAGAAACTGGATGTTTCAAATATTTCTTCCATCAAAGTGGGCAAAGTCATAAGACTTGAGCAAAACAGCACCTGCCTCCCAATCTTTCTGGAAAGAACTCCAGATAATCTTTTTCTGATGATTCTCTATCTGGATGGCAGTCAAACTACCTGGAACCAGGTTTTGATTTTTGACACCTTTGGAGAATATTTATTAAACAACAAAAGAACCCTCATCAAGAATGCCTTTGCTGTGACTTTTACGGAGGATTATAAAAGATTATTCGTCGGAAGCGACGTCGGCAAATTGCAAATAGCGAATATGTATATTGACTTCCCGAACAAGCATGCTTTTGCTGAATCCAAGAATACCATTCAAACATTTGATGCACGTTGTGATTTCTTTACATTATCCAACAAGAATGAGGATTCTATGTATTGTGTTACGGACAACTCTTTAGAATCTATAAGCTTCTTTAGAATCCACAAACTTTCTTCTTCCAATGTGAGCGAGGTCACCCTCTCCGAAACCCCAGAAAACATTTTGCAGATGGTAATTTCTCAAGATAATCAGAGAGCTTTTTGGGTCATACAAGACAGGATTATCGTGATGGACATCTCCAATCCGAAGAACCTTACGAAGTTGGGAGAATATCAAACGATAAGCGAAACCCTAAAAGAGCGTGTCATCAACTTTTTGGTTGTGTCTCAAGATGGAAAAACTGGATATTTTACATTCTTGCAGATTGGAGAGAATCATTTGGAAATTGTTGATTTTTCTGACCTTGAGAACATCACGGTGAAAAGCTCTGTCAAACTAGGACTGATGACTGACTTTGCAATGCCTGTATTATCACATGATGAACGCACTGTGTTTATTATGCTTAACAAAATAATGGTTTATAATGTATCAGATCCCTCAGACCCGAGACTGTTGGCAACTCTTTCCTTTCTTGAGGAAGAATATTACTTGACAGGCACTTCAGTTTTGGGAATTTTATCTCCTAATGGCAAAACTTTATTTGTCAGAGACGGATCTTTGATGAGTCAAGATAAAGTTTATATAATTGATGCCTCAAATGTCACTTCCCTTCAGATTCAGAGTTCTTTCCGTCTTCCAGTTGTGAGGTCAGATCCTATTCATTCAGAGAAATGTCTGTTAGTTTCTGCTGATTCAAAAATGATTTATATCGCAAGAACTGATTCAATCCTGGTGGTTGATGTCTCGAACCTGAAGCTACCAAAGCATTTGGGGTCAATCAGAGTTTTGGATGGCTCCAGTTTGGATTTTGTGAGAGATTTCAGTATCAGTGGGGACGGTCGAAAAGCTTATGTTTTAACAAAGATGAGAAAGCTTCATATTGTGGGCATTGACCCAGTGTATTCAACTTTTATATCGCAAGATACTTTGATGCTAGGAGAGAGATACAGTACAGCTTTGCAAGTGTTAAAAATGAATGAATACATGAATTATGAGAGAATAGAAGTTGACTATCGATTTGTTAAATTTGCTTTGGTCGAACGCCGTGCCATCCAGGATCTTGATTTTGAGAAAGTTGTGATGAAAGTGGCTCCGTCATGGATGAACTTTGACTTGAAGACCCAGACTTTGAGTATCGAAGCTCGAAGAAAAAATGATATTGGGGGCTATCAAGTTTATTTTGGGTTTTCGACTCAAATCGAAATGGATGCGTTTTCAGTCATCAATGGAACTTTAAAATCTGAAGATCTCGTTGCAGCTTTAGTGGCTCTTGGATATTTGAATAATCAGCGATTTTTAACCGAAGACTTTGGAGAACTCAAAGATTTTATTTTGCCAAGTGAATATTCAGGGATAAAAGAAAAAATCTATGGGATCTTGAAGAAGTACTCTTTTGGGACATTTAATGAAATTCAAATTATTGAATCTTTGAATGTGAGTTATAGTGAGAAGTTTAAAATTAGCACCACAAGTGGAGCGAATGTGAAAGTTGAAATCAGCCTGATTGGACAGGAAGCACAATTTCTTTCACAACGCTACGGGTCATTGATCCCTCTTATTACTGGATCAAAATCTAGACTGATTATAGAAGGGTCCTTGAAAGATGTGAATTTAGCTCTCCAAGAAATCGTGATTAATCTCCCTAAGAGTATCGACTCGTGTGATGGTGAGATTGTCATCGATGATAAGCTCAATCCTGTCAGGATAGAATCTGTGAAGAATATTTCAAAGTATTTTAACCACAATGCACCTCCAGGATTGAATAAGGATTTCAGCTTGACGATACAAAATCAGGTCGAGAAAGAACTTGTTTGGACAGGACTGCATTTCCAGATAAAACTAAACCCTTTAACATTTTTCGACAAATATACTGATGTTGAAAAGTTGAACTACCAATTAGTTTTTGTGAAGGACAGTAATGAAACAACTGTGCTTCCGAGTTGGTTGTCCTTTAACGACATGACATTAATGGGAACTGCTCCTGAAGAGATTTTTAACAGAGACTTTGAGTTCAAGCTGGTTGTGAAAAACGAATTCCAAGAGTTTAAAGTACCTTTGAAGCTACATGTGAAAATTTCATCGAATTTTGTTTTGAAGCTCTTCATAAAATACTGCCCCTATGTGTTGTCGGTCGTAGGGCTTCTCATTAGCGCAAACAAGATATTTAATGTCATTTGTAAGAGAAGCTATAAACATCCGAAAGATTTTCATGTCAGGACTGATGAAGAAATTACCTCTGAAGTGATTTTCCCTGTGTCATTTATTAAGGAAGAAATCCAAGAAGCTCGAAGAATCCTAAAAATTCTTGAGAGGAGAGCAAGGAATAAAGGTGAATTCTTGTCCTATTTCATGATGAATGGAGAGCAGAAAATTAGCAAACTAAAGGTTCAAGAGGTGATAAAGTTAAGCTTGGAGAATCTCTTGGATGAAGAGAAAAAGATTTTGAGTCTTTATTTAGATGGAAGAGGGGGAAGAAGAGGAGGAGGAGGATTGCATCCTCGGGAGCTGATAAATCAGATTATTTTCAATAGTCTCACCAATTCTCTCCTAAAGTCAAATGAAGAAAGAGAAACAAAAAGATATTTTGAGGAAATCAAGCAAGAATGGCCGACGTTTGTTGAGTGGGATTTGACAAACTCAGCTTTTAAAATCAATGATGAAAAGTTTCATCGTCTAAGGCAAAGTGGATACCAAGAAGAGTCGATTTTAACAAACGATTTGAGAAATTCTTTCATTACCAAGGCAATAATTAATGTTGGTTTATTGAAAGATGCAGTTTTGGCTTATGCTTTTGAATGTCAAAATATTGATATCCAGCCTTTATCTGCTCAGCTCCAGGTTAAAGAAAGAATAAAGACAAATTCCTTGAAAAGGGCTTTGAAACTTGATTTACAAAGTACCACTTTCTGTGAAAAAGGGAAGATTGGTTATGGAATTGGCTATACAAAAGAATATAATACCTTGTGTTTTAACGGAGTCGTCAAGCCGGATATCATGAAGAAGACGATTGTAATTCAAATAACTAATTTAAAACAGAAAATTCTGAAAGAATTGTGGGTTTATGGGAATTTTGGAAATGAAGAGGAGTGCGGAGGAATTCTGGATGAGAAGAGCGAAATTGAAGCTAAAGGAAAAGATTATGAAATCTTTTGAGGAGATCTTTTCAAATTAATTTATTTATGAAATGAATTGTTTCTCACTATGAAAATATATAAAAAATTATTTTTTTTTGGAAGACTCAGATTTTGTTGTTTGATATGATTTTTTATGTAATCTCTTAGAATCGCTCATCATCAAAAGGATTTTACACATTTTGATATTTTCGCAATCCTTGTCATTGTGGGAATAAAATTCCCAAAAAGTTCAGGTCAGCTTAAGAAACTACTTTCTTTTTGAATCTATTTTTTTATTTGAAAAAAAGAATTTCGATCATCAGAATTTTTTTTTTGAAATTCTTTTTAAAAAAATTTTTAAGCAAAGTTCTATATCTCGATGAATGGAGAGCGACCTTAACTTTACAAAAATTAAGTTTTGCAAGAACTTGTTTCGAGTTCGTCATTGATTTTTTTGGTCAAAAATCTTTTATCAGATTAAACTCCAGTTAATCTTGATGTTCTTTCCACATCTCAAGGGATTTTTCTTCTCACCTGGAAAACATTATTTTAATCTTGTCATCGGGATTTATTGAAAGATGAAATAAGAACAATCATACGAGACATACTAATTGATGATAAAATTTAATGAGGCTGAAATTTAACAAGGAATTTCTGATTTCGTTGATTTCTGCTGAAATCACATTTTAATCGGAGAGATTTTCTTTTAATTAATTTAAGTCGCAACTCTAAACATCAAAGGTTTTTTAATCGATAAGGCTGGTTTTTAATCTGGCTGAACTTTTATCACAAAATGATCCCTTTTTAAAATTTTGATTTTCTTCATTGATCGAACCTTTTCAGAGCAGAGGAGATGGATTTTTCCGATAAACAAAAACGATCTTTGGAGATTCTAAAGAGATTGGAAAGTCAAAATTGCGAGTCTTTCAGAGGAATCTTTGCTTTTCCGGTCTCTTGAAGTCCTCGGCATCAAACTAACAAGGATTTCTTTTTCTTATTCTGGGAATCAGGTGCTTCATTTCGCATCAAACCCTCATGAAATCTACAAAACTGTTCCAAGGCATGAGTTATGTGGATATTCTTGTTTTTCTAAAGCAGAAAAAGAAAGGGGCAATTTAGGAGTGGTGAAAGCCTGTGAAATCACTAATATTTTCTAGTTAAATTTAGATAAGTTTAATTTCTAAGGTATGACAAGTTGTTTGATTTCCATCATCCATTCTTGGATTAAGCTTTGACAATTTAATTATAAAATAAAACTGGTTTTGTCCATTAACTCTCGCTTTTAATTTTGAATTTTGAAAAACTTGGAAGTGAAAGCTGAATGACTTTCACCTTGAAAGAGTTGGATAACAAGAGAGAGAGGGTTGTTGAAAGTATTTCTGAGATCCCTTTGAGTGAGTGAGGGAGGAAATTTTTAATGGGATTAATTCAAGCAATAGGGATCTAATTTCTAATCTTTAAAGGACTGAATCAATCAAGAACAATTTATTTTCTAGAGAAATTTATGAAAAGATTGGTATCATCTAAAACCTTGATTCCCATCAAAGTCATGGTGCCAGGCTTGCTTGGGGTAAGCCTGTTGACTATTGAAAGATCAATCAGAAGTGTATTTTTACAGACTGAAGAAGTGGAGCCAAGCATCGAAAATTCTGAGCTCCACTTGATCCCTGAAAGTGGGCCAAACTGGCTTTTCAGCTTGGTCTGTGAAGGAACAAGGAGCCTTGGGGATATGATTTTTAAATCATATGACAATTACTTTGCTTTTATTTTCATGATGTTTCTTGTCAATGCCTTTCTTCATGGATTTGACATTCTTCGACATCTCTCCACCAAAGAAAATTCAAACTCCTTTGTTTCCCATTGGAAAAGTTTTTTGGTTGATCAAGAGCCTCTGAAGCAGACACTGAGATCACTGTTGAGATATAGCTTGATATTTTGCTTTTATCACATGATATGGATTGGTCTTTGGAGTGGTATTTCTCTCCAAGCCCTTGATGAAGTCTCAAGAAGTCCCCTGCAAAATGCTGGAAATCTCCAATTCGATGTGATGTTGCCAAACAGAATACTAGAACAAGAAGAAATAACTTCTTTGGCAGAAGTATCACTCTCAGATAATGTCAATATCAGGAAGAAGCCATCATTATCAATTGGAAAGATACTTGGTCAAATTGATGTCTTTGCTGGTTCTATCAAGTTATCAAAGGATGAAGACATTGCCTTTGTGACAACAAGCTTTCCTTTCACACTTCAAATTATCAGGATTTCTGACCCAGAAGACCCGTTTGTTCTCAGTACCTTCAGCCTCCCGCGGCTTTCATCCGATTATATCTCCAAGACTATACTCATCTCACCGGACGAAACCAAGCTGTTCATCAGCAGCATTGCATACTTGCAAGTGATAGACATTAATAATTTGTACTCACCATCATTAATTGCTCATGTTGATGATCCAAATTTACTCAAAGCATCTTCAACATATAGAATCTTTGGATTTGCAAAGCCAAATTTGATAATGTCAAGAGACCAAAAATTTTTATTTGTATCAGGATATGGGCTCCAGATTTTTGATATTTCAGTTCCAACAGCTCCGAGGCTGATTCATTCAGTGATCAGCCAAATTAATTCAGGAATGATAACCCCTGCAAGTATTGCTTTATCTGATGATGGGAAAAAGCTCTATTATAGTGATGGCGGATTATGGATTTATAATGTCGAAGATCCTGAGAAGATGAAAGTAATCAACTCATTCAATATTACATATCCAATTACTTCGATGATATTGTCAAATGATGCAAAGACGGCCTTTGTCCTGGGTCAGGATCAAGAATCCAATATATTGATGCAAAAGCTGTATATTTCAGAGATTTCTTCAATCAAGGAAGGTCAAATCACACTCTTTAATCAAAGCAGCATCTGCCAGCCAATATTCCTGGAAAGAACTCCCGACAACCTTTTCATGATGATTTTGTTTATGGATGAAAACCATGAGGCTTTTAATGGGGTTTTGATTTTTGACACGCAAAGGGAACGTCTTTTGAGTAGCAAGAAGCTTTTGGTAAAGCATCCTTTGTGTGTGGTGTTTGATGACTATCAAAGAGTATTAGTCGGAAACGGCCTTGGAAAGCTGGAAATAGTGGACCTGTACCTTGACTATCCAAACAAGCACGCTTTTGCTGAGTCCAACAATACGATCCAAACATTTGCTGCAGAATTTGATTTCTTTTCTTTCTCAAAGAATGAAAGACTCGTCTACAGTACGGATAATGATCGTTTAGACTCCACTAATTTCTTTGGTATCCACCAAATGACTTGGAATTTCAGCACCATATCTGGGCTTGAAGTTCCAGATAGCATTATCCAAATGGTGATTTCTCAAGATAACAAGAGAGTGTTTTTGCTGTCTGCGCAGAAGATTGTGATAGTAGATATTTCTAATCCAGAGAATGTCACAAAGTTGGGAGAATATAATATGGTACAGGAAGAATTCAGGATAAACTTTTTAGGTTTATCTCGAAATGGTAAAACTGGATTTCTTACACTCTCTGAAAAAAAAGAGACTCTTCTTGAAATTCTTGATCTTTCGGATCCTCAGGAGATTAGCAAAAAGGGGTCAGTTCAGGTCGGAAAGATGGCTAAGTTTGCGACATCAATATTATCAAATGATGAGCGTACATTGTTTATCATAACGAATAAGCTATTGGTTTATAGTGTCTCAGATCCATCGAACCAAGGCTGTTGGCAACTCCCCTTCTTCGGTGAAGAATATTACTTGTTCGACACTGTAATTTCGGGGATTTTATCCCCTGATGGAAAAACTATATTTGTAAGAGATGAGTCCTCGGCGAGAAATATTAAAGTTTCTCTTATTGACGTTTCAAATATCTCTTCTCCACGGATTGAGAGTGATTTTCGTTTCCCAATTTTTGAACTTGCTCCTGCTTATGTAGCAGAAAAATTCTTTTGGGTTTCTGCTGACTCCAAAACTCTTTATATTGCAAGACCTGATTCTCTGATGGTCCTTGATGTCTCAAATTTGGCCTCTCCAAAATATTTGGGGTCAATCAAAGTTTTGGATGATTCCAGTGAGGGTTATGTAATAGATTTTAGCATTAGTGCTGATGGTCGAAAAGCTTATGTAAAGACAAATGGGGGAAAACTGCATCTTGTGAGTATTGATCCGGTCTATACCACCTTTATAAAGCAAGATGCTTTGATGCTGGGAGAGAGATATAGTATCGATTTACAAGCTCTAAAAATGAATGGCTACATGGATTATGAGAATCTTGAAGCTGACTATCGATTTGTTAAATTTGCTTTGGTCGAAGGTCGCACAATTCAAAATAATGTAGATTTTGAGAAAATTGTAATGAAGACGGCTCCATCATGGATGAACTTTGACTTGAAAACTCAGACTCTGAGTGTCGAAGCCCGACGACAAAATGATATTGGGAGTTACAAGATTTATTTTGCATTTTCGACTCAAATCGAAATGGATGCGTTTTCAGTAATAAATGGAACTCTGAAATCTGAAGATCTTGTTGCAACTTTAGTGGCTCTCGGATATCTAAATAATCAGCGATTTTTGACCGAGGATTTTGGAGAACTAAAAGATTTTATTTTACCAAGCGAATATTCAGGGATAAAAGAAGAGATTTATGGAATCTTGAAGAGGCACTTGTTTGGAACGTTTAATGAAATAAGTGTCATTGAATCTCTCGTGATGAGTGAGAAGCAGAGATTGAAGATCAGTACTAGAAGTCTGGCAAATTTAAAAGTTCAAATCAGCTTGGATGGAGAGGCACAATTTCTTTCAAGACATTATGGATCTTTGGTTCCAATGATTTCTCGTGATAAATCCCAACTTGTCCTGGAAGGTTCTTTGAGAGATCTCAACGCAGCTCTTCGAGAAATCGTGATCAATCTTCCTCAGAAGGTGATATCATGTGATGGTGAGATTATCATCGATGATAAGCTCAATCCAGTAATGATGGTAGATGTGAAGAATATCTCAAGATTACTAAATCGCAACAAGCCTCCAGGGCTAAATGATCAATGGAATATCACAATCCAGGATCAAATTGATAAGGAATCGCTCAAGACAGGGCAGTATTTCCAAATCAAGCTGAGTCAAAAGACATTTTCTGATAGATATACTCAGGTTGAGGATTTAAACTACCAGTTAGTTTTTATTAAGGGGAAGAATGAAACAAACGTGCTTCCAGGTTGGTTGTCGTTTAGTGATATGACATTGATGGGAACTGCTCCCGAAGAGATTTTGGACAGAGATTTTGAATTCAAGCTGGTTGTGAAGAATGAATTCCAGGAGTTCAGAGTTCCTTTTACGTTGCATGTGAACATTTCATCAAGCTTTGTTTTGAAATTGTTGATGAAATATAGTCCTTATATTTTGTCAGTTGTGGGGTTGCTGATTAGTGCAAACAAGATTTTCAATATCATTTGCAAGAGCACTTATAAGCATCCCAAAAATTTTTATTTGAGAATTGGTCAAGAAGTCACATCTGAAGTGATCTTTCCAGTGGCATTTATTAGGGAAGAAACTCAAGAAGCAAAGAAAATTTTAAGGTTGATTGAGAAGAAGATTGGAGCAGTTGGGTCCCGGAGTAAAAATGAATTCTTATCATATTTCATGAGGGATGGAAATATTGATAAATTGAAGGTTTTAGCAATTATAAAAGAGAGTTTAAACGAATTAACATATCAGGAGAAAAAAACCTTTAGCCTTTATTTAGAAGGACATGAAGAAGAGTTTCATCCTCGAAGACTTGTGAATCAGGTTATTATCAACACTTTGACGAATGATCTTCTGAAGTCAAATGAAGAGAGAGAAACTAAAGGATATTTTGAGAAAATAAAGGGGAAATGGCCTCTGTTTGTTGAGTGGGATTTGCTAAATTCCTCTTTTAAGATTCATGATGACAAATTTAATAAACTTTTCCAAAAGGACAATCTCACAGAATCAACTTTAACAAATGACATGGAAAATGGTCTCCTTGACAACATCAAGGTTAATATTGATTTATTGAAAGATGCGATTTTGGCTTATGCTTTTGAATGCCAGAATATTGACGCTCAACCTGTGTTTACCCAACTTAATGTAAAAGAAAAGATAAAGACAAATTTCTTGAAAAGATTTTTGAAGCTTGATCTAGGAGAGTCCCCTTACCGTGAAAAAGGAAAGATTGGTTTTGGAATTGGATATTCTAGAGAATACAGTACCCTATGTTTTAATGGAATAGTTAAGTCAGACATGAGGAATAAAACTATTGTAATCCAAATCACAGATCTTAAGCATAAAATTCTGAGGGAATTGTGGCTTTTTGGTGGAAATGAACAGGAGGGATCTGAAGGATTTCTAGATGAAAAGAGTGAAATTGAAGCAAAAGGAAAAGATTATGAAATTTTTTAGTTAATTCAGAGGATTGCGAAATTGATTAAAGATTTTTATTTTATGAGTAAATGAATTAATTTTGACAAATTTTTATTTATTTGTGAATCTTTTTGAAAAAATTTATAAAAATATTTTTCCTTAAAAAATAAATCCAAACCATTCGTTGCGTCTGTTATAATTTTGAGAGATTGAATGATGAAAAAAGATTCCTAAGCTTCCAATTATTCATTCATTTTATTAAAACCAAAACGTGTGAAATCTGGTTGCTTTGATTAAACAATATATTAATTGTTGGAATAAAATATAACTTGAAATCAGATTTTTAAATTAAAATTTCGATTAAATATTTCACAGATCCAGGCGAAAATAAATCCAAGTGTCCCTGTCATTCGATATCACATCCAGAATTCTCGCTTGTAAGTTTTTCTCAGGGCCTTATTTCGAAAATGAAGTGAAAAGTGTTGAACAGAGACTTTTCACGAGAAGGTTTTTGAATGATAAAATTTCTGCAAGCAAAAGCTTATTTTTGATATTCGAGAGGTTTTTCTCAAGAGATATCTCTCCAGTATTTCTTTCCCAAGAAAATACATTTGGCTGGGAGATCTCATGACTCAGTCAGTCAGAAGGACCCTGGAGAACCATGGTGGTAATTTGAGACCGAAAGAGAAACGTTTTGATTTGAATCAAATTTAAAACGTGCTGTAAGCATCACACACTTCTTTGCATTCATAAGATTGATAAACTCACAAATGAGCCTTTTCAACATTTTATCATGGTTTTTTCAGGGGAAAAACTCAAGAAAGAGTTTGCATTGCTGAACTCTCTCGTCTAAGATCAAGAAAGTTCATTCGAACAGGATCTCATGAATCCTCTTTTTCTAAGAGAATTTGCAACTTCTTTGAGATTAAACTTTTATTAAAAATTTTTAAGCATTTCTATTGGACTTGTTCAAGTTCTTAGAGGACGAACCAAGCTTTTCATCTCGATGAAAGATCCTTTGGAGTGACAAAACGAGGTAATGCTTTCTTCATCCTTCCCTTCCGAAGGAAAAGAAATTCTCATGATCATGATCATGAATGAAATTGGATGAACATTGAAAGGTCTCAAATCAGGACCACAGAACTCCTTCAAAATCGGCCTTCTTTCAATTCGCTGGCTTCGAAAGAAGGTTTCTGATGACAAAAAAGAGAGTGAAGATGAGTCCAGGGCTTTATTTCAATTTTAATTTTAAAGCGAATGAAACGACAGGCGTCAGAATAAAGCTTTAATGAGGACCAAATAAAAAATTTTTTGAAGGATCTCATCAGTTAAGAAAACTAAAAAATAATTTTAATGACTCAATCAATTTCGAAAGAAGTCTTGCGATGAGTGATCCGAAGGGGATGAGTTGGATATCCTTTGATATTCAGCAAGTTGAATCTTTGTTGCAAACTTTAAGATTTTTCGGTTGATTAGGTCTTGAGGATTTAACTCACTGAAAAAAGTGAATAATAATTGATCTAAAACTTTATAAAAACCCATTTTCTCCAAATCAATTTATATGAGATTCTCAAAGTTCTTGCGAAATTCTCGAGGTCCCTTCCTCAAAACCCTGATTCCAGGACTAGCTAGCTTAATAATTCTAGCTCTTGTCAATTTCACTCTCCAAACCAAAGAATTCAAAACAGATGATACATCTCATTTTCTCTCAAATATCTTTCACAATGGGCCCCTAGAGTCTCTTGCTCTCGCTATGAAAGGCCTTGGGGAGATAATTCTGGGATCATATCGCAACTATTTTGCCTTTCTGCTAATGATGTTGCTTTTCAATGGCTTGATGCACATCTTCAGAGGTTACTTCTTCAATGAAAGAAGTAAAGAGGATCAAGAAGACTTGCTGTTTTCTTGGCAAGGAAAACTCTCTTACCCTGAAAGAATCAAACAGACAATGAAGACTATTGTAACATATAGCTTGCTATATTGCGTTTATCAAGGCATTTGGCTTTCTGGTATCGGTCTCTCGTTTCTCCAACCTCAAGATCAATTGACAACAACTCCATTGAAGATCCATAGTTCTCTAGAGGGTATCATGTCAAATAGAGTCTTAGAAGAGAAATCACCATCATCATCATTGGAAAAATTAAATTTCCACATGCCATCATTATCGATAGGGAAAGTGTTGAGTGAGATTGATATCAATGCTTTTTCAATGAAATTATCAAGAGATGGGAAGATTGGTTTTGTTTCAGCGAATTTTCCTGCAGCACTGAAGATTATTGATATCTCTGACCCAGAATATCCAATTATCTTAAGCTCATTACCCCTTGCAAAAGGCACTTACAGCTTGATGTTCAAGAGCTTGGTTGTTTCGCCAGATGAAACAAAGATCTTTATCAGCAATTTTGAGTTCTTGGAAATTGTTGATATTACTGATTTAAAGTCGCCATTCTTCATTGCCAATCACAAAGATACAAGCATTGTCAAAATGGCGCCACAGGGTTACAAATTTGGTAACGAACTCTGCAAGCCAAATTTACTTTTGTCAAATGATAACAAATATTTGTTTGTCTCAGGATATGGGCTACAAATTTTTGGTATCTCTGTGCCTTCGGTTCCTGCTCTTCTTTCCTCAACCAAAAGTCAGCTTGATAAAGCAGGAAATCTAATTCCTTCAAGTATTGGATTCTCCATCAAAGATTCCAAAACACTCTATTATTCAGATGGATATTTCTGGATATATGATGTCGAAGACCCTCAAAATCTCAAAGTTAGAAGCTCCTTTAACGCAACATATCCAATTTCTTCGATGATTATCTCAGAGGAGGATACTGCCTTTATCTTGAGTTTGAACGAAGAATCCAAGGTATCTCTTCAAAAATTGGATATTTCAGAGATCGATTCAATTAAAGAAGGCGAAATTACGCTCTTTGACCAAGTCAGTTCTGTGATGCCTATATTTCTGGACCAAACTCCTAAAGACCTTTTCTTGCTTATTTTAGCCCAAGAGCCAGATACCCATAGCTGGCATAAGCTTCTAGTCTTTGATACCCACAGAGAAAAGTTATTGACTCATGATAAGATGTTTGTTAATGACGCTTTTTCTGTGTTGTTCACAGGAGACAACGAGAAAATTCTTGTGGGATCACCTGACAAGCTCAAGATTGTAGATCTGTACCTTAACTTCCCGAATAAGAATACTTTTACTGAGTCCAGTAATATTCTTCAAACCTTTGATGCTATTGCTCAAACTTTTACTTTTAATTTTGCTTCTGCTGAGAAAGACATTATGTACTGTCTTGCTTTTGGATCTTCAGGCTGGGAACGAGTCTTTGGTATCCAGAGAATTATTGGTGATTCTGATAGACTTTTCAATGTGTCTTTGTTTGAAATAAAAGACCAAATCACACAGCTGGTGACATCTCAAGATAACAATCTCGCTTTCTTACTTTCTCAGAATACAGTTTTCATCATCGACATCTCTGATTTAGAGAAGATCAATCTGTTGAAGAAATACACAGAGGAAGAAAAGGGTCGAGATAGCATCCGTGATTTTGTTTTATCCCGCGATGGGAAAACTGGATATATGACTCACACATATTTTGGAAAGGATTATTTGAAGGTGGTTGATTTTTCAGACCCGAAGAACCCAACAAAAAGAGGTTCTGTTTATTTGGGTCAAGAAGATGGAAATTTGAAGGTAGTTTTATCAAAAGATGAACAGTTTGTTTTCGTCATGGCCCGCAACCTATCAGTTTATAATGTCTCAAATCCCTCCTCTCCAGCACTATTGACCACTCTCTCTTTTCTTGTTGACGCGAATTTCATGGTCGGCAGAGCTGAAATGATCATATCTCCTGACGGAAAAACCTTATTTATAAAAGATGGGTCTGCTTTACATTATTTCACTGTCCATATTGTTGATATATCAAATCCTGCTTCCCCTCAGATTCGAAACGAGCTTCATTTTCCAATGACAGGGGGCACCGATTATTATTACACAGGAAGATTTTTTGCACTTTCTGCTGATTCAAAAAACTTTTATGTGATCAGAGATTCCTCTTTGATGGTCGTTGATGTTTCAGATACGAGCACTCCAAGGTATTTGGGCGCAATAAAAGTTTTAACAAATTCTTCCAGTGATGATTATATTACAGATTTTTGCCTGAGCAAGGATAGTAGAAAAGCTTACTTTTTGACAAATGAGGCGAAACTTCATGCTGTGAGTCTTGATCCAGTCTATTCGACCTTCTTGATAGAAGATGTTTTGCTACTGGGAGAAAGATACAGTATGGGTTTGACCGCATTGGAGATGAACAAAGATATGAATTACAATATGGTTGGTGTGGATTATAGATTCACCAAGTTTGCAATGGTAGAATCACGCTCAATCCAAAATGCAAATTTTGAAGGGGTTTCGCTAAAGTTGGCCCCATCTTGGATGACTTTGGACTTGAAAAGTCAGATTTTAACAATAGAAGCGAGAAGAAAGAATGATATTGGAAGCTACAAGATGTATTTTGCCTTTTCAACAAAACTTCCAGAGGACTTGTTTATCAAAGGTGGCGTGGTCAATGATACGATGGAGTCTGAGGATCTCTTTGCTAGCCTGTTGTCTCTCGGATTTATCGATAATGAGTTTTATCTGACAGAACATTTTGGAAAATATAAAGATTTTATATTGCCAAGCCATGCATCAGTCAAAGAACGAGTGTACTGGATATTGAAGAACTATCACTTTGAAACTTTTAACGAGCTTCAAATCGTTCAATCTCTTAATATGAGTTGGAGCTCTGGGAAATTTCAAATTGGAACTGCAAGTGTAGCGAATTTGAGAGTTGAGTTTAACCTTGAAGGAAAGGCCCATAGTGAAGCAAAGTTTCTATTAAGGGAGTATGGATCTCTGATTCCTACTATTACTAATAATAAATCTCGATTTGATATAGAAGGCTCGTTGAAAGATATCAATTTGGCTCTTCAAGAAGTTGTGATTAATCTTCCGAATGGGGTTGAATCATGTGATGGAGAAATCATTATAGACGATAAGCTGAACCCTATATTGACAAAATCTGTGAAGAATATTTCAAGATATCTTAATCATAATCAGCCTCCTGGAGTGAATAAAAATTCTGCCTTCACAATTCAAAATCAAATTGCAAAGGAGTTTGTTTATACCGGCCAATATTTCCAGATAAAGTTGAGCCCACATGCATTTTTTGACAAGTACACTGATGTTGAAAATCTCAAATACCAGTTGGTTTTGGTTCGAGATAAGAATGAAACTGCTGTGCTTCCAACTTGGCTTTCCTTCCGTGATATGACTTTGATGGGAACTCCTCCTGAGGATATATTTAACAGAGACTATGAATTCAAGTTGATTGTGAGTAATGAATTCCAGGAGTTCAAAGAGCCTTTCAGATTGAATGTGATGATTTCATCAAGCTTTGTGTTGAAACTGTTGATGAAATATAGTCCTTATATCTTGACAGTGTTGGGATTGTATATAAAGGCTAACATGATTTACAACATTCTGGCGAAAAAGAGATATAAGCATGCGAAAAACTTCGATGTTCAAATTGGAGAAGAAATCACACCTGAAGTCATCTTCCCAATCTCATTTGTTGAGGAAGAAAGACAAGAAGCCAAAAATATTTTGAAGTTAATGCGAAAGAAAATTGCAAAAGAATATCAAGTTCGATCAGTTGGCATAAATCAATTATTATCATATTTTATAAAGGATGATGATAATGGAAAAATTAATAAATCAAGAGTTCTCGAAACTGTTGAAAGAATTTTAAAGGAAGAGGAATTATCACAGAAGGAAAGAAGAAACCTTGACTTGTATTTAGGAAGAGGAGGAGGATCAGGATCAGGAGGAGAATTACATCCTCAGAGACTCATTGATCAAATTATTATAAACACGTTGATCACTGAAATGCTGAAGCTGGCTGAAGAAAATGAAACGAGAAGATTTTTTGAAGAAATAAAGAAACAGTGGCCGATACTTGTTGAATGGGATTTGAAAAACTCGTGTTTTAAAATCAATGATGAAAAATTGAAGAAGAAGTTATCACAAAAAGAAGAAGTAAATGATATGGAAAATAGTCTCCTTGGCAAGGCGAACATCAACTTTGATCTCCTGAAGGATGCCATTTTAGCTTATGCTTTTGATTGCCAAAATATAACCTCTCTTCCTGTCAAGATGAAATTTAATGTGAAAGAAAGAGTCAAGGCAAACTCTTTGAAAAGATTTTTAAAGTTAGACTTACAAGACTGCTCTTTTAGAGAAGAGGGAAAGGTTGGCTATGGGATTGAATATTTCAAGGAATACCATACTTTGTATTTGGATGGAGTAGTCCAGAGAGATCTAGGAGGAAAAACGATTGTCATTCAGATCGTAAATTATCAGCAAAGAATATTGAAGGAATTGTGGATTTCTGGAAAGTCAGCTGAAGGAGGTTTGGATGACACAAGGGAA
>Ga0182738_1001436_pt1 | contig 29861 bp, 30 predicted proteins | sample eDN5th30CBELigMG_FD_128876 | JGI IMG/M metagenome (GOLD analysis project Ga0182738, IMG submission 128876) | Enriched Miracle-Growth compost microbial communities from Emeryville, California, USA - eDNA 5th pass 30_C BE-Lig MG (version 2)... ...
ATGCAGCCGATGGTGATCGCCGTGCCCAGGGGCTGAGGGGGTGCAGCGGTGGCCACACCGGTGAATGCGATTGCGGCGGCGACGGGTGCCGCGAGGGCGAGAACTCGACGTGGAATTCGCAGTGCAGGCATGGTGCTGCTCCTCGGAAAGGGAAGGTCACGTCCGGGAGCCGACCGCGGCGAGGAATACCGCGGCGCGTCCCGCGCACCGATGACGTGCGTGAGTCTATCGAGACACCGAAGTCCCAGGAGGGGTTTCGGTCTCGATCCGATACAGCGCGGAAGCATTGCGGCGCAGTACCGCGTCGGCGAGCTCGTCGCCGAGCACGTCCTCGACGAGCGTGATGTCGCTGTCCCGGAACGGTCGCGGTGCGCGTGTCGACGGCAGGTCGGTGCCGAACACGAGTGCACCGGGATTCACTTCGGCAACGGCGCGAAGTGTGTCGGCCACCGGGAGATCGACGCGTCCGAACCCTGTTGCCTTCACGTGGATACCGCTCTCGACCAGCCGCAACAGTGACGGCAGGCCGTCCTGCGACAGTCCCAGGTGATCGATGGAAACGGCGGGCAGAGCTGTGATCGTCGTGTGCAGATCGGCGAGATCGCGCGAGTCGATGTACAACTCGGCGTGCCAGCCGACGAGATCGTGGACCCGCCTGGCGAGCCGGTCGAGGTCGGACAGTGTCGCCGATCCGCCCCGGCGGACGTTGAACCGCACGGCCCGCACTCCCGCCGTGTCGAGCCGGGTGATCTCGTCGTCCGAGGCAGTGGCCGGAAGTTGTACGACGCCGACGAAAGTGGGCCCGAGCCGGTCGAGTGCGTCGAGGAGATAGCTGTGGTCGAAGGCCTGGAACGAGCCCGACACCACCGCCCCGCCGGTGACGCCCAGATGCGCGACCCGCGCGAGATAGTCGTCGACCGTGAACGGTTCGGGCAGATAGCCGTCGTTCTCGACGGGGGGGAAACGCGGATCGATGATGTGCAGGTGGGCGTCGAACATCTCCCCACGATAGGAAGCTCGGTCCGGGCGGGACAGGGTTCGGATCAGCGGGAGTTCACTCGCGGCGGCGGTGCGCGGTGTGACGGCGGAGGAGGGACTCGGCCAGTTCCGCCACGAGGCCCCGTGCCTCGGGTGGTCCGACGATCTCGATGTGCTCACCGAACTGCAGCAGTTGCCGCACACCGTCCATCGAGTCGTAGGCCACCGTGATGCGCGAGACGTCCGGTCGCGGTCCTGCGGTGCTTCCGCGCAGGCGGGCACCGAGGATGCGCCGGGCGAGGTCGAGGCGGTTCGTCGCGAGATCGGCGGTGACGACGACGTCGTCGCGTCGTTCGAGGGCGTCGCCGAGCTCGCGTGCCAGGGCCGGCAGGGTCCGGCCGGGGGACAGGCGGCGCGGCCGGTCGAGCACCTTCCACGCACTCAGGCGGGTCAGTGCGAACAACCGCGGTCGCCCCTCGTCGTCGGCCACGAGATACCAACGGCCGGCGCGGGAGAGCACACCGTAGGGATCGACGACGATCTTGCGTTCGTCGCGGTGCCCGCTCGACCGGTACGTGATGGCGAGTCGCCGTCCGCGCCGCAGGTCGCGGGTGAGCGCAGCGACGTCGGCCCGGTCGTCGGCGGCGAACCATCCCCGGTTGTCTACGGTGACCACCTCGGTCAGCGGCACCAGGTCGTCGTCGCGTGTGGTGGTGGGCGTGCGCCGGGCGCGTGCGGTGAGCTTGTGAACGGCGTCCCGCGCGGCGGTGTCGACACCGAGTTGCCGGGCCCGGCCCATGTCGACACCCAGGGCGCGCAGGACGTCCACCTCGGACGCGGTGAGGCGGTTCAGGTCGGTCTGCCGGCCGGGGATCATCACGATGCCGCCGTACCTGCCGCGTTCGGCGACCACCGGAAGGTCCGCAGCAGCAAGCGTTTCCACATCGCGTAGCACGGTGCGCTCGGAGACGCCGAACTCCTCCGCGAGTTCGGCGGCCGTGACCCGTCTGCGGGCCTGCAGGACGACCAGCATGCTCAGCAACCGCTGCGGCCGGTTCATCGAATGTCGGATCTCCTTCCGAAAACACGACAGTAACTGTCAGGTTTCGGTGTCACGGTAGTTCCCGAAGCCCTTCACATCCACACATGATCCGAGGAGATGTCGATGACCGTGTCGTCGCCCAACCTGTTCCTGATCTACGTGACCGACGTCGAACGCGCGACCCGCTTCTACAGCGACCTGTTCGACATGACCCCGCAGATGACGACCCCGCGCTACGTCCCCTTCGAAGTGGCGCCGGGAGTGCTGTTCGCACTGTGGTCGGGTCGCGCCGGGACCGTGGACGCGAACGCGCCGCGGTTCTCGGAGGTGGGCCTGATGGTGCTCGGCTCGGCCGCCGCCGTCGACGCGATCCACGACGAGTGGGCCGGCAAGGGAGTGACGGTCGTGGAGGCACCGCACGACGAGGTGTTCGGACGGACGTTCGTGGTGTCGGACCCGGACGGGAACCTCATCCGCGTCTCCCCACTGGACTGAGTCCCCGCTCGACGGAACGATCTACGACGCCTCGCGCATCGTGAGCCCGCCGAGTTCGACCGTGTACGTCTGCGACGCCTCGTCCCACCACACGGAGTAGGTGGTGGGGTAGAGGCCCTCGCGCTGGTACGCCTGGGGCAGGCGGAGTTCCTCGTGGTGCGCGGGCCGCGTCGCGAGCCACTCCCGGCTCAGCATGGGTTCGATGAACGCCTGCCGCCCGTCCCACGTGCCGTAGAGCACGGTCTCGGTGAGGTGGTGTCCCGCTGCCGGGTCGTGCTCGGCCTCGGTGGTGTCCACCCAGTGCAGTCCCATGCCCGCGACGGTGGACGTCAGCGGATCTCCGGACGGTGCATACCCCTCCGGGATGTACCGCGGGTCGGGCACGCGGGCCGCGGCGGGGATGTAGCCGGGGGCGAAGGGATGGATCGACTCCACCGTGGGCCTGTCCAGCAGATAGAAGTGGACGTCGAAGTGCGGGACGTCGAAGCCGTGCTGGGGGTCGTGGCCGTGCGAGTTCCAGTCGACCGTGACGTGGTCGAACGCGGTGGCGGCCGCTTCCTCGGGCAACTCGAGCACGTAGGCCTCGGTGACCGGCAGCAGAGCGCTGGGCAGGTCGTCGAGTGCGGCCGCGTCGAGTCGCACCCCGATGGTGGCCGGCGTGCCCTCCTCGTCGACGGTGACGTACGTGCGGGCGTTGCCCGCGCCGACCGGATGGGCCGGTCCTTCGACGAGGCCGGAGACACCCCCGGCCCCTGCGGGGGCGGGAGTGACGAACAATCCGAGGACCGCCGCCGAGACGATCACGGCGAGATGTCGGGCACGAGGCCGAATGTCCATGTGGGGTCCTCGATTTCCGTCGTCGTCGAGCGGCATCGTTGTGGATGCTAACTGTCGCGCGGACGGCGGAGGGCCGACTAGATCGAACCGTGATGCGTGGACGGGACGGTGCCCGTGACGTTCGGGGTCCGGGGCCCGGGGGTGCTCGTGGAGGCGGCGGACCCGATGTGTGCCCCCGGCAGGATTCGAACCTGCGACACCCGCTTTAGGAGAGCGGTGCTCTATCCCCTGAGCTACGGAGGCGTCCGGCCGGGCGGAGCCGGCCTTGGCGCGTTGTGAGTGTAGCCGCCGGGCGTGTGCCGTAACCAAGCGCCCGCTCCCGAGGCTCCCGAGGCGGTGTGTACGACCTGCAGGTTCCCGCCGATTGAGATCAAGGAAAGGTAACACTGGCCTTTCCCTATACCGTTTTGTTACCTTGGGTCGCCAGGAGCGGCCGGGGGATACCCGGTCGAAGTCGGGACGAAACAAGGGACACACTGTGGGACGCCATCAGCGCACACGCGAAGACGAAGCATTCGACCTCGAGACGATTCGCGTGCCGTCCTCCGGCAAGGGCCGTCACCGCGTCGAGCCCACCGGTACGTCCGCTCCGGTCAAGGCCGCCACCGTCGCCGCTGCCACGGGTGCCTTCTTCGCCGTCGGCTCGCAGATCGGCGCGGGCACCGCTGCCGCGCATCCCGGCCACGACCACGTCCAGGCCGAGGCTCCCTCGCCCAGCCTGCCCTTCGAGCTTCCCGCGGGCCTGCTGCCCGAGGGTGTCGAGATCCCGGCCATCCCCGGCATCACCACCCCGGCGGAGCAGGGCGCGCCCGAGCTCCCGGCCGAGGTCACGAACTTCCTCGACCAGTTCTCCGGTCCCAGCTGGCTCGACCAGCTGAACCCCGGTGCTCCCTCCGCTGTGCAGCCCGTCTCCGGCACCCTCACCTCCGACTGGGGTCCGCGCTGGGGTGCACACCACGGCGGCATCGACATCGCCGCTCCGCTCGGCACTCCCATCAAGTCCGCAGCCAACGGCACGGTCCTCGACGCCGGACCGGCCTCCGGCTTCGGCCAGTGGGTCCGCGTCCTCAACGACGACGGCACCACCGCCGTCTACGGTCACGTGAGCAGCTACCAGGTCTCTGCCGGTGAGCGCGTCAACGCGGGCCAGCAGATCGCCACCGTCGGCAACGAGGGCTGGTCCACCGGACCGCACCTGCACTTCGAGGTCTGGGACACCGAAGGCACCAAGATCAACCCCAACGCGTGGCTGAGCGATCGCGGCGTCGTCACCGACTGGGGCGGATACCGCGCCGTCTGATCCGACCCGCGGTATTCGATCCCACCCGACGGCGCGCCGTCGGCCCACCCCCGGCACCCGCGCGCGCTAGGCTTGGCTCGACAGACCGCGCGCCGACCCGGGGGTTCCATTGGGAGCTGAGATATCCGCTCGTTCGTTCACCGGGGAAGACCGGCGGATGTTCCGGAGCAAGGTTCGCGACTGCATGAAGGCGCTCGAACGGATGCTTCGAGAGGACGTCTTCGTCGACGTGCACTCGTCACCCGAACCGCATCTCGGCATGGAGATCGAGTTCAACCTCGTCCGCGACGACATGTCGCCCGCGATGTCGAACCTCGAGGTGCTCCAGGCGATCGACGATCACGCGGTCTTCCAGACCGAACTCGGACAGTTCAACGTCGAGATGAACGTCGAGCCGCGACGTCTCACCGGCGACGAACCCTTCGAACTCGAGGAGTCGCTGCGGTCCTCGCTGCGGCGCGCCGACGAGCGGATGCACCTGCACGACGCGCAGCTGGTCATGATCGGCATGCTGCCCACACTCGAACTCGGCGATCTCGAACTGGGCCGGATCACCGCCAATCCCCGATACGAAGCGCTCAACGAGCAGATCTTCGCGGCGCGCGGTGAGGACATCGAACTCGATCTCGACGGTGTGCCGTTGCCCGGCACCGATGTCGTGGAAACCCTTCGCGCAGACATGAATTCGGTGGTTCCCGAGGCTGCCTGCACGTCTCTGCAGCTGCATCTGCGGATCGCTCCCGAGGATTTCGCGACGCACTGGAACGCCGCCCAGTGCCTGGCCGGAGCGCAGGTCGCGCTCGCGGCGAACTCACCCTTCCTCGCCGGCAAGGCGCTGTGGCACGAGAGCCGGATCCCGTTGTTCGCGCAGGCCACCGACACGCGACCGCTCGAACTGCGGAACCAGGGCGTCCGTCCCCGCGTGTGGTTCGGCGAGCGGTGGATCGACTCCGTCCTCGACCTGTTCGAGGAGAACTCCCGCTACTTCACGGCTCTTCTGCCGGAGGTCTCGGACGTCGATCCGATGGCCGAACTCGACGCCGGACGGGTTCCCGAACTGCGTGAACTGCAGATGCACAACGGCACCATCTATCGATGGAACCGGCCCGTCTACGACATCAGCGACGGCCATCCGCACCTGCGCGTCGAGAACCGTGTGCTCCCGGCAGGACCGACCGTCCTCGACACCATGGCCAACGCCGCCTTCTATTACGGGACGCTGCGCGCCCTGGCCGACTCCGACGAGCCGATCTGGCGCGACCTCAGCTTCGACGCCGCCGAGCGGAATCTCGTGCTCGGCGCGAAGTTCGGGCTCGACGCGAAGCTGTACTGGCCGCGCACCGGATGGGTCGGCGCCGACGAACTCGTGCTGCGGTGCCTGTTGCCGCTCGCACACCAGGGCCTCGAGGCCTACGGGCTGTCGGCGGCGGTCCGCGACCGCTATCTCGGCATCGTCGAAGGGCGTGCGCTGACCCGGCAGACCGGAGCGGCATGGCAGCGACGGCAGGTGGCCCGACGTGAAGCCGCCGGCGAGAACCGTCGCACCGCCCTGCTCGGGATGATGAAGGACTACGTGCAGAACATGGCCTCGGGTACTCCCGTCCACGAGTGGGAGTGACGACCCTACAGTTGCAGGGTCCGCGTCACGGCCACCGTCGGTTGGACGACGACGCGATCGGCGGGCGGATCGAAGCCGGGTACCTCGCCGAGATCGTCCCCGAGATCGGCGACTCGGACACCGAGACGGCTCTCGAGCATGCTCAGTGTCAGTTCCACCTCGATCCCGTCGGGGCCGGGAGCCCAGAACAGGAAGCCGAAGTCGTCGGACGGTTCGGCGCGGAAGCCGTCCACCGTCGCGCCGTGGACGTGGGCGGTGGTGTTGTCGATCCACAGTCCGACGGCCTGGGCGTCCCTCGGTGAGCTCAACCGCAGTCGAATCTTCCGGGCACTTCCGCCGGTCGTGTCGTCGAGGATCTCGACCTCGGGCGCCTCGAGATCGGCGACCGGAGCGGGTCCGTGGTACATCGGACGGTGATCCCGCCACGGGAAGGCGGTGGGGAGCGGCTCGGGGCCGCTGGTGAGCAGGCCTTCGCTCCAATCGGATCGCGGGCCGTCGGGCGATCCCCACACCGCGGCGCCCCGATCGGCGTCGAGCGAGTACCAGAGATATTCCTGCCGGGGATCGGTCGCACCGTCCCGGTTGAGGTAGCCGGCGAGCAGCGTGGCCACCAGGACGATCGCGATCGTGCCCGTTGCGGAGACGACGAGCCCACGGGTGGTCGACGGGAACGGCTCGCACAGCGGGAGCACCGCCGCGAACGTGAAGGCGACGAACACACCGGCCACCGGCGCCCCGTAGAGGAGTCCGGCGTCGAAGGACACCAGCACGGCGGGCAGGCCGAAGATCAGCGACCCGAGCGCGCCCAGCGTGATCGCGACGAGCGGCCACACCGTGTCGCGTTGCGGGAGGAGCAGCGCCACCAGCAGACCCAGCGCCGCCGGCAGGATGAGTACGAGCAGCGTCAGAGGCACACCGGCGAAGGGGATGCCGGCGAGCGCGAGCAGCGCGACGAGCGTGAACGCTCCGCACGTGAGCGCGGCGGCCGGACGGTCGCGACCCCACCATGATCGCGCGACCAGCAGGACGCCGAGGGCCGCGACGACCGCCGCGAACTGGAAGACACCCGGCCGGTAGGGCTCGTCGGCGACCGGCGCGGCCGTGCCCGGATCGACGGTCTGCACGATCCACCACGGCAGCCACGCCGCGCCCGCCGCGAGCACGGCGGCGAGCAGGGCCACGGCCACGGCTGCGCCGACCTGCCAGGCAGACGTCTCGCCGCGGCGCACCCGCAGTACGACGATCGCCCCCACGATTCCGGCCAACGCGATCGCCCCGACGATCTCGGCCCAGCGCGGAATGTGGAGAAGTCCCCAGGGCGCGGTCGTCACGACCTGGTCGCCGCCGTCGTCGACGGCCGTGAGATCGGATCCGGCGAGCGTGCGGGCGGTCGCGAGGGAGGTGTCGCCCATGTGTTGCAGCGACGTCCGGCTGAGACGGTCGGGGGTGTCGAGAGGGCTGTGGTAGTACGCCGAGCCCGCGGAGATCGCGGTGTCGAGGGCGTGGTGGCCGTGTTCGGCGAAGCGTCGGAAATCGGTGTCGTTCGGCAGTGCCTCGAAGATCAGCTCGGTGAGGGAGTCGGCGTTCGCTCCCGGCGCTCCCGCGAGGCTGTCGATCAGGACGCCGTTCGGTGAGGTGATCCGGAAGGTCGTCGGAGTACCGGCGTTTCCGCGCGCCTCGTGGTTGAGCACGACGACGGGACCGGCCCGCACCGACTCCGCGCCCACGAACCGGTGGGCGCCGAGCAGACCGTTCTCCTCACCGTCGGTGAGCAGGACGACGACGTCGTTCCGTGGGGGAGGACCGGAATCGATGGCACGAGCGACCTCGAGGACCGTGCCGACGCCGATCCCGTCGTCACCCGCGCCGGGGGAGCCCCGGACCGTGTCGTAGTGTGCGGCGAGCACGACGGTGCCGGTGGGGTCGGTACCGTCCCGGGTCGCCACGATGTTCTGCACGCGGGCGCCGCGTTGGGTCGCCTCACCGGACCGCGCCATCCATCCGACACCGGAGTCGACGCGGGTGGACCACCCGAGTTCCTCGAGGACGGCGACGAGATGGTCGCGGGCATCGGCGTGGGCGGTCGATCCGAGCGGCCGTGGGCCGGTGGCGATCGCGTCGATGTGTTCGCCGGCGCGGGCGGCGCTGAAGACGTCGGCGGGGGCGTCGGTTCCGAGCGGCTCGTCGGACCCGGGGAACAGGGCGACGAGGCCCGCCACGAGGAGGACTCCGATCAGTGCGAGGACACGGCTACCCAGTGCCGTGAATCGGCTGCGCGGGGACCGGGCCGGGTGGCGAACAGCCGCGGCGAAGTCCATGGGTGCAGCCTAGCCGCGAATGCAGCGGTGCCCCGGCAGACTCGGCCGGGGCACCGCGATCGGATCCGATCGATCAGGAGGCAGGCGCCCAGCTGTCGGGTCCGAACACCTCGTAGTGGATGTTCTCGGCCGGGACGTTGCGCTCGATCAGGGCCTCGCGCAGCGAGAGCATGAACGGCAGCGGACCGCACAGGTAGGCCTGGGTCTTCGGGTCGAGCGGCAGATCGGAGATGTCGGCGCGTCCGACGCGGACCGTCTCGAGCGGCCGGCGGTTGCCGAGGTCCTCGTACCAGCGGTACAGCTGGGCCGACGGGATCTTCTCGGCGAGCGTCTCGAGCTCGCGGCGGTGGGCGTGGCTCGCGACCGAGCGGTCGGCGTGCAGGACCGCGACGGGACGCTCGTCGCCGATGCCGGCGAGGTGATCGAGCATGCCGATCATCGGGGTGCATCCGATACCGGCCGACGCCAACAGGATCGGGGTGTCGTCCTCGGTGAGCACGAGATCGCCGAAGGGAGTGGTGACCTCCAGTTCGTCGCCCTCGAAGACGTTGTTGTACAGGAAGTTCGACACCTCACCGGCGGGAAGCACGGTGCCGTCGGGCGCGGTGGTCTCGAGGACCCGCTTGACGGTGATGCGCCAGTCGCCCTTCGCGGGTGCGCTGGACAGGCTGTACTGACGGATCTGGCGGGCACCGTCGGGGAGGTGGACGCCGACCGACAGGTACTGGCCCGGACGGAAGGCGGGCAGCGGGGAGCCGTCGAGCGAGGTGAGCACGAACGAGACGGTGTCGGCGGACTGGTGGACGCGGTCGGCCACGCGGACGGTGCGCCAGACGTCGCCGGCCTCGACACCCGCGGCCCGGTACAGATCGGCCTCCATCGAGATGAGCGTGTTGGCCATCAGCCAGTACAGCTCGTCCCACGCCTTCGCGACCTCGGGAGTCACTGCGTCACCGAGGACTTCGACGATCGCCTCGAAGAGGTGCTTGTGGACGATCCAGTACTCGTCGGGCTTGATGCCGAGCGAGGCGTGCTTGTGGGCGACGCGGGACAGGATCGCCTCGACACGAGCGGGATCGGGATCGAGCTGGAGCGTCGCGAAGGCCGCGATCGATCCGGCGAGTGCCTTCTGCTGCTCACCCTGCTTCTGGTTGCCGCGGTTGAACAGGTCGCGTTCGAGTTCGGGATGGGCGGCGAACATCTTGCTGTAGAACAGCGGGGTGATGTCGCCGATGGCGGCTCCCACCGCCGGGAGGGTTGCGGCGATGACGTCCTTGGACTCGGGTGAGAGCGGCATGGTGTGTCTCCTCGTGTGTGTCGTGACAGGCTGCACCGGCGGCATCGCCGTGAGTCAGCGGCCGGTGGGTGGTTCGAGGGTGAGCAGGACCGGACCGGCGTCAGGGGTCGCCAGGTCGGCGATCGTGACGTCGTCGAGGGCGGCGTAGAAGGCGTCCTGTGCGGCACGGAGCCGGGAGCGGAGGCCGCAACCGCGACGCATGGGGCACGGCTTCGCTCCTTCGCACTCGACGACCTCTTCTTCACCTTCGAGGGCTCGGGTGAGCCAACCGAGGCTCGCCGTGCGGCCGAGTTCGGTGATGGTCAGACCCCCACCGCGTCCGCGGCGGGTGGTGACCACTCCGAGCTCGCCGAGTCGGGCGACGACCTTCGTCGTATGTGCGTACGACAGATCGAGCCGGTCTGCAATCGTTCTGGTGCTGGGCATACTCTCCGCCGGGGTGGCGACGAGATGCATCACAACTCTCAGTCCTAGATCGGTGAACCGGGTGAGTTGCATGGCTTCACCGTAGTAAATTCGCATCGCGGATGACAATTTAATGTGACGCAGATCGCTGTGGTCGGAATGCATTGCGAACAAAGGAATCTCGACTCGATGACCAAAGTCCGTATCCGGGCGTACCGGATCGGGCTAGCCTCACGGTTGTGAAACCTCTCGGTAAAGCACCCCGCGACCACAACCACGTGACCGTCGGTGTGGACGGTTCCCCGGCCTCCGAGCGGGCGGTGAGATGGGCGGCGGCCACCGCAGCCGGCCGGAAGATCTCCCTGCATCTCGTCCACGCGGTGGACTTCGCACCCTCCGGCTGGACGAAACTTCCCTTCTTCCGTCCCTCGCAGGTCTTCGAGTGGAGCGAGGTCGAAGCCCAGGCGCTCCTGCAGGAGGCCGCGGAGACAGCCGAGGCGGTCGCGCCGGATCTCGAGATCACCGCCGAACTCGCCCTCACCGGCAGCGCCAAGTGGCTCGTCGAGCTGTCCCGCACATCGCGGATGATCGTTCTCGGCGCCACCGGCAGCACCAAGCTGGGGGAGGCGTTCCTCGGGTCCACCCCGGTCTCCGTCGCCGGTCACGCCGAATGCCCGGTCGTCGTGGTGCGGGGACCGGAAGGGTCCGTCCCCGACGAGCGACCCGTCGTCGTCGGCGTGGACGGCAGCCCCGCGAGCCGCCACGCGGTCGACCTGGCGTTCGAGGAGGCGTCCTGGCGCAGGGTCGACCTCGTCGCCGTCCACGTCTGGAGCGACCTGAAGGTCGGGGAGATCGACGAGTCGCCCCTCGACTTCGATCCCCGCGCGTTCGAGGAATACGAGCACTCACTGCTGTCCGAGTGCCTCGCAGGCTACGGCGAGCGCTATCCGGACGTGACGGTGCACCGCAAGGTCTACGTCGACGGTCCCCGCGCCCACCTGCGGTCCTGGAGCGGGAAAGCCCAGCTCGTGGTGGTCGGTACCCGAGGCAGGGGCGGCTTCAAGGGGATGGTGCTCGGCTCCACCGGAAACGCACTCATGCGCGAGGCGCACTGCCCGGTGATGGTGGTGCGACCGGTCACCTCCTGACGGCGGTAGTGTTCGGGGGCACGTGGACGAACGCGCCCCGAACGGGGGTGTGCAGCAGGAACGAAGGTGGCGCATGCGCATCGGAATGGGACTGAACTACAGCGGAGGTTTCGCGGAGACCGCGGCGGAGGTGGCCGACCTGGAGAAGGCCGGCCTCGACATCGTGTTCGTGCCCGAGGCCTATTCGTTCGATGCGGTGAGCCAGCTCGGCTACCTCGCGGCGAAGACCTCCCGCGTCGAGCTCGCCTCCGGCATCCTCCAGTTGTTCACCCGGACACCGACGCTCACCGCCATGACGGCGGCCGGCCTGGACTTCGTCTCCGACGGCCGCTTCGTGCTCGGTATCGGCGCCTCCGGCCCCCAGGTCATCGAGGGTTTCCACGGCGTTCCCTACAACGCGCCGCTGGGTCGCACGCGCGAGATCGTCGACATCTGCCGCCAGGTGTGGCGTCGCGAGAAGGTCGAGCACCAGGGCAAGCACTACCAGATCCCGCTGCCGGCAGAGCGCGGCACCGGTCTCGGCAAGCCGCTGAAGATCATCAACAAGCCTGTGCGTGAGCGCATCCCGATCATCATTGCCTCGCTCGGCCCGAAGAACGTCGAGATGACCGCCGAGATCGCCGAGGGCTGGCAGCCGCTGTTCTACTACCCGGAGAAGGCCACCGAGGTGTGGGGCGAATCGATCGCCAAGGGCAAGGCCAAGCGCGATCCGGCACTCGGCGACCTGCAGATCTACGCCCAGACCCCGCTCGCGATCGGCGACGACGTCGACCACATGCTCGACTGGGTCCGCCCCATGGTCGCGCTCTACGTCGGCGGCATGGGTGCCAAGGGCAAGAACTTCTACAACGACCTCGCGATCCGCTACGGCTACGCGAAGGAAGCCGAGACCATCCAGGAGCTGTACCTGGCCGGCAAGAAGGAGGAAGCGGCCGCGGCGGTGCCTACCGAACTGCTCCGCTCGATCTCCCTGATCGGCTCGGAGGGCTTCGTGCGCGAGCGTGTCGCGGCCTTCGCGGAGGCCGGGGTCACCACTCTCAACGTCACCCCCTTCGCGGCCGACACCGCAGGTCGCGTGCGACTGATCGAACAGCTGCGGCAGATCTGCGGCTGACCCACCGAGAAAGGTTCCGCGTGCGATGACCGAGAACAAGCCGATCGTCGTGGCCGTCGACGGATCCGACGCGTCCACGACCGCAGTGAACTGGGCGGCACGGGCGGCTGCGATCCGCGGCCTGCCGTTGCGCATCGTCACCGTCGTGCACATCCCCGCCTTCTACTACTCCGAGCCCTACCTCGCGCAGAGTTTCCACGAGGAGATGAAGGCGACGGCCTGTGACCGGCTCGACAATGCGGCCGTGCTCGCCCGGCAGATCATCGACGAGAACCGTCACGGAAACGTCGAGGTCACCACCGCGCAGCTCGAAGGCAAGGTCGTTCCCACGCTCATCGCGGAGGCCGAGCGCGCCGACCGGCTCGTCGTCGGATCGCGCGGTCTCGGTGAGGTGAAGGGCCTGCTCGCCGGTTCGGTCTCCACAGCGGTCGTCTCGCACGCGACGGCGCCCGTCGTCGTGGTGCGGGGCCGCACGCTCGACGGTGCGCCGCCGGCGGAGGGGCCCGTCGTGGTCGGTGTCGACGGATCGGTCTCGTGCCGCGACGCGGTGGAGGTCGCGTTCGAGGAGGCCTCCGCACGCGGCGCGACACTCGTCGCGGTGAACGTGTGGAGCGACGTCAGCGTCCAGCCCTCGCTCGGAGCGGTCCCCGAGGACCCGCACTGGAGCCGGATCCAGACCGGTGAGGAGATCGTGCTCGCCGAACGTCTCGCCGGTTACCAGGAGCGGTACCCGGACGTCACCGTCGAACGGGTCGTCGCCCGCGACCGGCCGGTGCGGGTGCTCAGCGAATATGCAGAGGCCGCACAGCTTCTCGTGGTCGGAACCCGCGGACGTGGCGGATTCAAGGGACTGCTGCTCGGATCCACGAGCAACGCGCTGATCCAGACCGCGGACTGCCCGGTCCTCGTCGTCCGGTCGAAGGAGACCGAGGACTGATCCCGGGTGGGGATCGATCCGGCGGAGGAGCGATGCGGGGCGTCACCCGAAGTCGTCGACGCCCCGCTCGCGTAGTTCCCGCCACGCGTCGGCCGGATGCACGCCCCGGCTGATGGCCCTGTTCTCGATGAGCACCCCGAGCATCTGCGAGAGTACGAACGCGACGTCCTCGACGCGTCCGCACTCGTAGCGGGCGGCCAGCCACCCGGAGACGTTGCCGGCCTTGGCGGCCTGCGCCATGTCCAGGGCCGTGTGGAACAACTCGCGGGTCGGATCGTCGATCGGATCCTCGGTCGGTGCGCTCATCGTCACCTCGATCTTTCTTCTCGTCAGAAACCTACGCGCAGGATCACCAGCGGCACGACCGGCAGGTCGAGCATCTCCGCCAGGCGCGAGCCGGTGTCCTCGACCCGCAGGGGATGCGTGATGACCGACGCCGACAGTCGCGCATCGATGGCCGCGAGCCAGCACCGCTCCACCGCCGCGCCCACCCGGACCAGATCGGCCGGCGATGTCGACGGTGCGGAGAACAGCAGCACCGATTCGCGCGCGATCGCCGCTGCCAGCGCATCGACGTCGGGAAGTCCCGTGGTGACCATGGCCTCGCCGGCCGCACCGTGTTCGTCGAGGGTCGCGCTCCAGGTGGCGACCACCTCGGCGTTGCCGCGCGGCTGCCAGTGGGAGGTCCACGAGAACATCTCCCGCTGGTAGTGCGGATGACGTCGGCGGGCCTCCGCCGCGTAGGCGAGCACCTGGGCCAGGGCGACGGCCTCGTCGGCGGCGAGCAGGCGCACGTCGACGTCGGGTATCTCACCGGCCGCGGCGACGACGTCGGCGAGGGTCTCCGTCGGCACCGGGATGTCGGTGAACGATTCGCGGTGGCTGCGCCGATGCGAGATGGCGGCGTACAACCGCAGGTCGCGGCTGCTCGGGGTGCCCGGGCCGAGCGTCTCGATCCGGGCGATGAGGTCGGGCCGCTGCGGATCGGGCAGCACGGAGGTACGCGAGCGGTTGCCGAGGACCCGGATCGCGAGCTCGAGATTCGCGAGGGCCGCGCCGCACGAGATCAACCGGTCGACGCGCAGCGGGTCCGGACCCGGCTCGGCGAACTCGAGGCGTTCCTCCAGTTCGGCGCTGTGATCGGGCAGGCGCAGATTCCACGGTTGCGTGTCGTGCACCGATGGTGCCTCCACTACCGCACGCGCAATGATCTCGGTGTCACCGAGCGACCAGGTTCCGGCATCGACAGTCACGACATCCTCCTCGTCGGCTCGTTCGTCCCACATGTCCACCTCTGCTCCTTCAGCGTCTCCCGAGCGGCGCCCGCGGGGCAGGGGGAGAAGGTCCCCAGATGGGTGTCGAACGGCCCCGAGGACGTGGGTATCGCGGTACACCTGGGACAATGACGGGACAGGATGTCAACGAAAGGTGCCCGAGATGACCCGCGTGTTCCTCGTCGACGACCACGAAATCGTGCGGCGCGGCCTGGTGGATCTGCTGAGCAGCGTGCCCGACTTCACCGTCGTCGGTGAGGCCGCATCGGTGGGCGAGGCCCTGGCCCGTGTGCCCGAGAGCGGCGCCGACGTCGCGGTGCTCGACGTGCGGCTCCCCGACGGCAACGGTGTCGAACTGTGCCGCGAGCTGCGCAACCGCATGCCGGGCCTGCGCGCCCTGATGCTCACCTCCTACGCCGACGACGAGGCGCTCTTCGACGCGATCATGGCCGGTGCCTCCGGATTCGTGCTCAAGCAGATCCTCGGCACCGACCTCGTCTCGGCGATCCGCACTGTCGGTGAGGGCGGCTCGCTGCTCGACAGCCGCGCCACCGCCGCCCTCATGGAACGGATCCGGGCGTCGCGCACGGCCGATCCGCTCGCCGAGCTGTCGGAGCAGGAACGCGCCGTCTTCGAGCTCATCGGCGAGGGGCTGACCAACCGGGAGATCGCCGAACGACTGTTCCTCGCGGAGAAGACCGTGAAGAACTACGTCTCGCGACTGCTGGCGAAGCTCGGCATGCAGCGCCGCACGCAGGCCGCAGTGCTCGCCACCGAGTTGCGCAACGAGCGCGGCAAGTCGACGTCCTGACCCGTCAGAGCGGGACGGTCCACAGCACCCGGGTGCCGCGCGGCTGGGCCGGGCCGATCTCGCACGACCCGCCGCACTGCACGGCACGTCGCTCGAGATTCGCCAGGCCGCTGCGGCGAGGCGTGTCGGGTAGCCCCGTGCCGTCGTCGAGGATCTCGATCCGGAAGTCGTCCTGAACCGAGACCGACACCGAGATGTTGTCGGACTGCGAATGGCGCAGTGCGTTGCTCAGCCCTTCGCGGAGCACGGCCTCGGCATGCGGGTGGATGCGCATCGGCACCAGCGTGTCGATGGGACCGACGAACTGCACGTTGGGTGCCACCGCGGAGTGGATGCTCAGATCGCCCACGACGTCCAGCAACCTCCGGCGCAGGCTGTTCGACGCCGCCGCGCCGGTGGTGTGCAGATCGAAGATGGTCGTGCGGATCTCGCGCACCGTCCGGTCGAGTTGCTCGATCGCATGGCGGATCACCTCCACCACGCGTGCGGTGTCCGCCCCGTCGGCGGTCGCGCTCTGCAGGCTCATACCGGTGGCGAACAGGCGCTGGATGACGTTGTCGTGCAGGTCCTGTGCAATGCGGTCACGGTCGGCAAGCACGTCGAGCAACCGCTTCTTGCGTTGCTGTTCGGCGAACTCGAGGGCCACGGCCGCGAGGTTCGCCATGGATTCGAAGCGGGCAACGTCCTCGTCGTCCCACGGTTCGGTACCGGCCTCGCGGGTCGCGACGAGCACGCCCGTGACCGTCGACGTCGCCGACAGCGGCAGCACCACCGCGTGGCCCTCGTCGCCCTGCTCCATCGGTGGCAGTCCCTCGAGGGTGTCGAGGTGCATCGCCTGCCGGCTCTTGAGTGCTTTCAGCACAGGCGATCCGGTGAGATCGAAACGCTTGTCCTTCCCGCACGGCACCGCGGGGGACGCGGCCTGCAGGCGACCGTGATGTCCGTCGACGAGCACCACATAGGCGCCCGAGCACCGGGCGAGTTCGCGGACCTGGCCGGTGAGCATCGACAACGTCTCGTCCACCGACCCGCCCATCAGCAGCCGGGAGTTGATGGATGCCATTGCGGTGAGCCATCTCTCGCGGGCGAGGGAGCCCTCGAACAGGCGCGCGTTCTCGACGGCCACGCCGGCGGACATCGCGAGCACCTTGAGGATCACCTCGTCCTCTTCGGTGAACTCGGGTGCGCCCAGTTTCTCGGTGAGGTAGATGCTGCCGAAAACCTTGCCGCGCACCATGATCGGAGTTCCGAGGAAGCTCTTCATGGGCGGATGGTTGGGCGGGAAACCGATGGAGGCGGGATGCTTCGACAGGTCGGCGAGGCGGACCGGCCGGGGATCGTTGATGAGCAGACCGAGGATGCCCCGGCCCTCGGGCAGGTGTCCCATCACCTCGCGCTGCGTCGGATTGATCCCCACGTACACGAACTCCGACAGGCCACCGTCGGCGGCGCGCACGCCGAGAGCACCGTAGCGGGCGTCGAGGAGAGCGGTCGCGGCGGAGACGATGCGCTGGAGCATGGAGTCGAGCTCGAGACCCGATCCCACGACGAGCACCGCTTCGAGCAGGCCGCGCAGGGTCGTCGGGGCGTCGACGGAATCGTCGAGCCGGTCGCGCAGCTCGGCGAGCAGCGTGTCGATGGCGACATCGGTGGGTTCGATCATGACTTCTTCTCTTCCAGCAGGTGCAGCGCGGCGGCTACGGCGGATTCCGAGGGATCCGTCTTCGCGCGGCTCAGGTCGTGCGCGGCCCCGGTGACCTCGACGAGGGTCGTGGCCGCGGGCAGGAGGCCGAGTGCCTCCCGCAGTTCGTCGAAGGTACCGAAGGGATCGCGGTCGCCGTGGACGAACACCGTGGGCATCGAGATCTTCGGCAGGTGCTCGGTGCGCAACTTCTCCGGCTTGCCCGGCGGATGGAGGGGATAGGACAGCAGGACGAGGGCGTCGGCGATGCCCGGTTCGTCGGCCGCGAGCATCGACGTCTGCCGGCCACCGTAGGAGACGCCACCGAGCAACAGGGGTCCGGACACACGGTCGCGCAGCGCCGCGGCCGCGGCGGCCACGCCCTCGCGGTCCTCCGCGGCGCGGGACGGCTGCGGGGGCCCCTTGGGCTTGCGCCGGCGGAACGGCAGGTCGTAGCGCAGGGCGAGGAAGCCGGCGTCGGCGAACCGGGAGCACATCAGCTGCAGGATCCGGGCGTCGCAATTGCCACCGGCGCCGTGCGTCAACGCGACGCCACCCCGCGGACTGCCCTCGGGAAGATGCAGGCGACCGGCCACGATGCCGGTGTCCAGCGGTTCGACACTCACACCGATACGGTAACCGCCGCGTAGGCGACGTTTCCGTACCCCTCCGTGATCCGCCGCAGGTGACCTGTGCTGCGGCGCCCGGCTACCGTCCGGCGGCCGCGCTGCGAGGGACGGGGCCGATGTCCGCGTGGCGGCCCGGCACGAGCGCAGCGTGTCGCCCACCCGGGCCGGGACCACGGCGCGCGGCCAGCGCGTCGGCGACGGCTCCGGTGACGAAGCCGTAGACGCTCTTGTGGAGGACGTCGATCGCCAGTTCCGAGCGGGGCCACGTCTGCGGCGGGGCTCCCACGCCGGTCGCGTTCTCGAGGATCTGGTCGTTGGTCAGACGGACGACGGTGAACTTCGACGATGCGAGCGGCCCCCGCAGGCCCACCTCGGCCATGACCGAACGCAGGACGCCGAGGGCGATGCCCTGCCCGAAGTGCATCGCCCAGTTCAGGGCGGTCGAGTGCTGCCCGGCCGATTCGGAGGCGCCCGTCAACCGTGCGAGTACGCGGCCCGGCACGTGGGAGTTCGGTCGCCCGGTGACGGCCTGCTCGATCTTCTCCCCGACGGTCATGGCGGCGACGCCGGCCGCACCGGCGACCAGGCCTTCCCACAGTGCGTTTCTCAGCATGAACGCTCGGGTACCCGCCGCGGGATCGGAACAACCCGTATTCCCGGGGCGGAGTTTCCCAGGGCGGAGTCCTGCGGACGGCACGGTGAAGAAGCGTCCTTCGGGCGAGACGGTGAGGGAGCGATGACCGGAGCGACACGACCCGGAGACACGTACGGCGGAATCTCGGTGCGGCACTCCGCGATCAGCGGTGCACTCCTCGGTGTGGCGCTCATGGCCGCGATCGACGAGATCGTCTTCCACCAGATCCTCGGCTGGCACCATTTCTACGATCGCTCCACACCCGCGGTCGGTCTCGCGTCCGACGGGCTGCTGCACACGGCCGAATTGCTCGTTCTCGTAGCGGGATTCGCGTTGCTCGCGGATGTGCGCCGCAGGCACGCCCTGGCGGTACGACACTTCTGGGCCGCGCTGCTCATGGGGGCCGGTGCATTCCAGTTGTTCGACGGGCTGGTGAACCACAAGGTGTTCCGCGTCCACCAGATCCGTTACGACGTCGACGTGTGGCCCTACGACCTGGCCTGGATCGCAGGGGCTCTCGTCTTCCTCGTCGTCGGTGCGCTCCTGTGGTGGTCGGCGCGACGGAGTGTTCGCACCTCCGGCCTCGCGGACGGATAGGAGCCGCCCGGTGCACGACCATCCGACGAACATGGGGCCGGGAGCGCTCGCCCTCGTCGTTCTGCTGGTGGCTGTCGTGGGGGTCGCGCTGTACATCGGGGCCGCCGTGCGGCTGCGGCGACGCGGCGACGCGTGGCCGTGGTGGCGTGACGCGAGTGTCGCAGCAGGTGCCGGCGCCGTCGCGGCAGCGGTGCTGCCTTTCGGCGCGGCAGCGGTGCTGCCTTCCGTCGCTGCTGCGGCGGTAGTTCCTCTGCCCGGTGGTCCGTTCACCGCGCACATGGCCGGGCATCTGCTCGTCGGCATGGTCGGACCCCTGCTGATCGTGCTGGGCCGGCCGGTGACGCTGCTGCTGAGGAGCATCCCGGTGGGAGGCACACGCACAGGTCTGCTCACCGTGCTGCGTTCGCGACCTGCCGCACTGCTCACGGCGCCGGCCGTCGCGGCGGTCCTGGACATGGGTGGGCTGTGGGTGCTCTACCGGACACCGCTGTTCGCGGCGATGCACGACGACACGCTCGTCGCGATCGTCGTCCACCTGCACGTCTTCGCCGCGGGGATGCTGTTCACCGTCGCGATCTGCCGCCTCGACCCACTCCGGCGCCGGTACGGTCTCCCGCACCTCGCGGTGGTGCTGCTCGTGGCCGGCGCGGTCCACGCGGTGCTGGCGAAGACGTTGTACGCGCAGTCACCTCCCGGCACGATGTTCGCCGCATCCGATCTGCAGGCGGGCGCCCAGCTGATGTACTACGGCGGCGACGCGGTCGGGGTGGCCCTGGCCGTCGTGCTCGCCGTCCGCTGGTACAGCGGTGTGGGACGGGCCCGCCACGCGGGCGGTGTGGGACGGGCCCGCGCACGGACGGTCACCGTCGGTCGCGCTCGTCGACCGGCCGCGTGAGCCGGACCCACATCCGGTGCAGCATCGCGGCGAACACCACGACCCAGGCCGCTACCGCGACCCACAATTCGGCGGCGCCGATCGCGCCGACCAGCGGCAGGTCGTCGGCGCGACCCAGATACATCCCGGCGACCGCGTACATGCCGAGCGGGAAGACGATCGACCACAGGGACGAGTCGTAGTCCAGCGGCACCCGGTGGACGCGGTGCCGCCACCAACCGGCCGCGACGAGCGGCGGGATCAGCCACGTCGCGAAGGCCCAGATGACGACGGCGAGGCCCGCGATCAGACCGCGGGTCGCGTCGACCATCGGTGCGTCGTCCATCTCGACGATGCGTGAGCCTGCCACGACGGTGATCGAGCACGCTCCCATCGACACCCAGTACGGTGCGGTCAGATCCGTGGGTCTCAGCGGATACTGCAGCATCCGCGCGGCGACGAAGATCCCGGCCGCCGCGTACAGGAACAGCCCGACGCCCCAGGTGAACACCGCGACGGCGGCGAGGAGCCGGTCCAGTTCGCGGTAGACGGGCTGGAGGGTGGCCGCGGCGATGGCCACCGATTCGCTGGCGACGACCCAGACGAACCACGTTCCGTTGGCCTTCGCGAGGACGGGACGTTCCGCCGTGCCGAGCACGGCCGTCCACGGAACGACATATCCGAGCACCAGCCAGGTCGCCGCCGCACCCGCGAGCAGTACCGCCGCGGTGGAGTGCCACCCGTCCATCATCAGCCGCACGCCGAGCACGTTGCTGCCCGCGACGAAGGTGAAGAAGCCGAATGCCCGTCCGGAATCGGCGAGGTCGGCACGGACCTCGTCGCGGAACGCGAGAAACCGCCACACCGACAGGACCGCGAGCGTCGCGTATCCGATCGCGGACACGATCAGCAGCGCGGCCGATGCGACGTGGAAACCACGGAGATGGAGACCGATGGAGACGATGCCGCCGGCCATGACGAAGGCGAAGTAACCCGGTGCGAGGGTGCGGACCTCTTCGCGGAGACGGGAACGGGCCTGCACGGCGCGCACGCTACTTCAGCAGGCGGGACATCCGCCGGTCGGCGAGGACCTTCCCTCCGGTCTGGCAGGTGGGGCAGTACTGGAACGAACGGTCGGTGTAGGAGACCTCTCGGACGGTGTCGCCGCACACCGGGCACGGCTCGCCGGTACGCCCGTGCACGCGCAGTCCCGACCGTTTCTCGCCCTTGAGGCGCGCCGCGTCCTGCCCGACCGAGCGGGTGACGGCGTCGGTCAGTACCGACCGCATCGACCCGTACAGGGCGGTCACCTCGTCGTCGGTGAGCTTGCCGGCTGTCGCGAACGGCGACTGCTGCGCGACGTGCAGGATCTCGTCGGAGTAGGCGTTGCCGATGCCCGCGAGAACCTTCTGATCGGTGAGCAGCGTCTTGAGACGCGAGGTGCTGTCGGTCAGGAGCGCGGCGAACTCGTCCCGGGTGAGCGCGAGCGCGTCGGGGCCGAGGCGGGCGATGCCGGGCACCGTCTGCGGATCGTCGACGACCCAGACCGCCAGGCGTTTCTTCGTGCCGGCCTCGGTGAGATCGAAGGCCGGTGTCGTCGCGTCGGGGGCGAACAGGTGCACACGGAGGGCGAGCGGACCGCGACCGAGTTTCGGGGGAGCCTGCGACGGTTCGTCGAGCCAGCGCAACCAGCCTGCCCGCGACAGGTGCGTGATCAGATGCAGCCCCGAACAGTCGATCGCGAGGAACTTGCCGAAGCGCGAAGCTCCGGTGATGTCGCGTCCCTGCAACGCCGTGATCGGCGGGTCGGCCGTCTGCAGCACGCTCAGCGCCGCGACGTCGATGCGTCCGACGACGCTGCCGACCGCGTGCTCGCGCAGGAACACCGCAAGTGCTTCCACTTCGGGGAGCTCGGGCATGGGAACAGGCTACGGTCGCCGGGCCGTTCGCGGGTGGCGACGGCCACCATCACCTCACCGATAGACTGCGCTCGTGACTGTGTCGACGCCCTACGAAGACCTGCTGCGCCTGATCCTCGAGACCGGCGCGGAGAAGGCCGACCGTACCGGAACCGGCACGCGGAGCCTGTTCGGCCACCAGATGCGCTTCGATCTGTCCGAGGGCTTCCCGCTGATCACCACGAAGAAGGTGCACCTGAAGTCCATCGTCTACGAACTGCTGTGGTTCCTGCGCGGCGACTCGAACGTCAAGTGGCTGCAGGAGCACGGCGTGACGATCTGGGACGAGTGGGCCGCACCCGACGGCGATCTCGGCCCGGTCTACGGCGTGCAGTGGCGCTCGTGGCCGACCCCGGACGGGCAGCACATCGACCAGATCAGCCAGGTGCTCGAGACGCTGCGCAGCAACCCCGACTCGCGGCGCATCCTCGTCTCGGCGTGGAACGTCGCCGAACTCGACCGGATGGCGCTCATGCCGTGCCATGCCTTCTTCCAGTTCTACGTGGCCGACGGCAAGCTCAGCTGCCAGCTCTACCAGCGCAGCGCCGACATGTTCCTCGGCGTGCCGTTCAACATCGCCAGCTACGCGCTGCTCACCCACATGGTGGCGCAGCAGACCGGACTCGAGCCGGGAGAGTTCATCTGGACCGGCGGCGACTGCCACATCTACTCGAACCACATCGAGCAGGTCACCGAGCAGCTCACCCGCGAGCCGTATCCCTACCCGACGCTGAAGCTGCACCCACGCGACTCGATCTTCGACTACCGCTACGAGGACGTCGAGATCGTCGGCTACCGGCACCACCCGGCGATCAAGGCGCCGGTGGCCGTCTGATGGGGGAGGTCACCCTCGTCTGGGCGCAGGCGCGCGGCGGTGTGATCGGCCGCGACAACAGCATCCCGTGGCACATCCCCGAGGACATGGCGTTCTTCAAGGACGCCACGATGGGCAAGCCGGTGGTCATGGGCCGGCTCACCTGGGACTCGCTCCCCCCGAAATTCCGGCCGCTGCCGGGCCGCCGGAACATCGTCGTCACCCGCAACGCCGAGTGGTCGGCCGAGGGCGCCGAGACCGCGACGAGTCTCGAGGACGCACTGACACTCGCCGGTGAGGACGAGGTCGTCGTCATGGGCGGGGGCCAGATCTACGCGCAGGCGATGCCGTTCGCGACGCAGCTGCTCGTGACCGAGGTCGACCTCGACGTCGCCGGAGATGCGACCGCCCCTCCCATCGGGACCGAGTGGGTGGCGGAGCCCGGGGAATGGATGACGTCCACCAAGGGAATCAGGTTCCGCTGGATCCGGTACGCGCGAAGCTGAGTTCTCGCGGCGGCATCTGAGCGATACTGCGGTACATGGACAAGCTCTCGTTGACCGCCCTGGCACGGCAGCAGCTCAAACTCGCAGCGGCGTCCAGCAGCGGACGCAGCTCCCAGACGGTTTTCGGTGGGCATACCAAGCACCTGCGGCAGACCGTCGTCGCGTTGCTCGCCGGCCACGAACTCGGCGAGCACGACAGCCCCGGCGAGGCGACTCTGCAGGTGCTGTCGGGTCAGCTCCAGCTCGTCGCCGGCAACGATGTGTGGAAGGGCTCGGCGGGCGACATGATCATCATCCCGCCGGTCCGGCACAGCGTGAGCGCCATCGAGGACGTCGCATTCCTGCTCACCGTCGCCAAATAGCAGTCGTTCACTGCACTCGCCGAGTAGCGATGCTCATGGCACTCGCCGAGTAGCGGCGCTCATGGCACCGGTGCCGGAGCGGTGTACCCGCGGTAGCCCTCCCACGCGAGTCGACGCTCGCGCCGCGGATCGTGCTCGACGCGCGTGAACTCGTCGAAAATCACTGTTGCGCGGTCCTTCTCGTCGTAGCGCGGCCACGACGGCAGAGGTTCGCCGTGTCGGGCCACGTTCAGCCACTGACGTTGCATCGCCCCGGCGGCCGTACGCAGGCCGCGTCGCCCACCCAGCGCCGTGAGCGCCCGGCCGAGCAGCTCGTCGGTCTGGTCGAAGACCGCGAGCAACTCCACCGCGTGCGTCGCGTCGAAACCCGTCCACCGCAGCAGTCGCGGCGCGAGATCGAAGCGGTACATGAAGGTCGGCGCGAAACGCGAATGTGCCTGCGCGATCTGCACGGACGGATACCAGAAGGTGAGGTCGCCGCCGAGATCGACGGCGGCACGCTCGTCCGGATATCCCGGATAGACCGCCGTGATGCGGTCCTTCGCCTCCGGGTCGGTCGCGGCGAACAGCGCGTCGATCCGCCGCGGGCTCGTCGGCAACGCGTCGAGGAACTTCGGGAACAGTGCACCTTCGCGGTCGTTCGTCCCGAGCACGAGCGGAACGGGATGCGCTGCGCCCGTCTCGTACGCCTCGAGCGGCTGGAGCGGAACGAAATCGCCGTCGACGACCGGCCCGAAGGGATGCAGGCCGGGGGTCGCGCGCAGCACCTGCGCCCCGAGCCGCGATCCCACCCGTCCGAGTTCGGCGGGGGAGGCGTCGAGCAGCGCCCGCGCCGCGGTATCCGGATCGGCGCCGAGCAGTTCCACGAAGTTCCGGCCCCATTCGGCCGAGCGGTCGGCGGTGACGACGAGATTCGGTGCCGGGCTCTGTGCGATCGCGGCGGAGAACAGTCCGCGTGCGGCGGGTGTCGCGAGCAGGGTCGTCACCGAGGTGCCGCCGGCGGACTCGCCGAAGATCGTCACGTTGTCGGGGTCGCCGCCGAACGCCGCGATGTTGCGCTGCACCCATTCGAGCGCCGCCACCTGGTCGCGCAGACCGAGATTGGAATCGAATCGCACCGAATCGGTGGAGAAGGACCCGAAGTCGAGATAACCGAGTGCGCCGAGGCGGTAGTTGATCGACACGTAGACGACGTCGCCGCGCCGGACCAGCGACTCGCCGCCGTAGACCGACAGGGCGCTCGTGCCGAGGGTGAACGCGCCGCCGTGGATGAACACCATGACCGGTCGCGGCGCATGGACCCGACCGGCGGGGGCGAGCACGTTGAGGGTCAGGCAGTCCTCGTCGGGACGCACACGCACCCCGCGACGCCCGGTCTCGGCATAGCGCGGATGCTGCGGGGCGGCATTGCCGAACTGCGTCGCATCGCGCACCCCCGTCCAGGGCTCGACCGGTTGCGGCGCACGCAGCCGCAGCGGGCCCACCGGGGGAGCGGCGTAGGGAATGCCGCGCCAGGCGAGGAGGTCGCCGAGCCGGGTGCCGCGGACGGTTCCGTCGGCGAATGTGACGTGGGTCTCGGGCGTCATGCTCCGCACTGTACGTGACGGGGCGTCACGGTAGCCGCCGTGTCCACCGTCGACGTCACCAGGAGTGGGGCTCGAGTCCCCGGTCGGCGAGCTCGGCCCGCACGTAGGTGCGCAGCGTCGCGGTGTCGGGGAAACGCTCCTCGTCGAGGGCGACGAACGCGAGGGTGTACCGCTCGTCGGTGTGGCAGGCGTAGACCGACAGGCGGGTCGCGGTGCGGGCCGGCCGGGTGTCGAGTCCCGGGTGCATGGCGCGCATCGCGATGCCGGTGGTGCGGTACGGGCCCAGGGTGGTGAGTTCGCGGGGCACCGCGCCGATGTTGGAACACAACAGGTCCCGCTCGCCTGCGCCTCGCGCGACGCGGGCTGCGAACCGGTCGGGGAGGAGTTGCAGGATCTCGGCCGGCATGTTGTGTGGGGCGCCCTCCCGTGGCTGCGAGTAGGCGTGCGCCGCGCGGGCGCGGATGGAGGCGAGCGTGTCGCCGTCGTCGACGGTGATCCCCACCATCGACACGCCGTTGGAGACGGTTCCCTCCTTCCGGTCGTCGACCGGAACGGAGATGCGCACGGGGAACGGGATGCGGGCGCGCCGGGCGACACCGGCGGACACGGCGAGCAGCAGGGCGTTCGGGCTGCCGTCCTCCGCGGCCGCGACAGCCTTCCACTGCGCCGCGTCGACGTCGACGAGAGCGGTGCGGGGTCGCGACCGCACCGTCTGCGGCGCGGGCGGCTTCTCCGTGCGGGGCGTGTACTTGACGCGGCGCAGCCCGCCGCCGACCTTCCGGAACAGCTGCATCGCATCGCGCAGGTCGGAATGACGACCGGGGTCGGGTCGTCGCGGCCGGTCGGCGAGCGCGTCGGCGACCGCGCGGACGAATCCCCGCGCGTCGGTCAGGACGTGCGAGCACACGATCGACAGTGCGGTGCCGCCGCTCGTGAGTCGGGTCGCGGCGAGCGCCCAGCCGGGACCGAGCTCGGGATCGACGTTCACGTTCGCGTGCTCGTCGGCCCAGGCAAGGAGCTCGTCGTCGGGGATGGGGGTCGCGGGATAGCGCAGTGGATGGACGTGCGTGTTGGGTTCGAAGCGGGGGCGTGCACCGGGAACCCGGGGGCGGACCACACGGCGACCGAGCGGGCCTTCGGACAGCACGTCGTGCAGGGACAGCAACAGGGTCGCGTCCACGGTCTCGTCGGTGCGCCACAGACCCTGCATCACCGACGGCAGGCCGGTTCCTTTGTGGCGGTGGAGGAACATCTCGTCCACGACGCTCAGGCGATTCACAATCCCGACCGTAGCGCCGACCGTTGACCGAAGCACTGAACCGAGGTTCAATCCTTGGTGTGGCGTACCGGCGGACACCCGCAGTGCAGGAGCGACTCGACGCGCAGCGCGAGGCGATCGCCGCTGCCGCCGTGGCTCTGCTCAGCGAACGCGGCTACAGCGGACTGTCCGTCTCGGCGGTCGCCGAACGGGCCGGCGTCGCCACCGGCAGCGTCTACCGGCACTACGTCGACAAGTCCGATCTCATGGTGCGGATCTTCCGGGAACTGTGCGACCGGGAGGTCGAGGCCGTGACGTCCGCGGCCGCAACCGGATCCGGTGCCGACCGCGTGAGCGCGGTGGTCGACACCTTCTCCCGCCGTGCCCTGCGCAATCCCACCCTCGCCTACGCGCTGCTCGCCGAACCGGTCGACGCGGCGGTCGACGCCGAACGGCTCGTGCTGCGCCGCGCCTTCGCGGCGGCCTTCGCGAACGCCGTACGCCACGGCGTCGCGACCGGTGAATTCCCCGAACAGGATGTCGAACTCACCGCCGCCGCGCTCGTCGGGGCCGTCGGTGAGGTGCTCACCGGCCGCCTTCCCGGTGCGGCCGACGGTCGCCATCGCCACAGCGCGGCCGGATCCACTGTCCCCGACCTCGTCGCCCTCGCGTTGCGAGCGGCGGGGCACCTGCCTTCCGGAACGACATCAGGAGTGAAGCCGTGAATTTCCCCGCCACCCACGAGGTGTTCAACCAGGTACCGGACCTCGAGCCCTACGGGGCCGCCGACGACCCCGCCCTCCTCGAGGGGCTGCGCCGCGAAGGCGCGAGCTGGGCCGAGGACGAGGTCCGCGAACTCGGCGCCCTCGCCGGCACCGCCCGTGCCCAGGACTGGGGCCGGCTCGCCAACGAGTACCCGCCCGTATTGCACACCCACGACCGCTACGGCCACCGCATCGACGAGGTGGAGTTCCATCCGCACTGGCACGACCTGATGACCGTCGCCGTCGAGAACGGCCTGCACGCGGCACCCTGGCGCGACCCGCGTCCCGGCGCGCACGTCGCCCGCGCCGCGAAGTTCTACGTGTGGGGACACACCGACGCCGGGCACATGTGTCCGATCTCCATGACCTACGCCGCGGTCCCGGCGCTGCGCCACAACGCCGAACTCGCCGAGCGCTACGAGCCGTTGCTGGCCGCACCGCACTACGACTTCGGGTTGCGCGAACCCTCCACGAAGCGCGGTCTCATCGCCGGGATGTCGATGACCGAGAAGCAGGGTGGGTCCGACGTCCGCACCAACACCACCACCGCGACCCCCAACGCGGACGGTTCGTACACGATCGTCGGGCACAAGTGGTTCACCTCCGCGCCGATGTCCGACCTGTTCCTCACCCTCGCGCAGACCGAGCACGGACCGTCGTGCTTCCTGCTCCCGCGCGTCCTCCCCGACGGCACCCGCAACGCCATTCGCATCCAGCGGCTGAAGGACAAGCTCGGCAACAAGTCGAACGCCTCCTCCGAGATCGAGTACGAGAACGCGATCGGCTGGCTCGTCGGCCCGGAAGGTCGCGGTATCAACACCATCATCGAGATGGTGAACATGACGCGACTCGACTGTGTCATCGGCTCGGCCGTGAACATGCGGGTCGCGACGCTGCGCGCGGTCCATCACGCCCGCCACCGGAAGGCGTTCGGCGCGTTGCTCGTCGATCAGCCGCTCATGCGCAACGTCCTCTCCGATCTCGTCGTCGAATCCGATGCCGCGACGACGATGATGATGCGCCTGGCCGGGGCCACCGACCGCGCCGCCGGGGACGAGCAGGAAGCCGCGCTGCGCCGCATCGCGCTGGCCGTGACCAAGTACTGGGTGTGCAAGCGGGCGCCCGCGGTGGCGGCCGAAGCCCTCGAATGCCTCGGCGGCAACGGCTACGCCGAGGAATCGGGCATGCCGCGGTTGTACCGCGAGTCGCCGCTCATGTCGATCTGGGAAGGATCCGGCAACGTCGCGGCACTCGACGCGCTGCGCGCCATGGCCCGGCAACCCGACACCGTCGAGGCGTTCTTCGCCGAGACCAGGCTTGCGGAAGGCGCCGATCCGCGGCTCGACTCGGCCATCGCCCGGGTGGGCAAGGAACTCGCCGATCTCGAGGACGCTCAGTACCGGGCACGGCGGGTGGTGGAGCTCATGGCGCTGGTCCTGCAGGGCGCGCAGCTCGTCCGGCACGGGCATCCCGCGGTCGCGGAGGCCTTCTGCCGGAGCCGGCTCGACGACGACTGGGGCATCGCGATGGGCACACTGCCGACCGGTGTGGACACCGCCGCGATCCTCGATCGGGTCTGACGAGGGCGGGTCCGATCCTGCGGCGCTGTCACCTGTCGTAGGTCGCGGGCATACTGGAATACGTCCTGCGAGGAATCGAACACGGGTGGAGCCGGTCATGATCGGCAGCAACGAATGGTGGGAGTGGGGTCGGCAGATCGCACTCGCGGTGACCGAGCCGCATGCACTGCACCGTGCCCGCATGATCGTGCGCGGCGTCGTCGCCGAGTCGGAGGCGGTGAGCGACAGCCGCCGGGGCGACGCCGAGATCCACACTGTGAACCTCGCCCAGGGCACTCCGGTCACGATGAGCCCCCGACTGGCGTCCATGGTGCGGTCGGCGCTGTGGGCGGCCCGCATGACGGGCGGGGCCGTCACCCCGGTCGACTCCGACGATGCCTCCGTCGACGCCGGGGCCATCCCGCCGATCCATCCGATCCCCACCTACCGCGACGTGCAGGTCGACGGAGACATCGTGCTCGCCCCGTTCGGGGTGAGCCTCGAACTCGGCGCGACGGCCGTGGCCGACACCGTCGACTACTCTGCGGCGCTCGTCGCGAACCTGCTCGAATGCGGAGCGCTCGTGCGCATCGGCGACGTGATGGCCACTGCGGGGCACGCGCCGGCCGGGGGATGGCAGGTGCCGCTCCCGGATCGGGGTTCGGTCGAACTGCCGGCCGGATCGGCGATGGCGTCGCACGCCGGCGACGTCGCCCACCCCGAGCAGTGGCGTCTCGTCAGCGTCATCGCTCCCGACGCGGTGTGGGCCGATGCGGCCGCGGCGACGGCGTTGCAGCGGGGGATCGGCGCCGTGTCGTGGCTCGAGCAGTACGACCTGCCGGCACGTCTCATCGACACGCACGGACGGGTCCGGACCACCACGGCCTGGTCCGATCCGAAGGCTGCCTGATGTCTCGGCCGGGGTGCGGTCCGATGTCTCGTGCAGGGTGCGGTCAGGCTCCGTCGCGCAGGGTGCGGTAGACCTCGATCAGGTGGTCGGTGGAGGCGTCTCCGGTGTCGGGGATCTCGTCGCCGGCGAGGACGGTCTGCAGGGCGGTGGCCTGG
>Ga0182738_1001438_pt1 | contig 29853 bp, 13 predicted proteins | sample eDN5th30CBELigMG_FD_128876 | JGI IMG/M metagenome (GOLD analysis project Ga0182738, IMG submission 128876) | Enriched Miracle-Growth compost microbial communities from Emeryville, California, USA - eDNA 5th pass 30_C BE-Lig MG (version 2)... ...
AGACTTTGTGAATCGAAAACTCTGATTAATCTGAAATAAATTATATTTCGGGAACTATTTCCGCGCTTTGCAATTTTGAATTTCCCCAAATAAATTTTTATTTAGTTCGGATTAGACCAGATACCCACTCCTTTCCAAAGTCCTTCCAGATTCTTCCTAAAACCACCTGGAACTCGGTATTTCGGGTTCATTTCTACCATATGACCCATTATCTTGCAAAAAAGTCGCCATTAAAAATTCTTACAATCTAGTTAGACTCCATATTTAAGTAATTTCGCAATAAATCTTCTCACTGAATCTAACGTCCTCCAATCAGGTTACGATATCTTTAAAAGATCTCATCAGACTATAATGCTTAATAATTTATACTCTAATCCAGATTTAAGTGTTAACCTAGAGGTTGTTTGATTAACATACTAATTCCTCACAGCTCCTAAGCTTCTTATTTAATGAATTATCGACCTCTATTTGATTTCCTTAACGATTAAAAGCTAATCTTCATCAAAAACTCCGCTCATTTGCTTGAGTTTCTACATGTTTATTTAGTTTTTCTTACGAACGAGACCTATAAATTTCGCTCAAGATCTCAGATTATAATTATTAAAATTTCCAGAATCTAAACTCTAAATTCACCAATGACCCAATTTTCCTTCGCTCCTTTGAATTCTAAGCCCTCTTTCCCTAAGACACTCCTCAGTGCTTCTAAAGCCAACACCAACCCAAAAGAAAGAGCTGATATCATCTACGAAAACCCCAACAATTTTCCCAAGCTGTCAGCTGGAAAGAACACCCCTTACCAAGAGTCAGTAGATCACCTCAAGAGCAAGTCAATTGACGAGTTCCTAAAGAATAGTGCCAAGAAAAGCGTTCCTCTTGCTGACCTCCCTTTAGCAGACCTTCCTTATTACAACCGAAGAGCTTCCCACGATTCCGCCAGTGATGACCTTGAAGGATTCAGTAGCTCTTCAGAAGCAAGAACGACTCCCAATAAGAAAGGAAAACACAGTCCAGCTAGAGTTTATATTAGCAAAAGCGCAACAAAGAATCAATCTAGATATCAACAAGATTTAGGATCCACTGCTTACAAAACTCCCGTTTCTAAAGACTGGTTCCAAGAAACTAAAGAACATGCTGTTTTATCAGCTCCCAGCAAACAAGTTGTTGCCAAGCCTAGAAAAATGAGCGAACAAAGAAAGTTAGACTTGGATGACCATGAAGATGAAATCAATCAAGAATTCGAAGAAGAAACTCAAGCTGAAGAAAATGTTGACCAAAACAATGAATCCAGAAACATGCGTATTGGTCTCGCAAGCACCAAAAAAGATACTGTCAAGAGATACAATGTCTTTGAAGATTGGAGAATTATGGAATCGGTTGACTTTTACATCCAAAAAAATGGCACAAAAGGCATATTATCAAAGTCTGTCTGGGAAAAACTTGTTGACCCCGAGACTGGTGGCAAAGTCTTATCCGAAAGCAGAACTCCTGAATCAATGAGAGAAAGATACAAGAGATGGCTTCGTCGTATGACCCCTGAGGATCGTAAAGAAATTACCAATTTTGTTAGAAATCATCCTGAAGAATATATCAAACATTACAATTGTATGTTTGATCTTGCTCAAGGTCTCGGTAATTCTGAAAAGAAGTCTGCTGCCAAGACTGAGATGGCTGCAGTCAATTCAGATCTTTCTTATGAAGAGCCTAGATCCGATAATCTCTTCAGCTCACCTCCTGCTAAACAAGATTCTAGAAAGAACAAAGATTCTGCTATGAAAACACCAAAATTTGATAACAATCTGTTGAATTCTGCTGGAAGCTTCGAAAAATCCAAATCTCTCTATAGACGTTTCGAGGAACATGACGGCCAAACCAACCATTATTCTGACGATATCCAGAACTTCGAAGACCTCGCTCCTGTTGAAAGACACAATAATGAAGCTCTCCACAAATCCAGAAAACCTGAGTCTATTGTTAAAAAGAATTTCAGCTCTAAAGAAACCAACCTTCAAGTCCAAGATGTTTCTGGAAAGAAGAGATTGCTGAATGTTAATTTATATGAAGAAACATTCAATAATGAAGAGACTAATGATGTTCATCATACTAAAAAGATCAAGGCTGACAGTGTCAACAAATCAACTCAGCAAGTCGTTAGAACTATTCATAAAGCCACTCCCACAAACAAACCCATGGAGGAAGAAGAAGTTCAACAAGTTTCTCAAGAATTGGGATCCGAATTAGAAGAAATTATTAAGAGCAGAATTCCCAAGAAATTAGAGGATATGAACTTGAACATCACGATTCATGTCGATGATGTTTCAGGGGAAAGAATTTTTATTGAGAACCCAAGAGAGATCAAGTCTCAGCCCAAGCTTGTTCAACTTGCAAAAGCTCACAATATGGAATTAAACAATCTTCTTCAAATCTTCTATTCTCTCAGCAATGATTATAAAGACCTCGAAAACCTTTTGGAGCATGGAGATGATAGTTATGTCTGGACCCCTATTGATGATAAAGGTCTCTTGGAAAATGACCCCACGGTTATGCATTATTTGAAGCGCATAAAAGGTGATGAAAGAATCCAGAAAAGAAAAATGTTTTTGTTACGAGAAATATAAACAAAAAATTTTTGTTTTATTTCATAGGTAGATAGATTGTCTCAACATGCTGAAATCATAATTTTTCCCTTTTCATTGGGAGAGGATTTCAGATCAATTTTATGTATACATATACATGCCAACTTTAAGATTTAAAGTTCATTTTATTCGTTTGTCATTTGTCATTAGTCATTAGGTAGTTTTATATCTTGACCAAGTAAAACCCTTAAGTTGTTTTTCCTAAAAAAATAAATCAATAAACGCTTTTCGGCGATAATCCTAAAAATTTAATTTTTTATTCTCATTTAGACCCTCTCAAAATCGTTTAACTCCTTAGGTTCTTGAATTTTCTCATTGAAAAACAAAACTTCGGGATTGAGAACTCGCCCCTTTTCTCGAAGCTTGCCAAGGCCTCGATAATCATCTTGACAAAAAAATTCTTTAGTTTTCTCTCCCTCATCTCGCATAAAAAAAACTCCTAACTAAAATTCGTTAAACCAAAAGAGGCCAAATTCATCCTAAATAAGTTTTAGTAAATATATTTAATATCTAAAAAATCCAAATTCCAGACTTCACTTAACTCTCATCCTAACCCTCATGAGCGTCCAAACTCCTCAAAGATCCAACCTTGAAGACTCTTTGGCCAGATTAAGTCAACAAATGGAAGACGTTGAAGGAAGATTCAACAAGCTCCTCGGCCAAGATGCCACCAGTCAAAGATTATCCAACAGAAGCTCTCATGTTGACTCCACAGTCTACAGATCCTCAAATAATCAAAACAGCCATTTAAAGTTCGGTGAACCTAACTCCTACGCCACAAGAAATTACAGTTATTCCACTAATGTGAATCCCTTGGAGCAACCTAGAAGCAGCCAACCAAGCTTCACTGGCATTGAAAGAACTTACAGTGTTGTCACTACTGATATCACTCCTGCAGCAAACAATTATCGTCATTCTGAAACCATCAAGAGATCTGGCTCTCCTGTCAAACATCACCATCAAGATTTTTCAACCCCATCTAAAACCATCACCACTACTTATGAAGTTAAGCCCACTCCTCAATCAACTGAAACTAAAGCTAAAGTTAAAACTGAAGAAGACTATCCCAGCCACGATTTTAATGACAAAGAATTATTGGCTTTGATTTTGAATGAAAACAGTGCTCTAAAGGGCAGCCCACCTTCAAAGACCTATGTTCATTCTCATGACCCCCTAAAATCCGAAAACGTCAAGAAATCCTACATTCTCGAAAGCCACAGCTCTCATACTCCCATGATGACTAACGCTAAAGTTGAAGAAATTCTCAGAAATATTGCTGCTGAAAGAGCAAGCGCTGGTATGGGTGATAAAAAGCTTTACAACAAGCCTGAAGACATGAAGACGTACACATCCGTCACAACCACCTACTCACCTTCTAGAGATCAATCTGAAGCCGTCAAGAGATCTTCAAGACCCCCTGCAGCTCACGATGAACCCAGAATTGTCAATACCCAATCCACTTCAGCCAAAAATACTGAATATCTTGTCCCAAAGTCAAGCCTTCAATATGACAATGTTTATGTGCCAACCCAAACTTACACCACCACTACCACACCTTATCAAAATACCTCTCCTAGCAATGACAACAAGAAGGTCGAAGAGTGGCAATACAAGAAATATTTGAATGAATCTGCTGCTGCTGAAGAGGAAGAAGAAGCTGATTCCAACTTCTGTGGAGTTTGCGTCTCTAAAAGAAATATTAAACCCAAGAAAACTAATGAAGAAGTTAAGAAATAATTATGAGTAAACATCTATATAACTTTATTAAGAATAAATCGTGTTATTGTTAAATCCGTATCTAGTAAATTTTTTTCACCTATCAATGGATAAACTTTGAATCAATAAAGAATTTTTTTCAAGCAGAGAAAACAATTTCTCTGGGAAAAAAGAAAAATCTTATAAATTTCTATTTTCCTCACAAATCAATCATATTTTATTTATTATTAATTTTCCCAATCTCGATCTCGATCGCTTATGGACAATCTTATTAAAGTTGGGCAATCAAGATTTAAGCTTGCTGAAGCCTATCGTTTCCCTTCTCTTTCAGACTTTGTTCCTTTTGAAGATATTCTTTATGCTTCTGCTAAATTCGGAGGACCAATTGCCATCACTGCTGATATCAGAAAAATCATCCCAACAAATACTTTGACCTCCTCTACATTACAAAACATCCTTATTTTCTACAATAATGGCCAATTAGCCAGAAAAATTCCTCGTGATGATCTGCACAAAGGCTTGTATCAAAAATCCAAGCTTTATATTGTTGGGATGGACTTTCTTCCTGACGAAACTTTATTTGTTATTTCAAGACTCGGTATTTACAACATGATCGATCCTTTCACTGGGAATAGTAAGGTCTATAACCTTAGAGACCAATTCGTTGATGAAAACATCGTTGAAGCAAAGGTCATTGGCAAAACTGTCGTCTTCTACACTTCTCGCAAAGATGGAGTCTATAAATTTTATTTTGTTAGAGACATTGAAGCCCCAACTGTTCAAGATTTCGCTCACTCAGAACTCAGAATCGCTGAATATTCAAACAATAACCTCAATCTCAACTTCCTCCCTATCCCAGCAGGCTCTTCATTTTCTGGAAAAATTGAATGTTTTGTCAATCATCACAAAACAGGAGCTTATCGCCTTATTGAAGCTGAGCGTGATCATCTTGAATTTGTGAGCAATATCGCCAGTTCAACTCTCAAAAAGCTCCCAGAAATCAAAGATATCCAATGTATGGCTTTGTCTCCTGTTGAAGACCTCAAAACCAAGAAAATAGCTATATTGTCCAGAGATAACTATCTTAGTGTTATCCACATTGACCCTTCCCACACTGCAGATCCACATTTCAGAGTCCGTGTTTTGCAGGAAGATGAAGAAGACGAAAGAAGTCTTTACTGGTGTGGAGATTCTGCTATTGTTATTGTTTCAGAAGCGCATCTTGTATTGGTGACTCTTGATGGCGAAAGCAAGAAAATTGTGCATAAATCTAAAGGATATTTACTCATTCCCGAGCTTGACTGTATGAGAATATTCTCTGATGAAAAATGTGAGATCTTGAAGATCGTCCCTGAAACTTATTCCAATATTTTCCTTCCAACCAGCCGAGCTAAATCCGCAGACCTGTACAATGCTTTTCTAGAGCATTCGGAAAGAAATGTGGCAGCAGAAACTAGTATAATAGAAGATAAAAAAGGACTTGATGAAGGAGTTAAAAATCTTTTGGATGCTGCATATTTTGAGATCGATCCTAAAGAACAAAAAATTTTGCTCGGTGCAGCAGGATTCGGAAAGAGCTTCTTGAGCAAATCTAACTCAGAATTCCAGTTCGATTACTTTGCTGATGTCTGCAAAAATCTTCGAGTTGTCAACAGCCTGAGATCATCAAGTATTGCAAGAATCATCACTTGTAACCAATTTATCTATTTGGACAGCATCCCCATATACTTCATTGATCTTCTCATCAGATATCAACTCTTCTATCTTGCAAATGAAATAGCTCGCTTCCTCAACTATGACAAGGAAATTATTTCCCATATTTATGTTGAATGGGCTTGCCGTAAAATTGAGCATAACCCTCACGATGAAAACCTTGCTGAAAAAATCTTTGAGCGATTGAAAACTGATGAAAACGCCTCTTATGCTGAAATCGCACATAATGCCTTCATAAACTCTTCTTCAAATAGTTCTGCTGGAAAAGACTTGTGTCTCCAAATTATCCAATTTGAACCCTCAGTCCATAAAAGGATTGCCTTTTTATTGAGAATTGAACAATATGAAAGAGCCCTTATAGAAGCAGGAAAAAGCATGGACCCCAATTTAATTGACCTTATAATTTTGAAATTAGCAAGTGACCCTGAAGGAGAAACAAGAATGTGGAAAATGGTCTCAGAAAATGCAAGAGCAAGACCAAGATTATTCAAATATATCTATGATTTTAAATACCAAAGAATCAAAAAGCATCCAGACTTCAAAGGCAAAAAGAAAGAAGCACCAAAGCCTTATAGTTCTTTGAAGGATGAAATGGATCCTCATTTAGAACAATTTGCAACTAATGAAGAAAGAGTTTCTCATTTGATATGGAGATGTTTCTCAGAACAATATGAGAGGCTTGAAGAATACCAAGACCCGAAAGATAAAAAGACCAGACTTGCAAAGAAATTCGATCCTCTTGAAGCTGATGACAAGCTTTATCTTTTGGAAAAGGCTTCAGAACTCAAGATTAAAAACGCAAATATAACAGAATTTCTTAATGTTTACAAAACTTACCTTAAAGAAGATCGAGGTCAGCAAGAAAGACCAGTCGTTGATATCTTGAAAGAAAAGGTTATGTCAAGCTCAGATGCAGAATTTGCCAAGAAATACAAAGTTAACGATAAAGTCGCATTTATTGCAAAGATCAGAACTTTAATGGAGCAGCCCGAGAAATTTAGACAAAATGATTTGATTGAAAAACTCCTTGAAGAAAAGAATAAAAAAGGAGAATTGGTCTCTTATTATGAGGTTGTTAACATGATGATTGATTACGGAATGATTGATAAAGCAGAAAAGTATGCTACAAGAATCAAGAGTTGGGATGAACAATTATTTATGTTGAAATATATTGCAACTACCAACTCTCTCAATATCGCAATCGATCAAGCAACTTCTATGAAGAAAATTGACGATTTGATTGATTTAGGAAGATTTATTGAACAGGCTCAGTTAAATCCTGCAAAATACCCTAAGATCCAGCAAACCGACTCCTTAATGCAAAAAATTGAGAGAGCTGTTGTTGGAAAAAGATAATTTATTCGGTTATGTATTATTATTTATTACGATTGATATTTGAATAAAAAAATGATTTATTTATTTATTCACAAAGAGACATCCACCTAACCTTTAAAACTATTCTCCAATAATTTAGGGGCCCTTTTTGTTGATTGATCAGTTCTATAAGAAATATCAAATCCCTAAATTTAGAAATATCAAAAACTATTTTAATTGGCTGATTCAAAAATGCTCTTTCATCCAACTCTTCTTCTTTCACCTCTTTAATCCTGCTTCCTTATCTCCCAGGTTCCTCACCCAAAATCTCAAAAACCTCCTTGAAGATTTTTTTCAAAATTTTTCCAGAAAAAATTTTTAAATCAACAGATTTCCATCAGAAAGCCAAAATTAGTTCATTCCAATTTAGAAAGACTCTATTTTTTATCAATCTCTATTTCACTGACTGACTGACAAACTCCCATTCCTATTAATTCAAATTTTATCTTCATACATACGAAATCAAAAAAAATTTACACACAGATATCCTTCATCACTTCACATTATTTTAATAATTCCTAATTTTCCCTCTGATCAGCTCAACAAAAAAATTAGTTCACACATTCAATGAGCACCAAAACCCCATCTCAAGACTACCTTAACCTTGATCGTTACATTGAACAGCTCCTTAAATGCATTGCCCTCCCTGAAGCAGATGTTAAAGCTCTTTGTGAAAAAGTAAAGCAGCCCATTTTATGAATCGACCTCCTCATTTTTAATTTCTTTCCAGGGTAAAGAAATCTTTGCTGAAGAATCCAACGTCGTACCTGTCAAATCTCCAGTCACTATTTGCGGTGATATTCACGGCCAATTTTTCGATTTACTCGAACTTTTCAAAATGGGTGGCATGCCTCCTGTAATTCTCAATCCCCCCTTTTAAAAACCAGACTGAACTCTCTCTTTAGGATACCAACTACTTGTTTATGGGTGATTACGTTGATAGAGGTCAACATGGCGTTGAAACCATCACTCTTCTTTTGGCTTTAAAAATCAGATATAGAGACAGAATCACTCTTCTCAGAGGAAACCACGAAAGCAGACAAATCACTCAAGTCTACGGCTTTTACGATCAATGTAACAGAAAATATGGTAATGCCAATGTCTGGAAGTATTTCACTGAGCTCTTTGATTATCTTCCTTTGACTGCTGTTGTTGCCAATCAAGTATTCGATAATATCTTGATGAATGTGTGAAATAGTTTTAGATCTTTTGCCTTCACGGAGGTCTCTCCCCATCTATCGACACCCTTGATAATATCAGATCATTAAACAGAGTTCAAGAAGTTCCTCACGAAGGCCCAATGTGTGATCTTTTGTGGTCGGATCCTGAAGAAAGACACGGTCCTTAATTCTTTGCGAAAATTTGAATTTACCAAGAATAATAGGTTGGGGACCATCATTCAGAGGTGCTGGTTATTTGTTCGGACAGGATGTCTCAGAACAATTCAATCATACAAATGGACTCAAGATGATTGCTAGAGCTCATCAACTTGTCATGGATGTACGCCATTATTATTTAAATAATTGGAGGAGCTCAATTTTTATCATAGGGATATTCTGCTGCACATAATGGAAATGTCGTCACTGTCTTTTCTGCTCCCAACTATTGTTATAGATGTGGTAACCAAGCTGCTATTGCTGAAGTAGATGAGCATATGAGAGTTAATTAGTAATGATTGATCGTTCGATAGAGTTTTTCTAATAAAAATTTTAGCTTACAATTCGAACAAGCACCAAGCCAAAAAGAAGAAGCTATGCAAAAGAGAGTTCCTGATTATTTCTTATAAAAATTTTTATACTTGTTTTGGTTTTTCAGTTGTATGGAAATTTGCATAATTCGTGAATTATATATATCAATTGTAGTTGCAACTGTTTTCTTTCCTATCAAAACTTCAATCTTATTTTGATAAAATCTTCTTCTCTTTGGGAGTGAATGAAAATCAGCTCTCAATTAATCTCACAAATCTTACAAACAACACAAAATATTTATGAAACACACAAATAATAATAATTTTTAATACAAGTAATTTTAACTTCATCTCTAAAGAAATAAATTATTTTCCTCTTCAATTCTTATTGAAGACTATCATTTTGAACTTCACTGCTCACGCTTTTGAATGATGCAGCACTCGCTTCACTATCTCTATTTATTCTTCTTTCACAAATCGGACAGCATTTTTTCTGTTTTAATTCCTTTTTTGCACATTGTTCATGAAAATGATGTGAAGGATCACATCTTAATCTGACAATATTTTCTCCTTCTTTATATGCTCTTGTACATATACTGCATTCATGGAACCCTGGTAAATCAGAATTGGCCACGTATTTCTCAACTTCTAATTTCCCAAGCTGACTTTTTGTCAACCCTCTTTTCCTCGCAACTTTCTTCAAATAATCAACTAATCCCCAGCTTGATCTTCCCATCACAAAACAGCCAATAAACAAGAAAAGAATTGGCATGCAGAGATAAAGATATCCAAAAATCAAGTAAATTAATGCTAACAATGCTCTTGGATATTCTTGTCTTCTGCACTCTATTGGCATTCTCACAAACATGGCTTGTCCATAGATAATCAACAAACAGTAAAATATCACTTTAAGCCACCAAATAACCATCAAAACTTGCTTTATTCTCTCTCTTCTTTTAAACCTCTCGCTTGACATCAATATTAAACTTGATGATCCGTACAAGATATCTTGATATTTTAGGGCTTTTGGTTCGAGCTCCTGATAGATCAAGAGGTCTGGAATTGTACTACTTCTCTTTGTTCGGTTCATTTCAATCAAGTTGTATAACACCAGAGCTCGGAGCACAATTGCAATAACATCATTCACAAGCATGAAAAAAAACCACACTCCCAATGGTCTATAGCAACCTCCTTCACTCAATGATAAAACAAGAATTGTCGTCACAAATTTGGAGACTGGAACTAAAACCTTAAAGATGTTGTAGGCCAAAGAAGATTCAGCTTTAGAAAGAAATCTTTTGAGGATATCTGCTCTTGATCTTTGGTTCGAGTTCTGGTTAGGGATTGGGTCATTCATCCCCTCACTGTTTGTTGATTCGCGATAATGAGCGAGGTACTCCTGGTCCGAATTATTTTCATTCATTGTGGGGAAAGAGTTTTGCTTCTACTTTTACGAATATAAAAATAAAACACAACTTTATTTAACTCTATAAATTTGTTGACATTCAGAGACATCATGTTATTGCTGCAAGATATTCATCACATTTTCATATCATAACTCATTACTCACAATCAAGAAAGTTCAGAATATTCTTGCTTTGAAGTCTTTTCTAAAAGCCTTTTTATTGATCTCAATCAAAGTCTATTGTTTCTTTTCTCAATATTGCTCGCGATAAAACGGATTTATCATGCTATTTTATAATAAAAATCCAACAACAACAACTATTGATATGACGATCCGATTTTATTCGTCTACTATTTCAAAGTTTATCAGAGCGGAGCGTATTTTGTTCTTTTTTACTTGTATGTATGTAAAAATTATTAATTATATCTTGATCTCTGATATTATAATACCTAAAAAAGTCGCGGTGTTCAACAAAAAAATGAACACAGAACCAATGGCTGATTTTTCGATATTTGAACACTCATCCAATAGACTCTCAAGACGAAGCACTCTTGTGAAAAGATCAAGAGTTTTTAAGCTCTCTCCTGACTCTGCATATTGTGATGTCCCAGAAAAAAATGCTTTATTGAGTCTCAATTTAAATGAAAAATGCATGTCAATCACCAAAGTCACTGAGAAATTTCTTTCTACTTTGACAGGAAAATGCTACGTTGTCTCAGTTTCTGGAGGAACAATAAGCGGAAAAAGCTCACTTCTAAATCTCATTCTCTCAATCCTATCTGATCATGTTGAAGGAGGCCAACTTGATGGCAGCTCTGATTCTATTGTCTTATACACAAACATTTTCCAAGTCGGTGATGGAAAAAGAAGAACAACTGATGGACTGGATTTCTTCTGTTTAAGATCAGGAGATCAGAATGTTTTATTCATAGACGTTGAGGGAGACAATGATCCGGTCAGAAAAGACATGGGCACATGGCTCTACAGCCACCTTATCACCACAGCTCTTGCTATAAGCCATGTTCATCTCTATAATTACAAAGGAACAGTTCAGCAATCTTTCCTTCAGTATTTTGACTCGATTGGGAAGTTGATCACACAGAGCAAACTTCACACCAATTTCTTTCCAAAAATCTGCTTTATCAAGCGAGATCATTCAGCTGAAGATGAAACAGAGCTTCGAGTTGATCAGGATGAAGTTGCCAGCGTTCTCAAAGAAGAATTTAATAATGAAAGTAATCTGGAATATACCGTCAATCTCTTGCCAATTCCTCCTAATGATCTTATCAATAAGAGACTCAAAACCTCTTGTATTCATCAAAGAGGAGAAATTTGCAAAAATTGTCAAGAAGATCTATTCCTTAAGTCTCTTGTTGAGTTTTCTCTTAATCTCCTTAAAAATCTAAACACAGTGCCTGCATATGAAAGTGGACAAGAACTTCTTGATTTGATTCAAAAGGTTCTTGATGTCAACAAAAAGAACCTTCCCTTCGTTGCAGATGCTGGATTTATAGCCAAAATACGAGCTGCTAAACTCAACCAAGAAATGTTGCGAATCAATGACGGAATGTTGAAAGCACAAGGATATACTCTTGATGTCGATTTCTGTAAGCAAGTCAAGAAATTAGTGACTGAGCAATCAGGAATTATTGAAAGCGAACTGGTCGATAGTTACGAGAAGGTTGTCCAGCAACTCTTGACCAAGCTCTCCCAAACAGACTATCTTTTGCTTGAGCTCTCAAGGTTCTTGGAAGAATCACTTATTGATAGCTCATTTAGCGTGTTAAATGAAGAAGAAAGAACGCAAGTTTTAAAAATCTATGTTTATCCCTTCCAGAATACCATGGCTGAAACTCTCGAAGCCTTTAAAGAGTATCAAAAGTTGCTGACTTCTGTTGTTGAGAAGCTTGCTCCAGTGAAAAATGACATTGAAACTAATGTTAAAGAATATGTCATTGGTAAATCTGATTGTCAAGCGCTTTCAGTTGCATCAAGCTCGAGCTTTTTTGTCTCCTTTGTGATTAGTAATTTGGCAAGAGAAGTGTTCTTTAAAGTGTTTGCTGGGTGTTTGGTAGGAAGCGGAGCTGGAATTGCTATTGTGTCAATTATTTGCTTTATTAGATTATCGAAAAAGTTCAATCAAAATAAAAAAGAAAGTGAAAAGAAAGTCAATCTCAAGACTGTTCCTGATATTAAAAAGTCCTTTGAACAAGAGGATGAGCTCAAGAGAATTGTTCAATATTTTACTAATATTATTAAAGATATTGGAGAAAATAATACTTTACTGGCAGAAATCTTGGAAGAGGGAAAAGTTCCATCTGAGAGTTTCTTGGTTGAGGAAATTGAAAAAGCTCTTGAAAAGAAATTAAAAGGAGAAAGTCTTACTCAAGATGACATTAATCAATTAAAAATTCACTTTGATAGTGTTAATTCTAAAATTTGCAAACTAAAAGATAATATTTGAGTTTTTTATTGTTGAAATTTCTATAAGAATTATTACAAGAAAACCCAAATCTAGTGTAATTGTAGTATTTTCATTTCTCATTTTTTCCAATCTGCCCTGAAGATAATTTTTCTCTATAACAGCAAACAAAAAACTACTAAAAATTATTAAACTTTCCAAATTTAATAACATGCAAAATTCGCATTCTTCAAGATAAAGATAAAAAATATTTTTTAAAGTTCTCAAGATGATAAAATTTTTTGCCAATGAGAATGAAGCCAAAGATGCTGCTAAGATCGAAATCAAGAATCTTCTTTCAAACAAGATGTATATAAACCCTGACAAATTCAAACAACTTATCGGAGACTATCGTAAAAAACAACTTGGATATGATTCAGAAATCACTACAGCCATCAAAACTCAAGTACCATTCCTCTTGTAATTATCCTTCAATCCACTAGGTTGATAATATCCTCAACACTGAAGAAATCCTTGAAACTGGCAAAAGCAATATCGATAAAATTAAGCAAGAATTCAAAAAGCTCAATAATGTTTGGGAAGAAGATATCAACTTCCATGAAGAAATGGAGTTATATGACAAAGTACTAACATACAGAAAGAATGTCAAGGTGACTCTGGACCAAATGAACGATTTTATGAACATGTCTTCTCAGCTCAGAGAGCTGGAGGAAATTTACAAAGAACCTACGTATTTCGAGTTTATACAAAATCAGCTCTTTTGGCTTAAAGAACTCAAAGAAGGAGTTGCCACAAAGTTAGAAACTGATTCTTCTATTCAAGCCAATACAATGAAACAATTACTTCAACAATTCGTTGTCCTTGATGATTTCGAAGAGAAATTCTATGCAAATATTTATGATTTTATTATCTCCAATTGTCTCGAAATCTCCAAACAGAAACCAAAAGCTCTGATAAAAACCCTCAAAACCCTTGATCAAGCTGATAAACACTTGCAAACTTTGAATAAAGAACCAGTTTATATGAAAAGAGTCCTCACTACTATCAACTCTAGCATCGATAAAAGGTTGATTTTTCTCTCTTCTCATAAAATTCTCACCCTCTATCCATAGATTTAGGGAAAAGTTCCCAAACCCGAATGAAATTGGAGAAGTTATAGAAAATGTGGACTTTACAGTGAATGATTTGATCATTGTTATTGAAAATTTGGCCCCTTGTTTCCCTCCAGAAATGAACATCTTTGAACTATATGAAACAAAATATAAAACAAATGTCGAAAATCTGGTGATTCCTTTCCTTGAAAATAAAAAGAAAATCACAGAGAGTCCTGGTATCTTGATTATTCTTGCGAGTTGGCTCGATAAATATGAGGATCTTATGAAGAGAGCTGGTGCTAAAGAAACTGATTATCTTGAATTAAAAATGGTAATTTTTGAATAAAACTCCTATCTCAATCAATTCTCTTTAGAAAATCAAAGAATTTATGCCAGAATTTATCTTGTATCTTGAGCGTTATTTAAATGAAGGAATGAGAAATATTATGGAACAAGATAGAGAAGCTCAAGATATGAATCATCTCAACGAATTAGATGAAAAGAATGAAGCGAATAGTCAAGAAAATGAAATCACATCCAATTTTGCACAAGACCTTTTCAGGTTCATTCATGGGCAACTTGAAATCATTGGTGATAAAATCAAAGGTGAAACCTTCATGGAAGTTATCAGAGTATGATGATCCATATTTGAATTTCTTTTAACATTCCCTCCATAGGTTTGGACAACAAACTTGACAGAATTTCAAAATAGAGAAAAGAATAAACTTCTTTTGGCTGTAACACCTGATGAGAGAATAAAGATTGTTTTGTATATTAACAACTACTACAAATGTCTTCAAAATATCTCCAAAACTCAAGAGTTGACCCAAGAATATGCTGCTGAAACTCTCCATGATAGAATCGATACTGTCATCTCTGACATCAAAAAAGGTACTTTATTCAAAGAATTTACCCTTAATTCGTCTAGCATTTGCCGATTCAATGATGGAATTGCTTGCAGCACTTGTTGATTCTTCATTTGTTGAAATCGAAACTGAGGCTATCCATAATATCTTCAAGTACTTTTATTCTCTGAATATTCATCTCATAAATTCAAAGGCAAAGATGGTTAGAAGAAGATTTGATGGGAATGGCATTGGCAACAATGGAGGATTATTTTGCAAGTTTCAAAAGATGGCTTTTGTCTCCTTTGCATTATTCAAGATGTATCAGACTGGCTTTTGAATACCTTGAAGATCTTTACATCGAAAGATTCTTGTATGCTGTCAAAAAGAATTTCAATGCTTTAAAAACATACGACTCCAAAAAATTAAAAATCTCAATGCCCAAAGATAAAAAGAAGGAAAAGGCTCAAGAAAAAGCAGATAAGAGTTCTAAAAAGACTACAGTACTGATCTTGAGCAATACAGACAGTTTGATTGCAGGCATGGAAAAGGATATGAACCAGATCCTGGAATATGCAAAGACTTATCATGGTACTGTGGTGAATGAAAGTTATTTCTTGAAAGTCAAGTCTAATTTTGGAGTGATTTTTTCCTTGTTAAAATTGCCCAAATTCAACTTTGAAGAAGAGTTACATAGAGTTTATGAAAATTTCAAAGAACAGGGCATATATATTTTGGAAGCTGTGTTGAGTATTAGAGAAGATTGTGATTCCAAGTTCAAAAAGAACATTCTCGAAATATATAACAACTATATCGTTAAATAAGACACATTGTTCAATTTTGATGTTATGTGTATTCTTGCTCTCTCAATAAAAAAATGAACTAAAAATATATGTGACTCATCTTTATTAACCGAAATAAGGGCCTCGCCTTTTTTATATCAAATCTGTTGAAAATCTGATTTCCAATTTTTCTATTTTTATCGATCAAAAATTTTAAAAGATAAAAGAGAAAAAAATCACTCATTTTACTCTTTCTTTCATGAGATATCAATCCTCCAAATCCGCCTCCAGCTTTCAAGAGGACTCAGGACAGTTTGAACAGATTTAACAAGGCTAAATTTTATTTCATAACATCAAATTACCCTATCACCCCTATCAAGGAGAATCAAATAAAATTTGAAAATTTGATTGTATCAAATTTCACAAGCCTCTTTATTTACTATATATCTCAGGAAATAAGGTTCAACCCTCAAGACTTGCTTTCTCATTCGACCTAGGATAAACCCAAAAGGGTGCCCCTCAGACCAAAAGGATTTCTATGATGGCTCTCAAGAAACCGCGGTTTTCAACTAAAAAAATCTTTCCTGTCATTTGTCAACAAAAAAATCCTTTAAGAAAAAATTCAGTATCAGCTCCGTGTCAGAAATACACGGATTGATTAATCCCTTTCTATAAATCTTTTATTTCTCAAATCTGACTGACTCCTCTTCAAATTAAAATTTTTATTTTCTGCTATAAATGCACCAGAAATTATTTCTTATAATCAATTAATCTATTTTTAATTAACAAACTCCAATCTCGATGAGCGCAACTACTCAACAAGACTTTTTAAATCTCGATAAATATATCGAACAACTCCTCAACTGCGAATTCCTTCCTGCTTCAGATGTCAAAGTTCTTTGTGAAAAAGTACGATTTTCCCTCCTATTTTCAGCTCCACTCACCTTCAATAGGCAAAGGAAGTTCTTAATGAAGAACCAAATGTCGTTGCAGTTAGATCCCCCGTCACTGTTTGTGGTGATATTCATGGCCAATTTTACGATTTGATGGAATTATTCAAAATCGGTGGAATGCCTCCTGTAAAGTTTTCCCCTTTAAACTCCCTATTAATTTATTTTAGGATACTAGCTATCTTTTCATGGGCGACTATGTTGACAGAGGTTATCACAGTGTTGAAACCGTCTCTTTGCTCCTTGCTTTGAAAATCAAATTCAGATCTAGAATCACTTTATTGAGAGGAAATCATGAAGCCAGAACTGTGACTCAACAATATGGATTCTATGATGAATGTCAAAGAAAATATGGCAATGTCAATGTTTGGAAATATTTCACTGAACTCTTTGATTATTTGCCTCTTACTGCCACCGTTGATAACCAAGTGTTTTGCCTTCATGGAGGACTTTCACCAAATATTACCACCTTGGACCAAATCAATACAATTGACAGAATCCAAGAGATCCCTCATGAAGGACCTATGTGTGATTTATTATGGTCTGATCCATCGGAAAATTCAGGCTGGGGATACTCTTATAGAGGAGCTGGATTTGTGTTCGGACAAGATATCTCTGAACAATTTAATCATACCAATGGCTTGAAATTGATTGCTAGAGCTCATCAAATGATGAATGATGTAATTTGTTATTCGATGAATTGTTTTGACTAAATTTTTACATAGGGTTATTTCAAGGATCATAATGGAAGTCTTGTTACAGTCTTCTCAGCACCAAACTATTGCTACAGATGTGGAAATCAAGCTGCAATTATGGAAATTGATGAACATATGAACATCAATTAGTAAAATTTTTCTTTAGAATCTTCCATTGTAACCTCTATTTAGTTTGCAATTTGAACAAGCACCAAATCAAAAAGAAGACGTTATTCAAAAGAGAATTCCTGATTATTTCTTATAATCAAGCTATATAATATTGTATATGTTCATTTGAACATATCTTAATAAGATTTTTGTCAATAATAAGTAAATCAATCATATTTTTATATAAATAAATTTTTTATTTATATGAAGATGTGAAAATAATTATTATAACCCACAACCATTATCAATCACTCCCTATCTCCAGAGAATTTCTCTAATTTCTTATATGAATCATGAACAAAACCATTATTAAATAGTTCAATTTTTAGATGATAACCATCTGGATACACTTTGTAATGGATAGGAGGAATATTGGAATATCCTTTGATATGAATATTTTGGATCGTATGGTGACCTTCAAAGTCTGGATATGGCCCATAACAAGACGCAAAGTTCACTGCTGGCATTTCATTTCCAAAGAGAATGGCTTTGTTCGTCACTTTTATTTTGGATTTTTCAATTTTGATTTCTTTATTAAATAAAAATATTGTAAACTCTTCCTTCATTTCCTTCAATTTTATTTCCGTTTCCGCATTATGCTCTCCAATATATTCATCAAGTTCTTCTGAATCTGGAGTTCTCGTCTCAGGATGACATGAATCACAAAAATGACAATAATCTTTTCGTTTCCTTCTCTTCGCTCTCGCCTCCGAGCTATCAGAATAATAATCATCATCGTCTTCATCTTCATCTTCTTCTTCATCGTAGTCTTCATTGTCATCACTCACTTCCTCTTTTTCATTCTTCTTCAAAGAACCTTTTTTCTCCTCTTTCTCTTCTTCAATAGCATCTCTCTCTTCGCTATAAATTTCTTCAACCATTTCATCTTTTTCTTCCTCCTCAGAGTTTTCATTTTCACTGAGCTCTTCCTCAAAATTTTGATTGTCAATATCACATTGAAGACTCTCAGCCAAGTCTTCTCCTTTGAAATTAACCAACTTCTTCCCCTTGCATTGAGAATGGGTCCTCAGACAATCAAACACCTGACCTACATCATCAAGATGGTCTAATTTAACGACAGAGTCAAAAGTGAGTTTGTTGAAAGGCTCATTTCGCTCATATTTGCAGTTGAAATAATCAAGAATAGCAACAATTCCAGCGTCTTTTAAAGAGACATTCTTGAGGAACCAGTAGTCATACCCATTTGTGATAAATGAATATCCCTTATACTTCTTAAAAATCAAAACATCATTTGTCAAATTTGCTTTGGATAAATCGATTCTAGCTTGTGCGACTTGATTAAAACAATCGGAAGCATATTTTTCGAGCTCAGGTTGAAAAACAGATTGCTTTGTCATGTAACAAGCAATGTTGAACTTCCTCGAGATCTCTTCATTCATATTGATTTTCTTCGTTTTTGGATATTCATAGATCAATTCTGTTCTCAGAAATATCTTGTCAGAATCAATAAAGGACTTGCCTTCATGCTCATATCTCTGATCAAATATGACTCCCTTCACTAATCCAGTATTTTCAATCGAATCAATCTTCACCTTTCCTTTATGAATATTTAAAACAGGATCAGCAGTGCCTGGGGTCAAGTACAAAATCAGAGTGTATTTGGAATAATGTCTTCGAGTTGGATCATGATATGGGGTGTCAAAGTGACTGGTGAATTTCCTATCGCCAGGCTTGAACTTATTGTAACGAAAAACGTAGTTCACAAATCTGAACTGATTATTCATAAGATGATCATGAGAGATGTATTTATTGAGGGTATTAGTCAGACTATTCCCGAAAACTTTAGAAGCAAAAATAAATCTTTCACCTCCACGAGACAGCTTGTTTATGGGTTGAGTGTAAAGTCCGCACTTATCCAATGACAAAAGAGTATTACTCTTGTCATTCAAGTCAAAAGTGTAGACTTCGTACAAAGGATCTGCTTTAAAGTTAGTAATTGGAAAGTCCTCTTGAGTTTTGAACATGGAATCAAGGTTGACGATATTCTCAAAATTATGAAAAGATAAATCTCGAGGATCCACAAATCCAATCAATAACCCGAGCTCGTTTCTCACAAAGCACTCGTCCAGGATTGTATTTTCAGCTTTTTCGTCGATAAATCTCACCATCTTATGTGAAGCAGTGGGATAAGGTGCAATATCAATATTGTTTATCGTTTTGTAAATGATACAGCTGTCTTTTGGGTCGATGAGATTTACGATATCAGTCAGTATATCTTTCTCATCCTGAGTTAACATATCACGACAGGCAGCAATAAACATGTCTCTCATTCCAATCAAAAAATATCCTTTCTCATCTGGAGTGAGGCTGTGATAAAGAGAAGTGTCGCTTTGGACTTCTCTGTAAAATTGGATTGATCTTAAGGAGATTTCTTTTTGAGGAGATTTGTGATCGAAAATGAGAGGGTAAACATGAGGAGATATGATTTTCCCCTCAAAGACATTCTGTAGCATCAGTAAATCATATTGAAGAGATTCATGTACAAATATCTTTTCTTGATACCATGTATACTCCTTGAGATTGCCATTATAGATATCGTGAGAGACGCAGCTCACCAAACGGGGTGTCTGATCACTAATTAGAGAGGCTTGATGCACGATTTTGGATGGGGTATTTTTTGATCCACTTTGGACTTCTAGGCCTTCCTCTGCTCTGCTCAATTTTGAAAGTTTCATCCTTAAAGGAGATCTCAATATCTCTTGAATGGCTTTTTTCTGCAAACTTTGTTGATGTGTTGTTTCTTTGCTTTTTTTCTCAAAATTTGTTCCAAACATCCAGATTTCTGATGGGGCTTTTTTCAACAAAATTATTACGTGACCTTTTCAAAGCTATTAAAAAAAAGAAACCTTTATGAAAAGAAATGATAAAACACAAATGACAAATTTGTTTCGATGTTTTTTGTTTCCTTAGAATCTTGGCTGAAGTTTGAGAAAATCCAACATTCAAAAAAAAGAAAGAAAAGGGCGCTAGTCTCAGTTAAAAAGTATTTCAGAGGATTTTTATCGTACCATCAACAGCCTCAGGTTTTTGGAGCTGAATATCTTGAATGTCTTATAACATTCAATTGCTGATCTCTTTTGAATTCACGAGATCCAGCCTTGGGATGATTACCTTCGATTGGTAAAATATTTACAAATGTCTTCAAATTTAGAACTTCTTAACTAATTTTTTTCGCAACAATCAACTTTATTCAACTTCATGAAAAGCAACACAAACAGCAAAATAAAAAGCTGGAATTTCATAACCTTATTATTTTTTTTGGAAAGAAAATTTTTTCCATGAAAATTTTCATCTCGAAGATTTTTTAGAAAAAAATTATTTTTTTAATTTTTTTTCCTTTTGAAGAAACCTTTGTTGAAATCACAAAAAATTCTTTTAGATTTTTATTTTTCTTCAATGATCCTTCTCGGGAAAAAATTTTATCTGGTCCACTCGCAAGGTATTTTCTTGATTCTTCTTTGATAATGACTGAGTCTAAAAATTTATCGAAAGTTCAAAAAGAGAATATATCCCCTTTTTTCTCAATCATTCGTTATCAGGTGAATCTCAGAGTGAGAATCGGTTAAGAACTCAAAATAGTTTTTGTTCCACTCATCCATCATCTTACAGACATTCATACACGAAGATTTTCTTGATCCCACCATGTGTATTCCTTGAGACTGCCATTATAGACGTCATGAGAGATACAGCTCACAAAGTGAGTTGTCTGATCTCTAGTTTGACAGAGTTGGATAATCATTTATTGTTGAGCATTCTGCACTTCATTTTGCCCTTCATGATCTTCTTATGTTTGAGAAGAGCCAGTTTTCATCGAGTCCTGAAACATTTTTCGGATGATCTTCTCTGCAATATTTCTTAAAATATTACTATATGAGAATTCTGACAATTCAATACTTGTCAAATCAAATCAAACGATCTTGCCTTTGATTAGAATTCAAGATAATTTAGCGATAAATTCTCGAATTTCTTATTAAATTAAATCTTGCATTTCTCTATCAAAAACTGAAGACAATGGCTCTCATCAATGACTTGAACTTGGGACTGAATTCATTCTTCCAACCTCTTTGTTTTTAAATTCTGCAGGAGTTCTTGTATGTATTTGATTTCTCTCCAAAGAAGTGATTTCTCTTCAAAATAGACCTAAATATCTAGATGATAGTAAAAGTTGGATCAGATAAAAAATTTTAAACAATAGAAGATAATATTCTCCTTGCTCTCTGGGGAAAAAAGAAAGAGAAACTTTTAATATGAGCTTCTGAAGCTGATTGAATTTCTGATACTCATATGTGAGTAGTAAAATTTTCTCTCGCCAAAATTCTGAAATCTTGAATTTATTTAAGGCCTCTTTGAGAAAAAAGAAGCAATCTTGTATCTCCACTCGGGTTTCTTGAAATTCTTTCAATTAAAAAAAAAACTTTGAAAAAGTTATTTTTTGGGAAAAACAAAAATGAAAAAAATTTTTCAAATTATTTTTTTATATGATCAAAACTCATCTTTCTCTCAAACACAACACAACAAAGTTTCTTTTTCTTGACCAAAGATTTTTTTCTAAAGGAGTTTACTCTTAAATAGTATATTTCTTAAAGGTAAATTGTTTGTCTCTGACAAATCCATTGTTGAAAAGTTCAATCTTGAGATGATATCCTTCTTTGTGAACTTTGTAAGGTATCGGAGGGACGTTTGCATATGCAGCCAAGTTTATGTCTTGTGCACTAAAGATGTCAAGGTCAGAAACATCAAATTGACAGGAAGCAAAATTCACAGTGGGAATTTTTTCATTAAATACAATCGAATCTTTATTGATTTTAATCTTTGACTTCTCAATCTTGATCTCTTGGTTGAAAATAAACACCGTAAACTTGTTTTTAGCGTCTCTTAAACCCTCCTTTATATCAGCCTTATTATCTTCAAGAAAGTCCTCAACTTCTCCTTCAGTTGGATGCACACAATCACAAAACGGACACATTCTCTCCTCTTCATCACAGCCTTTATAAAGGTCCTCCTGTATTTCGGCAATATCAAAGTTATGTTTCCCTTCTTCTTCTCCAAAGTTAGACTTTAAACTCTCAGCCAAATCGTCATCATTTTCCTCCTCCTCCTCTTCAATGCTGGTGTTTTCTTGCTTTTCTTCATTGTTGATTTGTTTATTGGGAAAAGCATAATCCTTAAGATATTTGAAAATCTCCTTCACATCTTTAATTTCGTCGAGATTATCAGAGCATTCCTCGAATTCCAACCCTTTAATTTGGTTCCTTGAACATAAAAAGCCATAGCCATCTTGCTTCATATTAAAGCCGACATATCTCCCACCAAAATAATCCAAAAGTGTCATAATTGCTGCTGTTTTGAGGCAAGTACTTTTCAAAAACCAATAATCATATCCATTTGTAATAAAGGGGATACCGCGATAATTTTTATAAATTAAAACGTCTTTAGTCAGCTCAGCTTTTGCAAGGTTGAGTCTGGCTTGAGCGACCTGATTAAAACATTCAGAAGCATATCTTTCGAGCTCAGGATTGAACACAGACTGCTTAGTCATATAGCAAGCAATATTGAATTTTCTCGAGACATCGGCATCGAAACTTAGTTCCTTCTTTGAGTACAAATAAACGAGCTCAGACCTCAAGAATATCTTGTCAGAGTCAATAAAAGATCTCCCCTCATGTTCATATTTCTGATCGAATATCACTCCTTTCACGCATCCATTATTGACAGCGATATTATCGATCTTCATTTTTCCGTTATCAATACTCAGGACAGGGTCAGCAGCACCTGAAGTCAAATACAAAAGTAGAGTATATTTAGAATAATGCCTTCTTGCTGGATCATGATATGGAGTGTCATAATGGCTTGTGAATTTTTTATCACCAGGTTTGAACTTGTTGTAGCGAAAAACGTAGTTTACAAACTGGAATTGATTATTCTTAATGGATTTTTCAAATACACAATTTCTTAGTGTATTTGTGAGGTTGGTTGCAAGTATCCTTGAAGCAAAAATAAATCTTTCACCACCACGAGACAATTTGTTCAGAGGTTGGGTATATAAGCCACATTTGTCCAGTTCCAAAAGAGTCTTGTTCACGTCAATCAGATCAAATGTGTAAACTTCATTATCACCATGCTTTTGGAAGTTATTAATCGAATAATCTTCTCCAACTTTGAATAGTAAATCCAGGTTGATTATATTCTCAAAGTTATGGAAAGATAAATCTCTCGGGTCCACAAAGCCAATCAACAAACCTAACTCATTTCGCACAAAACATTCTTCAAGGATATTATTCTCTCCTTCAGGCTTCTCTTCTTTAATAAATCTCACCATTTTATGCGTCGCTGTTGGATATGGTGCAATTTCAGTATTATTGATATTCTTGTAGACGATAATGCTGTCATTTGGATCAATCAGTTCCACGATATCGGTCAACATTTCTTTTTCCTCTTGGCTCAACATATCACGGCATGCGGCAATAAACAAGTCTCTCACTCCAATTAGAAAGTAGCCTTTATCATCCGCAGAGAGGTTGTGATACAAAGAATGGTCATTTTGGACCTCCTTGTAAAATTGGACTGACCTTAGAGCGACTTCTCTTTGAGGAGATTTGCAGTCAAAGACCAGAGGATAAACGAGAGCAGAGATGATTTTACCCTCAAAGACATTCTGTAACATCAATAAATCATCTCGGAGACACTCATGCACGAATATTTTCTCTTGGTCCCATGCGTACTCCTTGAGGTTTCCATTCTCGACATCATGGGAGACACAGTTCACAAAACGGGGTGTTTGATCACCAGTTTGAATGGATTGGACAATGATTTCTTGCTGAGTATTTTTCAATTTACTTTGTGCTCTTTGATCTTCTTGTGCTTTGCTGAGTTTTGAAGATTTTGTTCCAAGAGGATATTTCAACATCTTTTGAATAGTTTTCTTCTGAATATTTCCACTTTCGGTCGCTCCTTTGTTTCTTTTCTGAGAACTAGTTTTTTGCATACTAATTTCTGATGGGGCTTTTTATAATCAAATCAATATTAAACTTTGTAAAGGCTTTGTTTTGCACTAGCTGTGACTTCAACAAAAAAAGTACTGTCAAACAATTTTTTTTTCATTATTTCTCAAGATTGAGTGCCCCATTTTTTGTCTATATTTTTCAATTTGAAAAGTATTTAATCTAGTTTTTAATCAATTATGAAGATGGTAATAATTTAGTATGTATTTTTAAAGATAACCCTGAGTTAGACATTTATTTAATATGTTATTATCAAAAAACGAGAAAATTACATTTGCTAACCATGATATTTTGTCCAATTAAACTCCTCTTTTCTAACGAATCCATTGTTGAATAATTCAATCTTGAGATGGTACCCTTCTGGATGGACTGTATACTGTATAGGAGGGATATTTGCATATCCAGTCAAATTTATTTCATCGGTTTCAAATAGGTCCTCAGCCTCATCCATTCCAAATTGACAAGAAGCAAAATTCACAATTGGGATCTTTTCACCAAAGACAATAGAATCTTCATTGATTTGAATCTTTGATGTCTCGATTTTTATCTCTTCATTAAAAATAAACACTGTAAACTTCTCTTTCGCTTCTGTGATGCCATCTCTAATCTCCTCATGATTCTCTTCAACGAATTCTCTCACCTCCCTTTTAGTGGGATGTCCACGGGGGCACCACCAACAATCAACCTCGTAATAGCTATTAAATGTCTCTCCATCATCGCCTTCAGAATCGTATTTCAAACTTTCAACCAAGTCATAATCATCACCAGTGTTTTCTGTCTTTTCTTCTTTTGTCTCCTCAGTGTTCTTTGCATTTGAAATGTTCTCAATGTCTCCCTTTTCCGGACCCGCATAATTTTTGAGATATTTAAAAATATCTTGCACATCCTGAACTTCTTCAAGAGAATCGGAATGACAATCAAAATCTAGACAAATAGCTTGGTTTTTCGAATTATCACTTTGAGATTTGAGATATTTACCACTGAAATAATCCAAAAGAGTCATAATTGCTGCTGTTTTGAGACAAGTTCTTTTCAAAAACCAATAATCATATCCATTTGTAATAAAGGGCACGCCACCATATTTTTTGTATATTAAAACATCTTTGGTCAATTTTGCCTTTGCAAGGTTTAAGCGAGCTTGAGCAACTTGATTAAAGCAATCAGAAGCGTATCTTTCAAGTTCAGGGTTAAATATTGACTGCTTCGTCATGTAACAAGCGATGTTGAATTTTCTTGATACATCGGCATTAAAGCTTAAATCTTCGCCTGAGTATGAGTAGATAAGCTCAGATCTGAGGAATATTTTGTCAGAATCAATAAAAGACTTTCCCTCATGTTCATATTTCTGATCAAAGATGACTCCTTTCACACGTCCAGTGTTCTCAATTTTATCAATCCTCAATTTTCCGTTATCAATACTCAAAACAGGATCAGCAGTACCAGGAGTCAAGTACAGAAGCAGCGTATATTTAGAATAGTGGTTTCGAGCTGGATCATGATATGGAGTGTCATGATGGCTTGTGAATTTCTTATCACTAGGCTTGAATTTGTTGTAGCGAAAAACGTAGTTTACATGCTCAAATTCATAATTATTAATTGTTTTATCAGATACATACTGTTTGAGAGCACTGGTGAGATTGTCCCCAAGTATCTTCGAAGCAAAAATAAATCTTTCGCCACCTCGCGAGAGTTTGTTGATGGGCTGTGTGTATAAGCCACACTTATCCAATGACAAAAGAAGATTATTTTCATCTTCTAAATCAAACGTGTAAACCTCATTATCGCCGTGCTTCTGGAAGTTAGTAATTCGGAAATCCTCTCCAGCCTTGAATAATGAATCAAGATTGATGATATTTTCAAGATTATGGAAGGACAAATCTCGAGGGTCCACAAACCCAATCAGCAATCCGAGCTCGTTCCTCACAAAATATTCATCTAGAATGGTGTTATCTTCTTCAGATTTCTCCTCTTCAATAAATCTGACCATCTTGTGAGTGGCAGTAGGATATGGCGCAATATCGATGTTATCGATAGTCTTGTAAACGATATTACTGTCTCTTGGATCGATGAGATTCACCAAATTCACCAATAACTCTTTCTCATCTTGGGTCAGCATGCCACGACATGCAGCAATAAACAAGTCTCTCACTCCAATCAAAAAGAATCCTTTATCGTCTGAGGACAAACTACGATATTGAGAGTGATCGTTTTGAACTTCTCTATAAAAGTGGATTGATCTCAGGGAGATCTCTTTTTGAGGAGCTTTTGAATCAAAGACAAGGGGATAAACGAGGGAAGAGATGATTTTGCCCTCAAACACATTTTGGAGCATCAATAAGTCATCTTGCAAACATTCATGTACGTATATCTTTTCTTTGTCCCATGTGTATTCCTTGATATTTCCGTTATAAACATCATGAGAGATACAACTCACAAAACGAGGTGCCTGGTCACTTATTAGAGGGACTTGATTGATAGTTTCTGGCTGAGTATTCTTCAATGTATTTTGTTCTTTTTCATCTTCTTGTGCTTTGCTCAGCTTTGAAAGCATGATCCTTAAAGGAGACCCAATGATCTCTTTAATGGCTTTCTCATGCACGGTTTGATGATGCATTGTTTTTTTTGAGGATTTACTTTTTTTATTATTATTTCAGAAGAATAAACTTCCTTAAATAACCACCGGGTCAATGAGATTAGTAAAATAAAATTGGCCTATGTTGTGCGCCGCTTCATTCATTTAAATTCACTCAAATTGCTGGTAATCTGAAATTTCCCTAGAAAATTAAAAGTATTTTCTCAGAAATGAGTTTCACTGTTTTGTTCTCCATCATTCTATTGATTAAAAAATAACTAAGAGAATCTCAAATACGATTTCCATTTTTTTATTCGGCCCTTTTAAATTCTTTGAAAATATTGAGATTTCTTTATGTCAGAAAAGATCAGAAAATTTAAAATTCTTTCTACTTCATCTTGAGCTTTGCTTGTTCAAAGGGTAGACCTTTATCCGGAAAGAATGTCGAATTGACTTCAATATTATCGACCCAATATTTCCAAATATTTCTGAAAATCTTTCAGGCCAACAAAGGTTTGAATACATGTAATCAATTTGATGATTTTTCTTTCACAAAATTTTTGGACTTTTTTTTTTAAAGTATTTTTTGTCAACCCTAGAGCAAGTCAGATAAATGATCCTGGTTAGTCATCATCGTGAAAAATAAAATTCTTCCTCTAAAAGTTCAATCTTCTCCAAATGTCCATTTACGAACTAATTTCTCTTTATCCTCTCATTTTACCGATCTTAAAAGCTTTGATCAGTCAAACAAAAAATTATTTTTCTCTTCCTCATCCGAGTACCAAACCTTTCTTTTAAGAGTGATTCTATTTTTACTGTAATCATCCCAATATTCTCAACAAATACCTTCTCTTCAAAAATGGCAAAATATTTTTGGGATTGTATCTTCATTCAAAACTGATGAAGTTGTAGATTAATGTCTTTTTTCATTCTTTTCTCACCTCAAGAGAGTGACAAGTCAAGGAATAGTAAAATGAAAGATCAAATGCTCAATGAAAAATGACAAGATCTCATAGTTATATAGGCTCTTTTGAGAACAAGAAGATAAACCCTTTTAAATTTATTAAGCATTCTATTACCAATCAAATAATTTATTTAGCAACCATAATATTTTATAAAAGTCATTTCTTCATTTCTCACAAATCCATTGTTGAATAATTCGATCTTCAGATGATATCCTTCATCATGGACTGCGTAAGGTATCGGAGGGATGTTTGCAAATGCACTCAAGTTTAATTTTTGCTGAGTAAATTCGTCTTCAATATCACGTATGTCAAATTGGCAAGAGGCAAAATTCACACTTGGGATCTTCTCATCAAACACTATAGAATGTTCGTTGATCTGAATTCTGGATGTCTCAATCTTGATTTCGCTGTTGAAAATAAACACTGTAAACTCCTTTTTAGCATTCTTCACGTCGCGCTTGATTTCACTGTTATTATCTCGAAGAAACTCTTCTATCTCTTCCTGAGTCGGATGCTCAACACCACCCTCATCATCATAATCATCATCATCACTGCAAAACGGACAAGTCTCCGTATAAATTTCATTAATACGATTGTTCTTCATGAAAGCTGTCTCAATCTTCTTCTGGACTTTAGCATCATATTTCAGACCTCCGACCAAGTCAGAATCATTCACAATCTCTTCTTGTTTCTCAGTGCTCTTTTCTTCTTCATTGCTGACTTCGTTCGAGAGATTTTGAGAGGCAGAGTCCTTGAGAAATTTGAAAATATCTTTCACATCTGTAATTTCCTTGAGCTTCTCTGAGAAATTTTGATCAACCGCTTGGTATTTTTTACAATAGAAATCATATCTCTCTTTTTTTGCATTCGACTTGAGATATGTTCCACTAAAATAATCTAAAAGTGTGATAATTGCCGCCTTTCTAAGACCAGCCTTTTTTAAAAACCAGTAATCATAGCCATTTGTAATAAAGGGCACCCCACGATAGTTTTTGTATAATAGAACATCCTCAGTCAAGTTCGCTTTTGCAAGATCGAGGCGAGCTTGAGCTACTTGATTGAAACAAACTGAAGCATACTTCTCAAGCTCGGGATTAAATACGGACTGTTTAGTCATATAACAAGCGATGTTAAATTTCTTTGAAACGTCGGCATTGAAACTGAGTTCTTTGCTTGAGTATGAATAAACAAGTTCAGATCGCAAGAATATCTTGTCAGAATCAATAAAAGATCTTCCCTCATGTTCATATTTCTGGTCAAAGATGACGCCTTTCACATACCCGCTATTGGTAGCGATATTCTCGATCTTTACTTTTCCATTGTCAATGCTCAGAACAGGATCAGCAGTGCCTGGAGTCAAATATAGCAATAAAGTGTATTTAGAATAGTGCTTTCGAGCAGGATCATGATATGGGGTGTCAAAGTGGCTGGTGAATTTCCTATCGCCAGGCTTGAACTTGTTGTAGCGGAAAACATAGTTTACAAATTGGAATTGAGAGCTCATTACCGTTTTATCAGAGACATGTTTTCGAAGAGAACTTGTGAGGTTGTTTCCAAAAACTCTTGAGGCAAAAATAAATCTTTCACCGCCACGCGATAATTTATTGAGAGGTTGGGTGTACAAGCCACATTTGCCCAACGACAAAAGAAGATTGCTCTTATCTTCTAAATCAAAAGTATAAACTTCATTGTCGCCATGTTTTTGGAAGTTGCTTATTGGAAAGTCCTCTTCAGCCTTGAACAGTGAATCAAGGTTGATGATATTCTCAAGATTATGGAAAGACAAATCTCGGGGATCTACAAATCCGAT
>Ga0182738_1001439_pt1 | contig 29850 bp, 31 predicted proteins | sample eDN5th30CBELigMG_FD_128876 | JGI IMG/M metagenome (GOLD analysis project Ga0182738, IMG submission 128876) | Enriched Miracle-Growth compost microbial communities from Emeryville, California, USA - eDNA 5th pass 30_C BE-Lig MG (version 2)... ...
ATGGCCCCGCTGGGCTACGTGCCGCCGGCCGAGTTCGAGGCCAACTACTATCGCAATCTTGAGCAGCAGGTCAGCCCGGCCTGACTCAAGCCAACCGGCCTCCGCGAAAACCGGGGCGGTTCACCGGCACCGACGTGGCGCGCTTCGAGCAGACCGAGACCCTGGCCGCTGTCGGGCAGATCAAGGACAACAGCCGCGCCGAGCTCGACGGCCTGCTCAAGCAGGCGGGCGCACCGCACGCCCAGCTCGTCGCGCAGCGCCCGTTCTACGACAGCCCCGCCAAGGTCCTGTCCCGCGCAGCCCTCGGCGACCCGAAGCGCACCGAGTACCTCCAGCAACTCCAGCACGCCGGACCCGCCGAGCTCGGCCACATGGCCCAGGTCGCGGCCGGAACCAAGAACGTCGCCCTGGCCTCTGCCGTCCTGTCGCTGCTCGACAAGATGCCCAGCAAGGACCGCCCCGTCGGTCCTGCCGAGCTCGCGGTCGCCATGAAGCTGGAGGACTACGAGAAGGTCCGCGAGTACATCAAGCTGGGCGATGCGCGCCTCCAGGGCATCCTGGTCGCGGTCCGCACCTGGCAGTCCGGCCGCTCGAACCCGCTGAACACCGTCTCCCTCGCCATGCGCGAGCAGGAGATTGACCATGCACTCATCGGTGGCGGCGATGGCGACGACTAAGCTCCCCGTCTATCCGCCGGACCACCCGGTGGCCCTGGCACTGCACGCGATGTTTAGCGCTCTCGCCAACGAATGTAGCTTGCTCGATGCTCTGGTCGAGACCGCCACAAGCGCCGGGGTGAAGCCCTTCTCCGACGAATTCGACTTGGTCGCCGCGATGGCGGGCCTGCCATACAGCCGGGCATGGGACGCCTACCTGGACCGTGAGACCTGGGCGCTGGCCGAGAGCCGGCCCTTGGCCCACGTCCACTGATCCTGTTTGCACCGTGTTCGAGGGGGCGACCCGCGACGGGTCGCCCCTTTTCATTTCAAGGCTTTAATGGCGGCTCGCCTTCTGACGAAATGTTAGGTGGTGTGTCGCCCGACGCCTCTGCAAGATCGCCCTGCTCCTCGTGACGAGGTTGTGTGTCGTCAGCGGGCTTGCGGAAGGCGTCGCCCTTACGCGCCCGCGCGGTGGACAACTCCACGATCCTGTCTATCACCCGCGCCGAGTCGACCCACTTCATTACCAGTCGGCTGGGGTCCATACCGTACTCCGCCACGATGTCCCTCAGTTGGTCCAGGGACAGCTTCTCCAGAGATGCGCGGAGGGTGGTTTCCCCGTCGCGGACGACCTGCACGGGGTCGAGTACAGCCGGGGGGCGCCGGTTCTTCCCGCGCTTGGCCTCGCTGCCTGCCGACTCGACCGCTGGGGCCTCCTTGGACTGCTTGCGCTTGCCCGCCTGGGCGCCGAGCGCGTCGTTCAGCGCCGCTTCGAACTCGGGGTTGCGCTCCGCCTCCTCGATCACGACCCGCACCAGCCGGTTGAGTGTGTTCCTTAGGCTCACAGCTCGTCCTCCAGGTCATTCCAAATTTCCCTCGCGAGTGCGATGTACGTCGAGGTCAGGCCGTTCGGGTCGGAGCCGTACTTCTGGCGCAGCGTCCTCTTGTGGGGCGAGAACTCCGCCGCCGCCGAGGCTGTGTTGGTCTGCTTGACCGTCGTGTTGAAAACCTCCGGCACGTTCGTGTCCGTCTTGAGTTGGCGGAGCATGGTGTTGTGCACCGTCGAGTTGGCCTGGTACTTCGTGATGACGATACCCAGCGGGTCAATCTCCTCGCCAATGGCGTCGGCGAACTCGCCCACGCGGGTCACGATCTGCGGGATACCGTAGGTCGAGAGGTGGTCCGGGATGGTCGGGATGATGTAGGCGTCCGAAAGGCGCAGGCCGTTGAGCGTAACGATGCCCAGGTTCGGCGGGCAGTCGATGATGACGATATCGTAGTCGTCCAGCTTCGACTTGACCGCCCTCCAGAGGAGCTCGACCGGGTTCACAGCGTAGAACTTGCCGGAGGGTGCCGACGCGAGCTGATCCTGCACGTCGATCAGGTCGAGGCTCGACGGCAGCAGGTCGATGGTCCTGGCCTCCTGGACGTCGCCCACGCGCTTCTGGAGCGTGGCGCCGAGGTCGAACTTCTTGTCCTCGGGGTTCATGGCGTCCTTGAACAACTGGGCCAGTGTGTGCCCTTGTTCGTTCAGCTCAAGCCACTTGTCTTCCCCGAGCAGCATGATGGTTGCGTTGGTCTGCGGATCGAGGTCTATGACTAGGACCTTCTTCCGCATCTCCGCCGAGAAGACTTCGGCCAGGGCTACGGACGTGGTCGTTTTTGCAACGCCACCCTTCAAGTTGATCGTAGAAATTACATGCGCCATTGGAGTGTTCCTTTTGTTACGTTTCAGCCAAGATCGGATCTGCGAGCGCCGGAATATCGGCCCGGAAGCTAGCTCCGTGACCGGGCTAGGAAAGTCCGACGCCCGCACCCGCCAGTTGGCGACTGCTTGACGAGACACCCCTGCCATCTCGGCAATCTCACCTATCCCCACCAGTTCATCGTTCTGTTGAGCCATGCTCTTAAAATCCTGTGAACATCATTCACAAATTCAGTGTACAACGTACACAGAACTAGTCAAGGGGGCTCCAGAATCCAGCGAAACACGACCTAATAGCCCTATGTCCCCACAACGTAGGAGCACATCATGAAGCTGGAAGAAATGAGCATGAAGGAGCTACTTGAGCTCCATAACAAGATCACCGACAAACCGGCTGGACCCAAGACCTTTGCAACCCGAGGCAAGCTGGTCGCGCGGATCGAAGCGATCGCGGCCGATAAGAACATGGACCTCGCCTCGTTCGGGCGACCGCAGCAGCCCGGGGCGGCCGTGCCGAGCACACAGCCGCAGGCCAAGGCCACCGAGAGCCCGGACGCTCAACCGGAGACCGTAAAGGCCCCGCGTGGCAAGGGCATCGGCGCGCTCGCCCGGCAGTTCCTGATGGACCCGGCGGGCTACCCGCACGGGCTCATCGCCGCGATGGTGAATGCGCAGGTGGATGGCGCGCAGGCCACCGACAAATCGGTCCGATGGTATGCCAACGACATGCGAAAGAAGGGAATCGAGGTTCCGCCCCGGCAGAAGCTCCACCCCGCGGATATGGACGCCGAGGAGTCGGACGATGCGATGAAGACCGTGCGGGTGGTCGCCCAAGGCTAGCCGCCGTTGTCGCACCGTGCGTGAAGAAGGGCTACCGTCGGGGTGGCCCTTTCATTTCATACCCTTGGGTGCCATGACGCCCCGATGGAGGATCAGGCAGCCACTTCTTCGGGCTCCTCGACCTGCTCCTCGGCGTCCGCCGAACCCGCGGGAAGAGGCGGCCACTGGCCCTCGGTCCACTCCAGCCCGAGCGCGGCGAGGATGTAGCGCGAGGCCGTCTCCTGGTGCTTGAGCAGGTGCTCGTGCCCGACGTGGATGTAGCCCATTGTGACGTTGCTCGCCGCGTGGTTCAGCAGGTACTTCAGCTCCAGCAGCGGTACGCCTGCCTGCACGGCTAGGGTGGCGAAGGTGTGCCGCAGGGCATGGCCGGTGAGTCCGCCCAGTTCGTGCTGCGCCACCTCGGCAACGTGCCCGCTCTCGCTGTCTGCTGGGAATAGCCACTGTGTCTTGCGCTGAACCTTTGGGTTCTCCTTCAGGCGGTGGCCGAGCAGGTCCGCGAGCGGCCCGGACAGCGGCAGGTCGAAGGCGCGCTGGGCGCCGCCCTTGGGTTTCGGGACGTGTAACCGCCTGTCGTCCAGGTGCAGGTCGGAGGCCCGCGCCTCGCAGGACGATGTGCGGCGCATCCCCGTCAGCACCATGAAAAGGTGCAGGTCGCGCCGCACGGGGTGGAGCTTGAGCACCGCCTCGCCCCACGCTTTGAGCCTATCAGTGTTGGCGTCCACCTTGCGACGGCGCAGCCCGTGGTAGTCCACGTTGCCGCAGGGATTCGGCGGCAGATCGGGATGCTCCCGCAGGCCCCGGTTGTAAACGGCGCGGAAGATGCGGAAGGCATTGTCCGCAGTCGGGGCGCCGTGCTTTTCGGTGAGCTTGCGGTGGCGCTCGCGCACGGCCGAACGGTCCGAGCCGAGCACGTCCAGCGTCCGGTCGAGCCAGTCGGCGAGGTACTGCTGGCAGTTGTAGCGGTAGTCCTCCTTGGTCCTCTCGGACAACGGCTTGGCGGCGAGGTGCAGGTCGAGGGAGTCGCGCAGGGTGATGCCCCGCGCCCTGGCCTTGCGCCGCTCCTCGTTCGGGTTGGTGCCGCCGCGCATCCCGACGAGGACCGTGCGGGCGAGGTCGCGGGCCTGCTTGGCGTCGAGGCTCGGGTGGTCGCCGAGCTTGGTGCGGACCTGCTTGCCGTTAACTAGGGACTGAACGTAGAAGCTGCGCTTCGTCGGGGTGACGATCAGGTAGAACCCGCGCATCTCGGTGTCGGCGTACAGGGTGGACTTGCCCTTGTCGGGCGTGGGGCTGCGCTCGACGAGCGCCTGGGTGATCTTCGACTTCATGCTGGCTCCTTGTTGGCGGGCCACAGCACAAACACGCTTTCGCACCACAAGGTGCTGTGTTCAGTCGTGCCGTGCTGACCCGGTAAGAGCCATTAAGTCGTGTATTTCCCTTGTTGTAAGCGGCTCCGGAGCATCTGATTCCAAATCATGGCAAGGCGTGCGCGCGCCGATTCGTAATGAGAAGGTCGGGGGTTCGATTCCTCTCTCCGGCACCAGATGAAGGCCCCTGACCTCGATGGTCAGGGGCCTTTTTTCTTGCCCGGCCGCCCCGCGCGCGCCGTGGATGCAAACCGGCGGTATCGGCCGTGCAAAGCTGCTGTTGGGCCACGTTTCGAGATGCTGCGTCGAACTCGATTCATCGCGCTTCTCACGTCATCTTCCTTCTTTTCCACCTCGTATCCATGCCTTTCGGCCCAACGCACGAGGCGGCGTCTGCGCCGACGGAGGTGTCGCACGACAGCGCAGGACACCGGCGCACACGGCCGGCGAGGCACCGCACCTAAGGTTCGTTCCGAGCCGGCAGACAGGCCGTCTCGCCGTTCCGCGTGACCCTGTTCACGCTCGACAACGAAAGAAGGAAGGACCTTGACCATGAACCATCAACACCATCGCATCGCCCTGGGTGCCCTGCTGGCGGGCCTGCTCGCCGCAAGCGGCGTCGTGCAGGCGCAGACCGCAACGCCGAACGTCGGTGTGGGCGTCGGCGTGCAAGCCGGCGTGGGCGTCTCCGGCGGCGCGGACGCCAAGGCGCGGACCACGCCCTCGCAGGCCGCCGCGCAAGGCAACGCGCATGGCGGCGCCAAGGTGCAGGCGCAGCCGCGTGCCCGCGCCGGTGCCGATGCGCAGGCCGCCGGCCAGGCCGGGGGCGGCGCGGGCCTGGGCAACACGGTGGGCAATGTGCTCGGCGGTGTCACCGGCACCGTGGGCGGCGCAACGCAGGCCGTGGGTGGCACCGTGGGCACGGTGAACAACACGGTCCAGGGTGCGGGCGAGGCCGTGGGCGGTGCGACGGGCGCCGTCGGCAACACCGTGGGCGCCGCCACGGGCGCGGCCGGCTCGGCCACCGGCGCATTGAAGGGGGTGGGCACGGGCGTGAACGCCCAGGGCCAGGCCCAGGGCTCGGGCGGCGTGAAGGTCGGCAGGTAAGCCGCCTCGCAGCGAGCCACGGCCCCGCGGTACGTTCGTGCCGCGGGGCCGTGCTGCGTTTTGGCGCCGTGATCGCCGACTGCGGGGGGTCGAGCAGCCAGAATGCACTCATGATCCCGCGCGCTCCCTCCGACGCATCGCCGCTGCCCCACAGCCCGGCGGCCGATCGCAACAAGGCGCCCATCCTGGCCGAACTGCAACGGCTGCTGCCGCCCGCCGGCCAGGCGCTGGAGGTGGCTGCCGGCACAGGCCAGCATGCGGCCCACTTCGCCGCCGCGCTGCCTGCGTGGTACTGGCTGCCGACCGAACCGGATGCGGCCCTGCTGCCTGTCATTGCACGGCGCTGCGCCGGCTTGTCCAACGTCGCCGCGCCGCTGCAACTGGACGTGCGCAGCGCCGATTGGCCGGCGGCGCCGGGCACGCTGGACGCGGTGTACTGCGCGAACATGATCCACATCGCGCCCTGGGCGTGCTGCGAGGCGCTGCTCCAGGGCGCCGGCCGCAGCCTGCGCGACGACGGCTGGCTGATCCTGTACGGCCCCTTCATCGTGGAGGGCGAAGCACTCGCGCCGGGCAATGCGGCCTTCGATGCGGACCTGCGCCGCCGCGACCCCGCATGGGGCCTGCGCACGCTCGCCTCGGTGAGCGCCGCGGCCGAAGCGGCGGGCCTGCACCTGGCGGAGCGGGTCGCGATGCCGGCCAACAACCTGCTGCTCGCGCTGCAGGCGCGCACGCGGCAGGCGTCCTGAGCGCCCAGCGATTGTTTCCATCCCGGGAACGCCGCGTTCGAAAAGCGCGCGGTTTCCAGCCATGCCCGCGGCCCACAATTCTTCTCACGGGCCAGCGATTGAACGCCGACCCGAAGCGAACCCGGCAGGTGCCCCGTTCGCTCCCTTGTTCAAACGCTGTCCAAGCAAGAAGGAGTTAGACCATGAAGACCTCGAAGATCATCGCCGTTGCTGCCGTGTCGCTGCTGGCCGCCGTGGGCGCCGCGCAGGCGGAGGAATACCAGGGCGTGCTGAGCGTCGACTCGACGTACAGCCGCGCCGAAGTGCAGCAGCAGGCCATCGCGGCCGCACGCCAGAGCAACGCCTACGGCGAAGCCGCCGGCGACGCGCTGCGCGCACAGATGGCCGGCCAGCTCGACCGCGCGACGGTGCGCGCCGAAGCCGTGCAGGCCGCGCACAACCCGACGTCGAACCTGGACGCCAAGGCGTTCGTGAACAGCCAGATTCCCGAGCAGTACACGCGCGGCAGCCTGGCCCATCGCAGCGCGTCGCTCTGATCCCGGCGACGGAGCACGCCTGACGGCGAACCCGGCACGCGAAGGCGTGGCCGGGTTTTCTTTTGTCCGGCAGACGGCAGCGCGGCCCGTGGCAAGATCGCCGCCCCGTCCCCGCTCTCCCATGTCCGCCTGCCGATCCTGCGGCGCCTGCTGCGCCGCCTACCGCGTCGATTTCAGCATCCACGAGCTGGACGAGCATGGCGGCCATGTGCCCGCGGGCCTGGCGCTCGCGCTGAACGACACGTTGGCGCGGCTGCGCGGCACCGACCATGCGCAGCCGCGCTGCGCAGCCCTCACGGGCCGCATCGGCGAGGCCGTGGGCTGCGGCATCTACGAGTGGCGTCCCGGTCCCTGCCACGAGTTGGAGGAAGGCGGCGACGCCTGCGCGCGGGCCCGCGCGCGCCACGGCCTGCCGCCGCTGCCGGCACGACGGCTGGCATCCGGGGCCGGTTCGGCGGCATGATCCCGGGCATGCCTCCCGCGACCGCCCTCGCCTCTTCCCCGCCCGGCACCGCGCGCCGGCTGTGGGACATCTCTCCGCCCGTGCATGCCGGCACGCCCGTCTTCCCCGGCGACACGCCGTACAGCCAGGTGTGGGCCGCCACGCTGGGCCCCGGCTGCCCGGTCAACGTCAGCCAGATCACGATGTCGCCGCACGTGGGTGCGCACGCGGACGCGCCGCTGCACTACGCGCCGGACGGCGCGCCGATCGGCGAGGTGGACCTGGACGCCTTCCTCGGCCGCTGCCGCGTGATCCACGCCATCGGCACCGGGCCGCTGATCGAATGGGCGCACATCGCGCATGCCGTGGACGACACGCTGCCGCCCCGCGTGCTGGTGCGCACCTACGAGCGCATGCCGGTCGACCGCTGGGACCCGCACCTGTCCGCCTACGCCACCGACACCGTCGAACGGCTGGCCGCGCGGGGCGTCAGGCTCATCGGCATCGACACCGCCAGCATCGACCCGGCCGACAGCAAGGATCTGCCCAGCCACCAGACCATCCGCCGCCACGGCATGCGCGTGCTGGAGAACCTGGTGCTCGACGAGGTGCCCGAAGGCGACTACGAACTGATCGCCCTGCCGCTGAAGCTGGTGGCGGCGGATGCCTCGCCGGTGCGGGCCGTGCTGCGGGCGCTGGGCTGAGTGCCTGAACGTCGTCAGGCCGGCACCATGGCATAGGCCACGATCTCGATCTTCATCCCCGGCACCACCAGGGCCGCCACCGCCGCGCTGGAGCGGTTGGGATACGGCGCCTCGAAGAACTCGCGGTACACGGCGTCGATGGCCGGCATGTCGGCCACGTCGGTCATGTAGATCAGCACCTGCGTCACGTCGGCCAGGGTGCCGCCCGCGGCCTGCACCGCGCTGCGCAGGTTGCCGAAGGTGATGCGCGCCTGCTGCTCGACCGTGCCGGTGTCGATGCTGCCGTCGGCCCGCACCGGGCCGTGCGCCGTGAAGAGCATCGCCCCGGTGGCCTTCACGGCCCAGGAGAAGGGTTGCTTGAGCGCCGGCAGGCCGACGTCGATGACTTGTTTCATAGGGCTCTTTCCATTGGTGCTGTTCCTGCGGCGAAACGGGCGCAGAATTTGATGCAGGCGCGTTGGGAATAACCGACACCACGCCATTTTTCGCGGTGTTAAGTTCCGCGCCATTCCTCTTTCACCCACAAGACGCACGCCATGTTCTCGCACGTTCCTGCCTATCCCGGCGACCCGATTCTCTCGCTCATGGAGGACTTCCAGGCCGATCCGCGGCCGAACAAGGTCTCCCTGTCCATCGGCATCTACTTCGACGACGACGGCAAGCTGCCGGTGATGGAGGCGGTGCGCCAGGCCGAATCGTCGCTGCTGCAGTCCATCGGCCCGCGCTCGTACCTGCCGATGGAAGGCTTCGCGCCCTACCGGCAGGCGGTGCAGAAGCTGGTGTTCGGCGCCGCGCACGAGGCCGTCGCCAGCGGCCGCATCGCCACGCTGCAGACGCTGGGCGGCTCCGGCGGCCTGAAGGTGGGCGGCGACTTCCTCAAGCGCTACTTCCCCGAGTCGCAGGTGTGGGTGAGCGACCCCACGTGGGAGAACCACCGCGCCATGTTCGAGGGCGCGGGCTTCAAGGTGAACACCTACCCCTACTACGACCCGGCCACCGGCGGCCTGCGCTTCGACGCGATGCTGGAGACCATCCGCGGCCTGCCGAAGCACAGCATCGTGCTGATGCACGCGAGCTGCCACAACCCCACGGGCGTCGACCTCACGCAGGAGCAGTGGAAGCGGATCATCCCGGTGATCGCCGAGCGCGAGCTGATCCCCTACGTGGACATGGCCTACCAGGGCTTCGGCGACGGTGTGGACGACGACGCCTTCGCCGTGCGCGCGCTGGCCGACGCGGGCGTGCGCTTCTTCTGCTCCAACTCCTTCTCCAAGAGCTTCTCGCTGTACGGCGAGCGCTGCGGCGGCCTTTCGGTCGTGTGCAAGGACAAGGAAGAGGCCGACCGCGTGCTGGGTCAGCTCAAGTCCGCCGTGCGCGCCAACTACTCCAGCCCGCCCACGCACGGCGCGCGCATCGTGACCCAAGTGCTCGAAACGCCCGAGCTGCGCGCGAAGTGGGAGGCCGAGCTCGGCGCCATGCGCGGCCGCATCAAGGACATGCGCCAGCGCCTGCACGCCGCGCTGACGAAGAAGCTGCCCGGCCGCGACTTCGGCTACTTCCTCACCCAGCGCGGCATGTTCAGCTACACCGGGCTCTCGCCCGAGCAGGTCGACCGGCTGCTCAAGGAGCGCGCCGTCTACCTGGTGCGTTCCGGCCGCATGTGCATCGCCGGCCTGTCGACGAAGAACGTCGAGTACGTGGCCGAGGCCATGGCCGCCGTGCTGGACTGAAGCCCCCGCCCCGAGGAGTTCCACGATGACCCCGCAACGATCCGCCGGCGCCGCGGAGGGCGCAGCCTTGCCCGAACAGATCGTCCACGAGGAAAAGGCGCAGCTCGACTTCAGCCAGTCGATGAGCTACGGCGACTACCTGCACCTGGACGAGGTGCTGGGCGCGCAGCATCCGCTCTCGCCGGCGCACGACGAGATGCTGTTCATCGTGCAGCACCAGACCAGCGAGCTGTGGATGAAGCTGATGCTGCACGAGCTGGCTGCCGCCGGACGCTGCATCGCCGCCGACCGGATGCCCGACGCCTTCAAGATGCTGGCGCGCGTCACCCGCATCATGGAGCAGCTGGTGGGCGCCTGGACGGTGCTCTCGACCATGACGCCGCCCGAGTACAGCGCGATGCGGCCCTGGCTGGCCAGCAGCAGCGGCTTCCAGAGCTGGCAGTACCGCTGCATCGAGTTCATGCTGGGCAACAAGAACGCCGCCATGCTCAAGCCCCACGCCCACCGGGCCGACCTGCTGGTCCGGGTGGAGGCCGCCTTCCACGCGCCGTCGCTGTACGACGAGACGCTGCGCCTGATGGCACGCCGCGGCCTGCCCGTGCCCGCCGACCGCCTGCAGCGCGACTGGACCCAGCCCTACGCCGCCAGCGAGGCGGTCGAGCAGGCCTGGCTCGTCGCCTACCGCGATCCGCACGCCTGGTGGGACGTCTACCAGCTCGGCGAGAAGCTCACCGACATCGAGGACGCTTTCCGCCTCTGGCGCTTCCGCCACGTCACCACGGTGGAGCGCGTGATCGGCTTCAAGCGCGGCACCGGCGGCACGGGCGGCGTGAGCTACCTGCGCAAGATGCTGGACGTGGTGCTGTTCCCCGAGCTGTGGAAGCTGCGCACCGACCTCTGAAACACCTGCGGGCCTGAGGATTACCTTGTCGCCGCCGGCGCCCTCTCTCGCTAGCATGGTCCGACGCAAGACCGAGGAGACGAGCATGGCCGCCTGGCAGGATTTCTTCACCGACAGCGAACGCGCCACGTTGCGCGGACACGGCATCGCGCTCTTCGCGGGCCGCGTGATCTTCGACGCGCAGCCGCCGATGCCCGAGGCACAGATCGAGGCGGCGCAGGCCGTCTGCGCCGGGCCGCTGCCGCCCGGCCTGCTGGCGCTGTGGCGTGAGACGGCCGGCGGCCGGCTCGACTACGACCTGCGGCTGCGCATGGGCGGCAACGACGAAGCGATCAGCTGGACCGAGCTGTTCTGGAACGGCAGCGACGGCTATCACGACCTGCAGGGCTGGATCGACCACGAGCTGGAACTGGCGCAGGAAGCGGCCGCCGAGAACGGCGCGGCCTGGAACGGGCGCCTCGACTACCTGCCCTTCGGCGGCTTCGAGTACCTCGACCGCATCTACGTGATCGTGGACCCGCAGCATCCCGACCACGGCGCGGTGCTGGCCTGGAAGAAGGGCCTGCCGCCGGCCTGGCGGCACCGGCTGCACGAAGACAGCCTGGCCACCGTGGCCGGCAGCGTCGAGGGCGCCTTCGCCGCCCTGCACCTGGAGGAAGACCCGCTGGCGCCCGCCGGCGACTACTTCTCGGGCCAGGCCCTGCTCGAATACCTCGACGAACGCCACACCTCGCACGGCCTGCCGCTGGAACTGTCGGACAAGCTGGTGGCCTTCTACCGCCAGGCCCTGCGCGACTGGCGCGGTGCGCTGCGCGACGGCACGCTGGCGCAGGACACCGCCCTCGCCCACACCGCCCTGCGCCATGCCGCCGTCACCGACGACGCCGCGCTGGTGCAGGCCCTGGCTGCCGCCGACGTGGACCTGGGCGCGCCGCTGCAGGGCAGCGCCAACGCGATCGACCTGGCGGTCAGCCACGGCGCCTGGGCCGCCACGAATGCGCTGCTCGACGCCGGTGCGCCGGTGCCGGCCGATGTACTGACCGAAATCGACCTGGCCCTGGCGCCCGAACTCACGGCCCGCCTGCTGGCCGCCGGAGCCACGCCCAGTGCCGAGGCCATGGCGCGCTGCGTGGCCTGCGGCGCGCCGGCCAGCGCGCGTGTGATCGGCCAGGCGCTGCAGGCCGGCGGGGCCGACGTGCTCGCCGATTTCGAGCCCGCCCAGGCCGCCCTGCTGCAGGAACTCGAGGACGCGCTGGCCCAGGTGCGCGGCGGGAAGCTGAGCCACTACCTGGGCGCCGAGGGGCTGATGCGGCGCGCCGAGCACCTGCGCGCCTTCGAGTGGTGAGCTGAGGATCCCTCGCTTCAGCCGGCGTACAGCCAGGGCACGTCCAGCACCCTCGCACCGCCGACACGCAGCGCCATGTCGCGCCCCAGCCGCAGCGCCCCGGTGGCGTGGAAGATGCGGCCGTTGCGCCGCGCACGCGCCTGCACCTGCGCATTGCGCTCCCAGCGCGCCTGCGCGTAGCGCGCCAGCGCGGCCGGCACCGCCTCCCCATCGGCATCGGCCAGCACCTCGGCGAGGGCCGCCGCGTCCTCGATCGCCATGCCGGCGCCCTGCGCCAGGTAGGGCAGCATCGGATGCGCGGCATCGCCCAGCAGCGCGATGCGCTCGCGCGCCATCGCCTGCGGACCGGCCAGCGGGTCGCGGTCGTGCAGACGCCAGGCGCGCCAGCCGGGCACGGCCTCCAGCAGCGCCTGCAGGCCGGCACCCACGCGGCCGGTGGCCTGCTGCAGCGAGGCGAGGCTGGCGGCCTGGTCCCAGTCCCGGGCGTCGCCCGGGGGCGGCGGGGCTTCCGCCAGCACCACCACGTTGAGCCAGTCGCCGCCGCGCACCGGATAGGCCACAGCGTGCAGGCGTGCGCCGAGCCACACGTCGACGCGGTCGCTGCGCAGGCGCCCGGGCAGGTCGCGCTGCGGCACCAGCGCGCGCCAGGCCGTGTGGCCCGTCGACCGCGGCGGCGGGTCGTCCTCCACCACCTCGGCGCGCACGCGGCTCCACAGGCCGTCGGCGCCGACCAGCGCATCGCCCTCCCAGGCGCGGGCGTCGGCGCTTTCCACGCCCACCGCCTCGCCGCCGCGCAGCGAGACGAGGCGCACCCGGGCATTCGTGTTGAGCGTCACCGCAGAAGCCGGGCCATCGGCGTGCCTCAGGGTGTCCAGCAACAGGCCGTGCAGGTCGGCGCGGTGCACGCACAGGTAGGGCGCGCCGTAGCGCCGCTCGCCCGCCTCGCCGAAGGGCAGGCGCGCCAGCTCGCGGCCGTCGTGCGCGCCGCGCACGCACAGCATCGCCGGGCGGGCGGCGATGCTCGCCAGGCCCGGCGCCAGGCCGAGGGCATGCAACCGCCGCGTGACATTGGGGCCGAGCTGGATGCCGGCGCCGACCTCGCCGAAGGCGGCCGCCTGCTCCAGCACCTCGACGCGATGCCCCTTGCGCGCCAGCGCCAGGGCGGCAGCCAGCCCGCCGATGCCGGCGCCGGCGACGAGGATCTGCAAGCTCACTGGATAACCTCCGTGCTTCGCACTGCGGTGCGAGCCCCCTTCGGAACGGCCGGACGGATGCTCATGCCGGAATGATGCCCGCTCCGCTGCGCGCTGCGCTCAGTGCCGGGGCAGGCCGGTGTTCTTTTCCTGCGCCCCGGCGGGAGGCGCGGCGCAGCTCCCGCAGCTGTCGCAGTCGCCGCAGCCGGAAGTCTTCGCCAGCGAGGCGGCCATGCGCTCGGCCTGTTGTGCGTCCACCAGCCCGGCGCGCTGCGAGCCGGCCGCCAGCCGGCGCGCGGCGCCGCGGCGCCACGCGGCCGGCATCCACCGCCACACGGCGTACACCGCGGCCACGGCCACGATGGCGAAGACGATGAGGTTCTGCGTCATGCTCACCCCCCGGAAGTGAAGGCCAGCGCCACCCGGTACGTGACGAAGCAGGCCGCGTAGGCCAAGGCGAACAGGTAGGCGGCCATGATGAACACGTACCGCCACGAGGCCGTCTCGCGCTTCACGGTCGCCAGCGTGGACAGGCACTGCGGCGCGAACACGTACCACACCAAGAGCGACAGCGCCGTGGCCAACGACCAGCTCCCGGCGATCAGCGGCGCCAGCGCGCCCGCCATCGCATCGTCGCCCGAGGCCGAGAGCGCGTACACCGTGCCCAGCGCGCTCACCGCCACTTCGCGCGCGGCCATGCCGGGCACCAGCGCGATGCTGATCTGCCAGTTGAAGCCGATCGGCGCGAAGACGTGCTCCAGCCCGCGCCCCAGCATGCCCGCCAGGCTGTACTGGATCGCCGGGCCCGTGGCGCCCTCGGGCGGCGACGGGAAGCTGGAGAGGAACCACAGCAGGATGGTCAGCGTAAGGATGATGGTGCCCACGCGCTGCAGGAAGATCCAGGCGCGCTCCCACAGCCCGAGCAGCAGGTTGCGCGGGTTGGGCCAGCGGTAGGCGGGCAGTTCCATCATCAGCGGTGAATGGCCCTGCTGCGTGCGGAAGCGCTTCATCACCCAGGCCACCGCCATCGCCGAGACGATGCCGAACACGTACAGGCCGAACAGCACCAGGCCCTGCAGGTTGAACAGCCCGTCGTTCAAGCAGCCGTCGCACCACAGCCCGCGCACGCGCAGCACCTCGCGCTTGGGGATGAAGGCGGCGATCAGCAGCGCGTACACCGGCAGCCGGGCCGAGCAGGTCATCAGCGGCGCGATCATGATGGTCGTGAGCCGGTCGCGCCAGTTGCTGATGGTGCGCGTGGCCATGATGCCGGGGATGGCGCAGGCGAAGCTCGACAGCAGCGGGATGAACGAGCGGCCCGACAGCCCCACCGTGCCCATCACCCGGTCGAGCAGGAAGGCCGCGCGCGGCAGGTAGCCCGAATCCTCCAGCGCCAGGATGAACAGGAACAGGATCAGGATCTGCGGCAGGAAGACGACCACGCCGCCCACGCCGGCGATGACGCCGTCCACCAGCAGGCTCTGCAGCGGCCCTTCGGGCACCAGCGCCTTGACCCCTTCGCCGACCGCGGCGGTGGCGGCCTCGATGGCGCCCATCGGCACCTCCGCCCAGCTGAACACGGCCTGGAACATGAGGAAGAGCACCAGCGCCAGCATCACCAGGCCCCACACCGGATGCAGCACCACGCGGTCGATGCGGTCGCTGGCCGCCAGGCTGCCGGCCGGCTCGCGCACCGCCAGCGAGAGGATGCGGCGCACCTCGCGCTGGGTGTCCAGCACCTCGTCCAGGGCCGGCGCCTCCCACGGCACCGGCGCGGCCGGCGGCACCGGCGCATCGAGTGCGGCCAGCAGCGCCTGCGCGCCGCCGCGCTGCACGCCGACGGTGGGGATCACCGGCATGCCCAGCTCGCGCGAGAGCACCGCGGCATCGACCTCGATGCCCTGGCGCTTCGCCATGTCGGTCATGTTCAGCGCCACCACCATCGGCAGGCCGAGCTTCCTCGCCTCCAGCACCAGGCGCAGGTTCAGCCGCAGGTTGGTGGCGTCGGTCACGCACACCAGCAGGTCGGGCAGCGGCTCCTCGCGCCGGCCGGTGACCACGTCGCGCGTCACCGCCTCGTCGGCCGAGAGCGGGTTGAGGCTGTAGGCGCCCGGCAGGTCCAGCACCGCCACGCGCCGACCGGCCGGGGTGCGCAGCTCGCCCTCCTTGCGCTCGACCGTCACGCCGGCGTAGTTGGCCACCTTCTGGCGGCTGCCGGTCAGCAGGTTGAACAGCGCCGTCTTGCCGCAGTTGGGGTTGCCCAGCAGCGCGATGCGCACCGGCAGCACCGCCGCGGCGGCCGGCCGGAAGTTCAGCACCGCCTCAGTCACGCCCGTGCTCCGGCACCACGTGGATCAGCGCCGCCTCGTGCCGGCGCAGCGCGAAGGTGGTGTGGCCCAGGCGCACCGCCAGCGGCTCGCGGCCCGGCACGCCGCTGGCCACGATGCGCACCGCCTCACCGGGCACGAAGCCGATCTCGGTGAGGCGAAGGACCAAGTCCTGGTCCTGGGGGTCCGCGCTGCGGGCGACGTCCAGGACGGTCGCCCATTGGCGGTCGGGGAGCTGGTCCAGGCGCAGCGCGGTCGGCGCGGCGCCGGCACCCGGTTCGATGTGTGGCACGTGGGACGTCCGCTCCCCTGCAGCGGGAGCGCCTCGATGAAAACCGAATGCTAGCAATTCGCACTCGCGACGGCGAGGCCGCCCGGCCCCGCCATGCGGGCGTCAGGCTCAGTTCAGGCCCAGCATGCCGCGCAGCTTGGACAGGTCCTCCGCCAGCGTGTTGACGCGGCCGGCCAGCAGCTTGCGGTCGCGCTCGGTCAGCTTGGCGTAGGTCTCAAAGCCGCCGTCGGCCGTGCGGTACTTGGCCAGCGTGTCGAACACGGTCTTGAAGTTGGCGTCGGTCTTGTCCGAGAAGGCCTTGTTCTCCTTCACCACCAGCGGACGCAGCAGCTCGACGATCTTGTAGGCGCCCTCGAAGTTGGCCTGGAAGTCCCACAGGTCGGTGTGGCTGTAGCGGTTCTCCTCGCCGGAGATCTTGGTGGCGGCCACCTCCTCCATCAGCACCGCGGCGCCGCCCACCACCTTCTCGGGCGGGAAGGTCAGCGCGCCCAGGCGCTTCTGCAGCTCCAGCACGTCGGCCAGCAGCTTGTCGGCCACCGGGCCGACTTCCCTGGTGCTCTTCTGCGTCCACAGCGCGTACTCGATGCGGTGGAAGCCGCCGAAGGCCGGGTCCTTCTCGGCCTTCTCGTGGTCGTCGGCGCGCGAGTCGATGGCGCTGTCCATGTCGCTGAAGAGTTCGGCCACGGGCTCGATCTTCTCGTAGCTGGTGCGCGTGGGCGCGTAGAGCTTCTTCGCCTTCTCGATGTCGCCGGCCTTCACGGCGGCGACGAAGACGCGGGTGTCGGCCGCCAGCTTGCGCACGTTCTCGATCACGTACAGCTTGTAGTCGGCGAGGGGGCCGACCAGTTCCTGCGGCGAGACGGCCGCCTGCGCGCCGGCGGCGGCCAAGCCGGCGGCACCGGCGACCAGGGCGGCGAGAAAGCGGCGGCGGATGGGTTCGGTCATGACGTTCCTTCTTGCGTGTTGTGTGTGTTGGAAGGGGAAAAGGATCAGGCCAGGCGAGCGGCGGCCTCGAGCAGCGGGCGGCCGAGCCAGTCGCGCGCGTCGCGCACGCCCGGCAGCGTGAAGAAGAAGCCGCCGCCGATGGGCTTGATGTATTCCTCCAGCGGCTCGCCGTCGAGGCGCTTCTGCACGGTGACGAAGCCCTTCTCCAGGTCGGCCTGGTAGCAGATGAACAACAGGCCCATCTCGAGCTGGCCGGACTTGGTGACGCCGTTGGAATAGTTGAAGGGCCGGCGCAGCATCAGGTTGGCCTGCGACGCGACCGTGCGCGGGTTCGCCAGGCGGATGTGGGCATCGAGCGGCGTGACCTTGCCTTCCGGGTCCTTGCGGTAGTCGGGCACGTCGTGCTCGGTGCGGCCGCCGTCCAGCGGCGCGCCGCTGGCCTTGAGGCGGCCGAAGATCGCCTCCTGCTCCTGCAGCGGCGTGCGGTCCCAGCGCTCGACGAAGTTGCGGATGATGCGCACCGCCTGGTAGCTGCCGCCGACCGCCCAGGCCGGCTCGCCGTCCTGCGGGCCGACCCAGACGATCTGCTCCATCAGCTTCGCGTCGCCGGCATCCGGGTTGGCCGAGCCGTCGCGAAAGCCCAGGAAGTTGCGCGCGCTCTCGGCCGGCTGGCCGGGCACCGCCGGGATGGGCGGCACGCTGCCCTCCTGCTTCCAGTGCAGGATCAGCAGGTCGGGCGTGTTCTTGATGATGTCGCGCAGGGCGTGGATGTTGGTGTCGGGCGTGTTGGCGCAGAACTGGATCGACAGGTCGCCGTGGCACAGCGCCGCGTCCAGCGCATCGTTGGGATGCGCCTTCATCTGCAGCAGGTGCTTCGGCCTGAGCCGGGCCAGCCCGTAGCGCTCGTCGTCGAACATCGAGGCGCCCAGCGAGACGGTGACGGTGAGCGCGTCCGGCTGCACCACCGGCCCCAGCAGGCCGGAGCTGGGCGGCGGCAGCTTCGGGTCCAGCTCGGGCTCCTTGCCGCCCTGGGTGAGGAAGGCGATGCGCTCGGTGAGCACGTGGAACAGGCGCTCCAGGTCCTTGCGGTTCTCGGCCAGCACGAAGAAGGACGCGACCATGCCGTGGCTCGGCCGCGGCGTGACGATGCCGGCCTGGTGCGCGCCGAGGAAGGGCACGCGGTCCTGCGTGTGGGTGCTCAGCGGCGCGTCGGTGACCTGCGCGCCGGGACCGGGGCCCTCGGCCGGGCCGGCCGGGGGCGCGGCGGCGGCGCGGCCGGCCGCCGCCAGCCCCGCCAGCGCGGCGCCGGCGGCGCCCAGCACGCGGCGGCGGTCGGAGGATGCGGGGGCGTTCTTGTCGTGGTGGTCGTTCATGGCTGCTCCAGTCCCAGCGCGGCGTTCACCTTGCCGAGTTCGTCGGCCAGGGCGCGCACCGGTTCGGCGATGGCCTTGCGCTGCGCGTCGTCCAGCGGCGCGGGCTTGAAGCCCTCGCCGTCGCGGTAGGGGTCGAGGGCGGCGGAGAAGGCGGCGAAGCGCTGCCCGACGGCCTGCTCCAGGCCGGGCGCCGCCTTGGCCAGCAGCGGCGAGAGCAGGTCGGCCAGCTTCTTCGTGCCCTCCAGCGTGCCCTGCAGGTTGGCCGCCTCGGCGGGGCCGTAGCGGTCCTCGCCGCCGGCGGGCAGGTTGTCGGCCACGCGGCGCAGCAGCTTGGCGGCGGCGCTGGCCATGCGCTCGGGCGGGATGTCCAGGCCGCGCAGCCGCTCCCTGAGCTGGCCGACGTCGGCCACGAGCTGACCGGCCGCCGGTGCCAGCGCCTTCAGGTCGCCCTGGCCGGCGCCGAACAGACCCCATTCGATGCGGTGGAAGCCGGTGAAGGCCGGGTCGGCCTCGCGCTTCTCGAAGTAGTCGGCGCGGGCGTTCAGGCGCTGGTCGAGGTCGGCGAACAGCTCGGCCATCGGCTCCACGCGCTTGTAGGCCTGGTGGGCCGGCGCGTAGAGGGCCCGGGCCTGCTTCAGGTCGCCGGCCTGGATCGCGTCGGCCAGGGCCTGCACGGCGTCCTGCAGGGTGCCGGCCTCCAGCGCGAGGAAGACGCGGTACTCGGCCAGCGGCCCGACGTAGGCCACCAGCGAGGGCCGCGCCGCCTCGGCCTCGGAGGCGGCCGAGGGCGTGACGCGCAGCTTGCCGCGCGGGTTGCTCAGGAGGCCGCAGGTGATGTCGAACTCGCCCGGCTGCAGCTTCACCGTCATGGTCTGCGAGAAGCCGGGCGCGATGTTCTCGCGCTCCTCCACCACCATCACGCCGTCCAGGATCTCCCACTCCAGCGCGCGCTTGGAGTTGTTGACGATGGTGAAGGTGGTGCGGCCGGCCGGCACGGTGATCTCGTTGGGCTCGCACACGTTGCCCTGGATGGTGACGGTGACCGCGTTGTCGGCCGCCTTGGGCGGCGCCTTGCGCGCCACGCCGGCGGCCCACCAGAAGGCGGCCAGGCCGGCCACCACCAGCAGCGCCGAGCCGGCGACGGCCGCGCGCATCGCGGCGGAGGATTTCTTGGAGGAATCGGACATCGAGGGAAGGAAAGACTCAGCGGGCCGCGGCCGCCGCCGGCACGGGCGCCGCGGGGCGCAGGAAGAAGAACAGGGCGACCGCCAGGAAGGCGAGGTAGACGATCACCTCGCCCACCACCGGCGCCGCCTGGTAGCCCAGCAGCCCGGAGAGCACGGCGCCCAGCGGGCTGTCCATGGGCAGCGTGGCGCTCATGTCGAACACCACCTGCTGCAGGTGGTTCCACAGGCCCGCCTCGTGGAACTTGCGCAGCACGCCGGCCAGCAGCCCGGCGGCCACCAGCAGGATGAACAGGCCCGTCAGGCGGAAGAAGCGCCGCAGGTTCAGCCGCACGCCGCCCGAATAGAGGCCCCAGCCGACCACCACCGAGACGGCGATGCCGGCCAGCGCACCCACCGGCGCCTCCCATCCGGTGCTCTGCTGGAAGATGGCCAGCAGGAAGAACACCGACTCCAGGCCCTCGCGCGCCACGGCGAGGAAGACCACGCCGATCAGCGCCCAGCCCTGGCCGTCGGCGTGGCCCAGCGCCTTCTCGACGCCGGCCTGCAGCTCGCCCTTGATGCTGCGCGCCGCCTTGCGCATCCAGAACACCATGGAGGTGAGCAGCACCACCGCGATCAGGCCCACCACGCCCTCGAACAGCTCCTGCTCCTTCTGCGGAAACTCGGCCGCCATGAGCTGCAGCCCGGCGCCGGCGAACAGCGACAGCGCCGCCGCCAGCAGCACGCCCACCCACACGGCGGGCATCAGGCGGCCGCGGCCGGTCTGCTGGAGGTAGCTGGCAACGATGCCGACGATGAGCGCGGCTTCGATGCCTTCGCGCAGCATGATGAGAAAGGGAACGAGCATCGGGACGGCACAAAAGGCAACCCCCCGCGGCCGGTGCGCGGAACGCGCACCCCGCCGATCGAGGGGAAACCCCGAGCATACCCGATCAAATAAGATCGATTCTCATCTTCAAATTTGACCCACCGCAAGGATGGGCGTGGCAGGCGCGTCAGGCGGCGTGCTGCGGCGCCACCTTGTCCAACGCCGCCGCCAGGTGGCCGACCGTGCGGTCGATGTGGCGCCACTTCTCCAGCCCGAACAGGCCGATGCGGAAGGTGCGGAAGTCCGGCCCCTCGCCGCACTGCAGCGGCACGCCGGAGGCGGTCTGAAGGCCCGCCTCGATGAATTTCTTCGCGCTCTGGATGTCCGGGTCCAGCGTGTAGCTGACCACAACGCCGGGCGCCTTGAAGCCCTCGGCCGCCACGCTGGGGAAACCGCGCGACTCGAGCAGCGCGCGCACCTTGGCGCCCAGTTCCTCCTGCGCCGCCTTGGCCGTGGCGAAGCCCCAGTCGCGCGTCTCGCGCATCACGTCGCGCAGGCGCACCAGCGCGTCGGTCGGCATGGTCGTGTGGTAGGCGTGCTGGCCCTTCTCGTAGCCCTCGGCGATCTGCATCCACTTCTTCAGGTCGCACGAGAAGCTGCTGCTGGCCGTGCCTTCGATGGCCTCGCGGGCGCGCTCGCTCAGCATCACCATCGCGCAGCAGGGCGAGCTGCTCCAGCCCTTCTGCGGCGCGCTGATGAGCACGTCCACGCCGGTGGCCTGCATGTCCACCCACACGGCGCCGGAGGCCACGCAGTCCAGCACGAACAGGGCGCCGACCTCGTGCGCAGCGGCGCTCACGGTGCGCAGGTAGTCGTCGGGCAGCAGGATGCCGCTGGCCGTCTCGACGTGCGGCGCGAACACGACCTTGGGCTTCTCGGCGCGGATGGCGGCGGCCACTTCATCGGCGGGGCACGGCGCCCACGGCGCCTGCGGGCCGTCGCCCTGCGGCCGGGCCTTGCAGACCACGGCGCCGCCGCCCAAGGAAGCGCTGGGCCGCCCCGAGCTTCCTTGCGCCCCTTGGGGGCCGGGCAGGGCATCGCCCTGCCCTGGGGGCAGACCCAGTCCACCGGCGTCGAAGATCTGGCTCCAGCGGTAGCTGAACCAGCCGTTGCGCACGATCAGCACCTTCTCGCGGTTGGCGAACTGGCGCGCCACCGCCTCCATGCCGAAGGTGCCGCTGCCCGGCACCAGCACCGCCGTGTGCGCGTGGTAGACCTCCTTGAGCATGCCCAGGATGTCCTGCATCACGCCGGTGAAGCGCCTGGACATGTGGTTGAGCGCGCGGTCGGTGTAGACCACCGAGAACTCGAGCAGGCCGTCGGGGTCGATGTCGGGCAGAAGGCCGGGCATGGGCTGTCTCCGTGTACTGGAAGGGGAAGGAAAGTCGGTGCGGCGGCTCGCCGATACTCGCGGGCCCGCCGGGGCCGCACCAGTGTAGGGCGCGCCGGCCACCGCTGCTGCCGCCGCCGATTCCCGATGCCCGTCACTCCCCTGCTCCTGCTGTGCACCGTCATCGCCGTCCAGGACGGCGACAGCCTGCGCGTGCGCTGCCCCGACGCCGATGCCCGCCCGCCGGCGGTGCGCAGCGTGCGCATCCATGCCATCGACGCGCCCGAATACCGCCAGCCTTTCGGCAACCGCGCCCGCCAAGCCCTGCGGCAGGCGGTGTACCGCCGGACGGTGCGGCTGGACTGCGTGGACACCGACGCCTATGCGCGGCTGGTCTGCAAGGTGAGCACCGTCACCTCGGCCGGGCGGCCGGCCGAGGACGTCGGCCTGGCGCAGGTGCGAAGCGGCCTGGCCTGGTGGTACCAGCGCTATGCCGACGCGCAGGCGCCGACCGACCGGGCCCGCTACGCCCGGGCGCAGGCGGATGCGCAGCGTGCGGGCAGCGGCCTCTGGCGCGACGCGGGCCGCGCGGTGCCGCCCTGGCAGTGGCGGCGCAGCCATCCGCCGGTGCACGGCCCGCGTTAGGGGCCCTCGGCGCCCTCCTGCGGCAGCGGACGCGCCAGCACGCGGTCGATGCGGCGCCCCTCCAGCGCCAGCACCTCGAAGCGCCAGCCGCTCACCTCGATCTGCTCGCCCACCTCGGGCAGGTGCCCCGAGACGGCCATCAGCAGCCCGGCCACCGTGTTGTAGCGGCCGCGCTCCTCGTCGGGCAGCTCGCGGATGTCCAGGCGCGCGCGCAGCTCGGACACCGGCATCAGGCCGTCCAGCGCCCAGCTCCCGTCCTCGCCCGGCGTGGCCCAGGCGTCGGCCGGCATGCCGGGCTGCAGCTCGCCGGTGATGGCCTCCAGCAGGTCGCGCGGCGTCAGCAGGCCCTGCACCACGCCGTACTCGTCGACCACGAAGACCAGCCGCCCGGCGCGCGTGCGGAACTGCTCCAGCAGTTCCAGGCCCGAGAGCGTCTCGGGCACGAAGGAGGCCGGCTGCGCCACGCCGCTGACCGTGCCCGCATGGTCGCGCCCGAGCTGCAGCAGCTGCGCCACCGCGACCACGCCCACCACGTCGTCCAGCGAGCCGCGGCACACCGGGTACCACGAGTGCACCAGGTTCAGCTTGGCCGCCTCGGCCACCTTGTCCAGCGCCTGCGCCACCGTCAGGCCGGCCTCCATCCACTCGATGTCGGCGCGCGGCACCATCAGCGAGGACAGGCGGCGCTCGTCCAGGTGGAACACGTTGCGCACCATCTGGTGCTCGTGGCGCTCGATCACGCCGGCATCCACGCCCTCCTCCAGGCTGGCGGAGATCTCCTCCTCGGTCACCGCGCGCGCGGCGCTGGAGTCGATGCGCAGCAGCCGCAGCGTCGCGGCGGTGGCGCTGGACAGCAGCCACACGAAGGGCTTGGCCCCGCGGGCCAGCGCGTTCATCGGCCGCGCGACCCAGCGCGACACCGCCTCCGGGTAGAGCTGCCCGATGCGCTTGGGCACCAGCTCGCCGAAGATGATGGTGAAGAAGGTGATGGCGCTGACCACCAGCGCCGTGGACATCACGCTGGCCACGCCGGCGCTCATGCCCTGCGCGACCATCCACTCGCCCAGCGGGCCGGCGAAGGCCGCCTCGCCCACGATGCCGCTGAGCATGCCGATGGAGGTGATGCCGATCTGCACCGTCGAGAGGAACTGGGTCGGCGACTCCATCAGCTTGAGCGCCGCGGCGGCGCCGGCATCGCCGGTTTCGGCCAGCGCCGCCAGGCGGGCGCGGCGGCTGGTGGACAGGGCCATTTCGGACATTGCGAACAGCGCGTTGCACGTTGTCAGCAAGGCCAGCAGGAAGACATCCATCGAGGGGAAAGGAGAATGCGAAGCATGGGACTCTACTTGATCGGCGACGTGCAAGGCTGCGACGAAGCCCTGGGCCGCCTGCTGGCCGAGATCGGCTTCTCGCCCAGCCGCGACGAACTGGTGCTGCTGGGCGACCTGGTCAACCGCGGCCCCGACTCCGCCGCCGTGCTGCGCCGCGCGATGCGCCTGGGCGCCAGCGCGCAGTGCCTGCTGGGCAACCACGACCTGCACCTGCTGGGCGTGGCGCACGGCGTGCGCAAGGCCGGGCGCCGCGACACGCTGGCGCCGCTGCTGGCCGCGCGCGACCGCGACGCGATGCTCGACTGGCTGCGCCGCCAGTCGATGGCGCTGCACCGGCGCGTGGGCGGCGGCGACCTGCTGATGGTGCACGCCGGCGTGCTGCCCTCATGGACCGTGCAGGACACGCTGGCGCTGGCCGGCGAGCTGGAGGCCGTGCTGCGCGGCCCGCAGCTGGCCGCCTTCCTGCACGAGATGTACGGCAACGCGCCCTCCGCCTGGCGGGACGACCTGCGCGGCAGCGCCCGGCTGCGCGTCATCGTCAACGCCCTCACCCGGCTGCGCTTCTGCACGCCGGCGGGCGAGATGGAATTCGAGGCCAAGGACGGGACGGCCGAGCCCCCCGCCGGCCACCTGCCGTGGTTCGACGTGCCGGGCCGACGCACCGCCGGCGCCACCATCGCCTTCGGCCACTGGTCGACCCTGGGCTATGTCTCGCGCCCCGACCTGCTCGCCACCGACACCGGCTGCGTGTGGGGCGGCTGCCTCACGGCGGTGCGCATCGGCGCCACGCTGGCCGACCGCGAACGCATCCAGGTGCACTGCCCCCAGGCGCAGAAGCCCGGCTGAGCAGCGAAGAAAAGGGTCAGTCCTGCTCGGCGGCCTGCGGCTCGGTGAGCGCCGTGGCCGGCGAGGCGGCAGCGGCGGGCTCGTCCGCCTGCGGCTCGGCCACCTTGGCCTTGAACAGCGCCGCGACCTTGCGCCGGCTGCGGATGTTGGTCGACATGCGTCGCTGCAGCGGCGCGCCGGCGGCCTTGGCGGCGGCTTCCCAGGCCGGCGCGGCATCGCGCTCGCCCGGCTCGTAGGGCTGGTCGAAGAAGGGGTCGCGCGGCGCGGCCGGCGCCCGGTGCTGGGGACGCGGCGCACGGTAGCCGTCGCTGCCGCGGCCGCCGCGCGGCGCGGCGTCCAGCGCATCGCGCGCGTCGCCGGCCTCGCCCTCCTCGCGCCAGCGGCGGCGGCCGTCGTTGATGCGGCCGCGCGGGCGGTCGTCCTCGAACTCCAGCGGCTCCAGCTCGATCTTCTTCTTGATCAGCTTCTCGATGTCCGACACCAGCCGGACGTCGTTGCCGCCGGCCGCGAAGCTCACCGCCAGACCCGAAGCGCCGGCACGGCCCGTGCGGCCGATGCGGTGCACGTAGTCCTCGGCGTTGAAGGGGATGTCGTAGTTGAAGACCGCCGGCACGTCCTTGATGTCCAGCCCGCGGGCCGCCACGTCGGTGGCCACCAGCAGGTCCACCTCGCCGGCCTTGAAGGCGGCCAGCGACTTCAGGCGCTCGTCCTGGCTCTTGTCGCCGTGCAGCGCGGTGCAGCGCAGGCCGTCGCGCTCCAGCGTGCGGGCCAGGCGCGCGGTGCCCAGCTTGCTGTTGCAGAACACGAAGGCCTGCGTGATGCCGCGCTGACGCACGATCTGCTTGAGCGCGCGGCGCTTGTCGTCCTCGGGCACGCTGTAGAAGTGCTGCTCGACGGTGGAGGCCGTCTCGTTCGGCCGCGCCACCTCGATGGTGACGGGGTTCTGCAGGTAGCTGCCGGCCAGGCGCTTGATCTCGGGCGAGAAGGTGGCGGAGAACAGCAGCGTGGTGCGCTGCTTGGGCAGGTACGAGAGGATGCGCTGCAGGTCGGGCAGGAAGCCGATGTCCAGCATGCGGTCGGCCTCGTCCAGCACCACGTACTCGACCTGGTTGAGCACGGCGTTCTTGGCCTCGATGTGGTCCAGCAGGCGCCCCGGCGTCGCCACCAGCACCTCGACGCCCTTCTTCAGCTCGGCCGTCTGCGGCTTCATGTCGATGCCGCCGAAGACCACCGTGCTGCGCAACTGGGTGTACTTGGCGTACATCTTGACCTGCTGGGCCACCTGGTCGGCCAACTCGCGCGTGGGCAGCAGCACCAGCGCGCGCACCGGGTGCCGGGCGGGCGAGGTGGAGGCGTTCTCGTGCTGCAGCAGGCGCTGCAGCAGCGGCAGCGAAAAGGCCGCCGTCTTGCCCGTGCCGGTCTGGGCGGCGCCCATCACGTCCTGGCCTGCCAGCACCACCGGAATGGCCTGTGCCTGGATCGGCGTCATGTTCTCGTAGCCCATGTCGGCTACGGCGCGCTTGAGGGGTTCCGCCAGCGCGAGGTCGGAATAGAGGGTACTCATGAAGCCCCCGATTGTCGCACTGCCGCAAAAAGGGGCCGTGACAAGCCGCAAGAACGCCCTGCCGGCCTGGCAGGCACGCCTCTACAAGGCCTGGGCGCCGAAGGTGTCGCAGCTCTGCACGCTGCCGGTCTTGAAGCCCTGCGTGAACCAGCGCACGCGCTGGGCGCTGGAGCCGTGGGTGAAGGCGTCGGGCCGCACGGTGCCGGTCTGCTGGCGCTGGAGCGTGTCGTCGCCGATCTGCTCGGCGGCGTTGACGGCCGACTCGATGTCGCCCTGGTCGAGCCACTGGCGGGCCTGCTGCGAGTGGTTGGCCCACACCCCCGCGTAGCAGTCGGCCTGCAGTTCCAGCCGCACCGAGAGCTGGTTCTGGTCGCGCTGGCTGATGCGCCCGCGCATCGAGTCGATCTTGGCCGTGGTGCCCAGCAGCGCCTGCACGTGGTGGCCCACCTCGTGGGCGATCACGTAGGCGCGGGCGAACTCGCCAGGGGCGCCGAGCTGCCGGCTCATGGTGTCGAAGAAGCCCATGTCCAGGTAGACCTTGTGGTCTCCGGGGCAGTAGAAGGGCCCCATCGCGCTCTGCCCGGTGCCGCAGGCGGTGGGCGTGGCGCCGCGGAACAGCACCAGCTTGGGCGCCCGGTACTGCGCCCCGCCCTGGCGGAAGATCTGGCCCCACACGTCCTCCGTGGAGGCCAGCACGGTCGAGACGAAGGCGGCCTGCCGGTCGCCGGCGGGCGGTGCCGAGGCCGGCCCCTGCTGCTGCACCTGCGGCTCGCCGCCGCCGGAGAGCACGCCGATGGTGGTCAGCGGGTTGATGCCGAACACGCCCCAGCCGATCAGCGCGATCACCACCGTGCCGATGCCGATGGAGCGCCCGCCGATGAAGCCGCCCCCGCCGCCGCTGCGGCGGTCTTCCACGTTGTCCGACTGCCGGTTGCCTTCCCACTTCATGGCATGCCTCCTTTTCAGGCTTTGGGCAGCGTCACCCCGTGCTGGCCCTGGTACTTGCCGCCGCGGTCCTTGTAGCTGGTCTCGCAGACGTCGTCGGGATCGCTCTCGAAGAACAGCACCTGCGCGCAGCCCTCGCCCGCGTAGATCTTGGCCGGCAGCGGCGTGGTGTTGCTGAACTCCAGCGTCACGTAGCCCTCCCACTCGGGCTCGAAGGGGGTGACGTTGACGATGATGCCGCAGCGCGCGTAGGTGCTCTTGCCCAGGCAGATGGTCAGCACGTTGCGCGGGATGCGGAAGTACTCCACCGTGCGCGCCAGCGCGAAGCTGTTGGGCGGGATGATGCAGTGGTCGCCGTGCATGTCCACGAAGCTCTTCTCGTCGAAGTTCTTCGGGTCCACCACCGTGCTGTGGAGGTTGGTGAAGACCTTGAATTCAGGCGCGCAGCGGATGTCGTAGCCGTAGCTGCTGGTGCCGTAGCTGATGAGCTTGCGCCCGTCCTGCGCGCGGATCTGCCCCGGCTCGAAGGGCTCGATCATGCCGTGCTGCTCGGCCATGCGCCGGATCCATTTGTCGCTCTTGATGCTCATGTGCGCTTCCCGGGTGAGGCGCGGATTCTAGGGTCCGGCGCGCCGGACGCCGGCCAGCGGCCGCTCAGGCCGGCAGCAGCGCCTGCGACACGACCGTGCGCTCGATCAGCCGGTCGTCGCCCAGCACGATCATGGCGAACAGCAGCTCCTCCAGGCTCTGCGCCCGCGCCGTCTTGCGCGCCAGCAGCGGCGTGGCCTGCGGATTGAGCACGACGAAGTCGGCCTCGCAGCCCGGCTGCAGGTTGCCCACCACGCCCTCCAGGCCCAGCGCCTGGGCAGCCGCGCCGGTGTGGCGCCACCACAGCTGCGAGGGCGCCAGGCTCAGGCCCGGCTTGGTCTGGCCCTCGCGGCCGACGTAGTAGGCGGCCATCATGGTGTGGAAGGGGCTGAAGCTGGTGCCGCCGCCCACGTCGCTGGCCAGCGCGTGGTGGTAGCCGACGCGCTGCGCGCCCTCGAAGTCGAAGAAGCCGCTGCCCAGGAACAGGTTGCTGGTGGGGCTGACGGCCGCGGCGGCGCCGGTCTCGCGCATCAATTGCCGGTCGGCATCGTCGAAGTGGATGCAGTGCGCGTACACGGCGCGCCGGCGCATCAGGCCGAAGCCGACGTACACGTCCAGGTAGGAGCGCGCGGCGGGGAACAGCTCGCGCACCCAGCGCACCTCGTCCTTGTTCTCGGCGACGTGGGTGTGGATCCAGGTGTCGCCATAGCGGGCCGCCAGCTCGCCGGCGCCGCGCAGTTGCGCATCGGTGCTGGTGGGCGCGAAGCGCGGGGTGATCGCGTAGCCCAGGCGGCCGGTGCCGTGCCAGCGGCGGATCAGCGCCTCGGTGTCGATCAGGCTCTGCTCGGTGTCGTCGCGCACGCCGTCGGGCGAGTGGCGGTCCTGCAGCACCTTGCCGGCGATCATGCGCAGCGCCCGCCCGCGGGCCGCCTCGAAGAAGGCATCGACCGAGGCCGGATGCGAGGTGGCGAAGACCAGCGCGGTGGTCACGCCGTTGCGCAGCAGCTCGTCGAGGAAGAAGCCGGCCACCTCGGCCGCATGCGCCGGTTCGGCGAAGCGCGACTCGGTGGGGAAGGTGTAGTTCTCCAGCCAGGGCAGCAGGCCCTCGGCCGGCGCGCCGATGATGTCCGTCTGCGGGAAGTGGACATGCATGTCGATGAAGCCCGGCGCGATGATGCGGCCCGGCCAATGGGTCACGGGCGCGTCGGCATGGCGCGCCGCGACGGCCGCGAAGGGGCCGGCGTCGATGACGCGCTGGCCGCCGTCCGGATCGGGGCCGACGACCAGCAGGCCGTCCTCGTCGTACAGGGGCTGGCCGGCGGCGTCGAAGCGCAGCAGGGAGGCGCGGTAGGCTTTTTTCATCGTGCGGGGGCAAGCGTAGCGCCGGTCTCTGCCCGCGTCATACGGCGCCGCCGTATGACCTTCATACGGTCAGCCGGAAGGACGCTCAGAGCGCCAGGCGCCGGCGGGCCTCGGCGTACTCGCTCTTGAGCCGCTCGATGTAGGCCTGCGCGCTGCTCACCTCGCGGATCGCGCCGATGCCCTGCCCCGAGCCCCAGATGTCCTTCCACGCCTTGGCCTTGCTGCCCTCGCCGCTGGCGAAGTTCATGGTCTTCAGGTCCCCCTCGGGCAGGTTGGCCGGGTCCATGCCGGCCGCCACGATGCTGGGCGCCAGGTAATTGCCGTGCACGCCGGTGAAGAGGTTGGAATAGATGATGTCGTCCGAGGTGCCGTCCACGATGGCCTGCTTGTAGGCGTCGCTGGCACGCGCCTCCTCGGTGGCGATGAAAGCGGTGCCGATGTAGGCGAAGTCCGCCCCCATCGCCTGCGCCGCCAGCACCGCGCCGCCGTTGGCGATGGAGCCCGACAGCGCCAGCGGCCCGTCGAACCACTGGCGGATCTCCTGCACCAGCGCGAAGGGGCTCTTGGTGCCTGCGTGGCCGCCGGCGCCGGCCGCCACCGCGATCAGGCCGTCGGCGCCCTTCTCGATCGCCTTCTTCGCGAAGCTGTTGTTGATGATGTCGTGCAGCGTCACGCCGCCGTAGCTGTGCACCGCGTCGTTGACGTCGGTGCGCGCGCCCAGCGAGGTGATGACGATCGGCACCTTGTACTTGACCACCATCTCCATGTCGTGCTCGAGCCGGTCGTTGCTCTTGTGCACGATCTGGTTGATGGCGAAGGGCGCGGCCGGCTTGTCGGGGTTGGCCTTGTTGTAGGCGGCCAGTTCCTCGGTGATCTCGGCCAGCCACTCGTCGAGCTGCTCGGCGGGGCGGGCGTTGAGCGCCGGCATGGAGCCGACCACGCCGGCCTTGCATTGCGCCACCACCAGCTTGG
>Ga0182738_1001440_pt1 | contig 29843 bp, 28 predicted proteins | sample eDN5th30CBELigMG_FD_128876 | JGI IMG/M metagenome (GOLD analysis project Ga0182738, IMG submission 128876) | Enriched Miracle-Growth compost microbial communities from Emeryville, California, USA - eDNA 5th pass 30_C BE-Lig MG (version 2)... ...
GGCCAGCTTTCCGTGGTCCTTGATCCCGGGTTCCTTCTCTACTCCTGAGGCGACGTCAACCGCGTCGGGCCGCACGATTCGGATCGCCTCGGTCACGTTGTCCGGGGTCAGGCCACCGGCCAGAATCGTCGGTATGGCCGAGTGGTAGTTGGCCAGGAGATCCCAGTCGAAAGCTTCCCCCGTGCCCCCATAAACCCCTTCGCGACCCTTGTCGAAGAGGTGGTAATCGGTGAAACGGTAGGCGGTGCTGGCTCGCACGTCGGCGTGGCTTGCGATGTGGAACGCCTTGATCACCTTGAGACCGGTACGTCGGTTCACCTCGGTGCAGAAGTTCGAGCCCTCGTTGCCGCTCAGCTGGATCATGGTCAACTGGGCGTTTTCGGCGGCCTGCACCACCCGTTCGATCGTCGGATTCACGAACACGCCGACCACCTCGCAGCGACGGCGAAACTCCTCGCCGATCCCGGCGGCTACCGAGGCCTTGACGAAGCGGGGGCTCTCTTTGTGGTGGATCAGCCCGATCGCCCACGCGCCGTGCTCGACAGCGGCCTCGGCGTCGTCTCGATTGGTTATCCCGCAGATCTTTACCTTCACCAGCCAAGGGTATGACACCGAACCATCCGGCGGCCATTTCGACGCCCGATCGGCCACGTAGACGCAGACGGGCCGCCACTTTGGCGGCCCGTCGGGCAGGGAGTGGGACTGCGCCGGGAGTTACTGGCCGAAGCCGGGCAACTCCTGCTGTCCCTGGCTGGAGGAAGTCGAGTCGGGGCCGGAGTCATCGGGACGCTCGCCGAGGGTCACGGTGACCGTCTTGGTGTCGCCGTCCCGCTTTACCTCGAGTTCCATCTTGTCGCCGACCTTGGCGTCGTTGACGGCGGCGATCAGGTCTTCCATCGAGGTCAGGTCCTCACCGTCGACCTTGGTGATCACGTCACCCCCGGCCACGACCCGTTGGCCGCTGATCGTGACCGCGGTGTCGCCGGCCTGGATACCGGCCTTGGCGGCGGGACCGTCCTTCGGGGCCTCCTGGACCAGAACGCCTTGGTCGGTGCCGAGGTTCAGCGCGTCGGCGAGCTGGGAGTTGATCGTCGCGCCGGTGATACCGAGGTAGGCGTGTTCGACCGTGCCCCCATCCTTCAGCTGGTCGACCACATCCTTGACCGTGTTCGACGGAATCGCGAAGCCGATGCCGACGTTGCCGCTGGTGCTGGAGCCGCTGCCGGTCGCGATCTGGGAGTTCACCCCGATCACGTTGCCGTCAGCGTCGATCAGCGGACCGCCCGAGTTGCCGGGGTTGATCGCTGCGTCGGTCTGGATCACATTCGAGATCGCGTACTGGTTGAGGCTGGAAATCTCGCGTTGAAGGGCAGAGACGATGCCGGTGGTCACCGTGCGGTCGAGGCCGAAGGGGTTCCCGATCGCGACCACCGGATCCCCGACCTTCACGCTGGATGAGTCACCGAGCGAGAGCGGCTTCATCTCACTCTCCGGCGCGTCCACCTTGAGCAGCGCCAGGTCGGTCGAGGGGTCGGTGCCGACCACGCTCGCGTCGTAGACCGCGTCGGAATCACCGAGCGTGACGGTGATCTTCTTGGCGCCCTCGATCACGTGGTTGTTGGTGACCATGTGCCCGTCGGTGTCGATCAAAAAGCCCGAGCCCGTCGCGGTACTGGTGCCCTGTTGCTGGCCGAACGGGTCGAAGGGACTGCTCGACTGCGTGGTGATGCCCGAGGCCGTGATGAAACCGACACCGTCGCTGTCGCGGTTGTAGATCTGGTTGACGGCGTTCGTGTCGCTCTTGGTCGAAGCGGGCGTCGTCGTCGCAGTCAGCGGCTGCACGGTCGTCTCGGTCTTGCCGACCCAGCCGGCGGCGATCGCGATGAAGCCGGCCACGGCAACAACGAGGCCACCGGTCAAGGCAGCCAGGAACACGGAGCGCAAAGAGCGCTTGGGGGCATCGGAAATCTGGTTCATGACGGGAATCAAAAAACACCGTCATTGACCATTCCTAAGCGGTTTTCTAAGGTTTTCTAAAACTGAGAATCCCTGAGAGCCTCGTACCCGCCCCCCACGGCTACATCAACCGCCGAGATTGCCCACGGTGCCGCAGGCCATGTGTCGAATCGACGCAGGACCTGCGTCACCGGGCGCCCGCCGGCTAAGGCAGGAAATGCTCGGTGGTGGCATCGCCCATGCCGGCGAGAGTCCGGACCATTTCTTCCGGGTCTTCGGAGCGCATGAGCGATTCCCCGATCAGGGCGGCGTCGACGCCTACCCTCTCGAGTTCGACCAGTTCTTCGCGGTTAGAGATGCCAGATTCCGACACGACCGTGGTTCCGGTCGGAACGTCGGTGATCAGGTCGTAAGTGGTCCGGATGTCGACCACGCCGGTGTCGAGGTTGCGGTTGTTGATGCCGATCACCTCGGCCCCTGACTCGACCGCCCTTTCGAGCTCGTCGTCGCTGTGGACTTCGACCAGACAGTCGAGGTCCAGTTCACTCGCCTTGCGCTGATAATCGCGCAGACGGTCGTCGTCGAGCACGGCGACGATCAGCAGCACCGCGTCAGCGCCACCGGCCGCGGCCTCGTAGAGCTGGTACTGGTCGACCACGAAGTCCTTGCGAAGGATCGGCAGGCTGCAAGCGGCCCGGGCCGCGGCGAGGTCTTCGAGCCGGCCGTCGAAATGGGTCTCATCGGTGAGGACGGAAAGGGCCGCCGCCCCGCCCGCCTCATAGGACTTGACCTGATCCGGCAGCAGAACCCCTGGCGCGATCTCGCCGGCGCTCGGCGACTTGCGCTTGTACTCGCAGATCAGCGACATGCCGGGCCGGGTCAGGGCCTCCTGGAAGGGACGGTCATGGTCCCGTTGGCCCAGCTTGGCCTCGAGGTCGGCCAAGGTCACCTGCTGTCTGCGCGCTTCGACGCCCTGGCTCGCGGCCGAAATCAGTCGCTCAAGTATTCCCACGATCTGAGCAGACTCTAGCGGTCTTGCCCGGTGAAACTGACCAACCGGGCGAGAACGGCAGCCGCTTCCCCGCTGTCGATCGCCCGTTGGGCCACTTCCACCCCGCTGGCCAGGTCGTCGGACTTGCCGCCGACCAGGATCGCCGCGGCCGCGTTGAGGACCACCAGGTCCCGCCGTGGCCCCTTCTCGCCTTCGAGTACGGCCCGAGTCGCGGCGGCGTTCTCTTCCGGGGTGCCACCGACCACGTCACCGAGTTCGGCGCTCTCCAGGCCGAAATCACCCGGCGACACGAACTGCTCCTCGGTCCCTCCATCCTTGACTTCGATGATCCGGGTGGGACCGGTGATCGAGATCTCGTCAACCCCGTCATCGCCCGAGACGACAAGCGCCCGTTCGGTGCCGAGACCGACGAGGGCCTCGGCGATCGACTCCTGGTAGCCGCGGTCGGAGACCCCCATCAACTGTCGTTTGGCGCCGGCCGGGTTGGTCAGCGGGCCGAGGAAATTGAAGATCGTCCGCACCGCCAGCGCCTTCCGCACCGGCACCACATGGGCCATCGCCCTGTGGTGCTTGGGCGCGAACATGAAACCGAATCCGGTCTCCTCGATCGAGGCCGCGACTCGTTCAGGCGGGATCTCGATGTTCACGCCGAGCGCCTCGAGGAGGTCGGCCGAGCCGCTGAGGCTGGTGCTGGAACGATTGCCGTGCTTGGCGACGGCGCAGCCGGCTCCGGCCGCGACCAGAGCGGCGGTGGTCGAGACGTTGAAAGTCGAGGGTCCACCGCCGGTGCCCGCCGTGTCGACCAGATCGCCACTGACCTCGACCGGCTCGGCCAGCGAGCGCATGGTCCGGGCCAGGCCGATCAGTTCAGGCACCGTCTCGCCTTTGGTGCGCAACGCGATCAGGAAGGCGCCGGTCTGGACCTCGTCGGAACGGCCTTCCATGATCTCGGTCAGGACCGTCGAAGCGTGGTCGGTGGTCAGGTGCTGCCCGGAGGCAACCGCGTCGATCGCCCGGGTCAGGATGTCGTTAGGCAACTGTCTTCCCCTCGTTGGTCGGGATACCGGCGGCGGCTTGTTCGAGAGAGAGTTCGATCCCGATGAAGGTGGCGATCATCCGCTTGCCATATGGAGTCAGTACGGACTCGGGATGGAACTGGACCCCCTCGGCTGGGAGATCCCTGTGGCGAACCCCCATCACGATCTCGCCGAAGGTCGAGGTGACTTCGAGCGAGTCTGGAATCTCGCCCGCGATCAACGAGTGGTAGCGGCCAACCGTGAGCGGATCGGGGAGACCGTCGTAGATCGCCTTGCCGTCGTGTTCGATCTCCGCGCTCTTGCCGTGGATCGGTTCACCTTGGACGACCGTGCCGCCGAAGGTCTGGACCATCGCCTGATGTCCGAGGCAGACCCCGAGCACCGGGATGCCGGCCTCGGCAAAGGCGGGAATGACCTCGAGCGAGACGCCGGCGTCATCCGGCGTGCACGGCCCGGGCGAGACGACCAGCCGGTCGTGGCCCTCGGCCAGGAGCTCGTCGACCGTTCGCACGTCATTACGAACCGCTTCCACTTCGGCACCGAGTTCGCCCAGGTACTGGACCAGGTTGTAGGTGAAGGAGTCGTAGTTGTCGATGACCAGTACTCGCATCAGGCCCAATCAGGGTTTTCGCAGGCGATCTCGACGGCACGGAACATCGCCTTCGCCTTGTTTACAGATTCCTCGTACTCGTATTGCGGCTTCGCGTCCGCCACGGTGCCGCCGCCGGCCTGGATGTGGACCTGGCCGTCCTTGATCAAAGCGGTGCGGATGTGGATCGCGGTGTCGAGGTCACCATTCCACGAGAGGTAGCCGACCGCGCCGCCGTAGGAGCAGCGCTTGACCTTTTCCATCTCGTCGATGATCTGCATCGCCCGCACCTTCGGGGCGCCCGAGAGGGTGCCGGCCGGCAGGGCGGAGCGAAGAACGTCGAGGGCGCCGCGACCGTCGGGCAGCTTGCCCGAAACGCGGCTGACGATGTGCATCACATGCGAGTAGGTCTCGACCACCATCAGTTCCTCGACCTCGACCGTGCCGTACTCGGCTTCCCGGCCGATGTCGTTGCGAGCCAGGTCGACCAGCATGACGTGCTCGGAGCGCTCCTTCGGGTCGGAGATCATCTTCTCGGCCAGGCGACGGTCCTCTTCCTCGGTTGCGCCGCGTGGCGAGGTGCCGGCGATCGGCCTGATCTCGACCCGGTCGCCGTTGACCTTGAGCAGTGGCTCGGGCGAGGCGCCGGCGATCTGGAAGTCACCGAACTCGAAGAAGTACATGTACGGCGAGGGGTTGATCGAGCGCAGGCCCCGGTAGATCGAAAGCGCTTCAGCTTTCTGATCGGCGGAAAATCGCTGTGAAGGCACCACCTGGAAGGCGTCGCCCGCGTGGATGTACTCGACGATCGCCGCGACCGTCTCCTCGAACTCCTCCCGGGTCACGTTCGATCTGAATTCCGGCGCTTCGACCGCTGCGGTCGGACCGGCGTCAGGCACCGGGCCGCGCAGGGTTTCGCGGATCGATTCGATCCGCGAGGCGGCGGCGTTCCAGGCCTCGTCGAAGCTCTCGTGTTCGTCGACCCAGGCGCAGCTGATGATGGTCAGCTCGTTGTGCAGGTGGTCGAACGCGAGCAGCACGTCGGTGATCATCAGGGCGAGGTCGGGCAGACCGAGCGGATCCGGGTTGGGATCCCCCAGCGGCTCGATCGCCCTGACCAGGTCATATCCGAAGAGCCCCACCGCACCGCCGGCGAAGGGCGGCAAGCCTTCGGTCTCGGCGACCCGGTAGCGGTCCAGGTACTGCTTGACGCCGTCATACGGGTCCGGGGCGCCCACTGTCTCCAACGGCTCGCTCTCACCGGAGACGGCGTCCCCCGGATATTCCTTCAGTTCACCGGCCACCCAGCGGATCACCCGGTGCGGGCTGACCCCGACGAACGAGTATCGACCGACCTGACCTCGCTCGGCCGATTCGAGCAGGAAGCAGGGACCTTCTCTCCGTAGCTTGAGCAGGGCCGAGACGGGGGTTTCGACGTCATCGGTGTAGCGCAGCGCGACCGGCACCACGTTCGATTCCGGAACCAAGGCCCGGGCCGATTCGAGATCCGGCTCGAGGCGGGTGACGAGTTCAGGCGCGACGGTCATTCAGGACCTCCCCCACGTCTTCGAGCGTGATCCCACGCGACCGGATCAGCGCTACGAGGTGGAAGAGCACGTCGGCCGCTTCGTTGGCGACCCGATCGTCGGTTTCCTCGCGAACGGCGCGGCTCACCTCCTCGGCTTCCTCCATGACTTTTTCACCGGCGAACTGCGGATCCTCGAGCAGCTTCACCACGTAACTGCCCTCCGGCTTCTCGCCCAGGCGGGACTCAATCGTCCGGGCCAACGCCGCAAGGGCCTCACCGCTCACCGGCTCGGGGACCTCGCCTGTTTCCAGATCACGGTAAAAGCAGGTCCGCTCGCCGGTGTGGCAGGCAGGCCCGGCCGGTTCGACCAAAGCGAGGATCGCGTCGCCGTCACAGTCGATCCGCAGTTGCCTGACCTTCTGGACGTTGCCTGACTCCTCGCCTTTCTGCCAAATCGTCTGGCGCGAGCGGCTGAAGTATGTGACCAGACCCGTTTCCTCGGTCTGGCGCAGCGATTCCTCGTTCATGTAGGCGAGGGTCAGCACCTCACCCGAGACGGCGTCCTGAGCGACGCACGGCACGAGGCCGTCTTGATCGAACTTCACTTCCACAGGGGCCATCAGTTCGTGCTCTCGTCGGATGCGGTGCCGGGGTCGACTTCGCTTTGACTCAGCGGCACATACCACTGGCCATCCTCGCGAACGAACTTCGCTTCGCTCCCCGCGCCTCCTGTGAAGGTCACGTTGGCGACGTCCCCGTCCACCTCGATCGTGTCGACCTTCAGCACGGGCTGCTTCCCGGCCGCCTCGAGGATCGGCTTCGTTTCGCTGACGCAGCGGTCGATGTCATGGAAGGTCTCGTCGACCGCGCTGGGCTGCATGATCAAGCAGAAAGCCGAGGCGTCCTGCTTCCGTGTCGCCTCGTTCAACTTGGTCACCAGCTCGCGGATCGCCTGGTCATCGGCCTGGGATGTGGAGTCATCCGAGTTTCCACAGCCGGAGACCATCAGGGCGGCTCCCGCGAGAGCGCAGATTGCGACTTTTCGCAGCATGCGCCAATCCTACGGAAGCCCGCCGGACCCGCGGAGTGGCGATCCGGCGCGGCCCGGTGCGTGCCAGCCGTCGTGAGAGCGGGGACCACTGATCTAAGGTTCGCAATATGAGGTGGAAGAAGGGACGGTAGTGAGCGAAGCGTCATCTCTTTTTGGATGCCACCGCCCCGGGCCCTTCGATCAAGTTGGGTCAGTCAATTCCCAGGCGATCTAGCATGTCGCGGTCCTTGCGCCACTTCGGCTTGACCTTGACGTGAAGATCGAGGTGGACCTTGCCACCCAGTTCCTTTTCGATGTCCTTGCGGGCGCCGCTGCCTATCTCACCGACCTTGAAGCCCTTCTTGCCGATCAGGATCTTCTTCTGTGAGTCGGATTCGACCCATATCTCGGCGTCGACCAGCCAGAGTCCGTCTTCGCGCTGCTCGATCCGGGTGACCTTCGCCTCGACCGAATGGGGAATCTCGTCCCGGGTGCGGATCAAGGCCTGGCCGCGGATCAATTCCGCCAGGAGCAGTTCGCGCGGCTGGTCGGAGCGCTCGTCTGGCGGGTAGAGGTACGGGCCCTCCGGGACGATCGAGGCGAGGTGGGCGGCGAGTTCGGGCACGCCTTCCCCGGTCTTGGCGCTAATCGGGAAAACTTCATCCACGCCTTCGAGCCCGGCCGCTTCGATCAGGACCGGGACGATGTTCCGGCCCAGCCGGTCAGCCTTGTTGACGGCGCAGATGATCGGCAAAGACTCCTCGCCCTTGCGGGCCTTGAGCAGGATGCTGGCGATGAAGCGATCGCCGGGACCTACCCCCTCTTCCCCGTTGATCACCAGCAATGCCACGTCGGCGCCGGCCAGCTCACCTTCGACCGTCTTCTGCATGCGGTTGGTCAGCTCGTCGCGGGGACGCTGGACGCCCGGCAGATCGACCAGGACCAGTTGGGTGCCGGCCTCCAGGTCAGTCGCGACGCCCCGGATCGCCCGGCGGGTGGTCTGGGGCCGCACCGACGAGATCGCGACCTTGGCCCCGACGATGGAATTGACCAGCGTCGACTTGCCGACGTTGGGTCGACCGGCCAGGCCGACGAACCCGGAGCGGGTGCCCGAACCGGAATCCAAGCCGGCTCGCCCCTCAGTCAACTTCGGCCTCCACGGTCATCCGCGGCTCGATCCCGAGTTCGGTGACGATCTGGTCCTGGAGGTCCAGCATCTCGCCTTGATCGGTCTCGTGGTCATATCCGCAGAGATGGAGCACGCCGTGCACCGCGACCTCGATCTCGTTGAGGGAGAACTCTGGGCAGATGAACACATCACCCAGCTCGACCGGGCCCGGTCCATCCTCTTCATCCACCGGGAACGAGAGCACATCGGTCGGCTCGTCCTTGCCCCGATGCTCGCGGTTCAACTCACGGATCCGGCCTTCGTCGACCATCTCGATCGCGAGGTGACCCTCCTCAACCCCGGCCGCTTCGAGCGTCGCGACCACGGCCGGACGGAAACGGTCCGGCACGTCGTCCAGATCGAAGCTCAACTGCCGCTTTCGCGTTCGGCGTGTTCGCCATAGGCGGCGACGATGCGCTGCACCAGGCGGTGGCGCACCACGTCCTTGCCACCGAAGCGGACGAACTTGACGTCCTCGATCCCATCGAGGATCTCGCGGACCACGACCAGGCCCGACTTGCTGTCTCGCGGCAGGTCGATCTGAGTCACGTCGCCGGTCACGACCATCTTCGAGTTGAAGCCGAGCCGGGTCAGGAACATCTTCATCTGCTCGGGGGTGGTGTTCTGGGCTTCGTCCAGAATTACGAAGGCGTCGTTCAGGGTGCGGCCGCGCATGAACGCGAGCGGGGCAACCTCGATCACGCCCCGGTCGAAATAGCCGTTGACCCGGTCCGGATCGAGCATGTCGTAGAGGGCATCGAACAGCGGACGCAGGTAAGGATCGACCTTGGCCTGCAGATCTCCGGGCAGGAAGCCGAGGCTCTCCCCCGCCTCTACGGCGGGTCGGGTCAGGATGATCCGCTGGACCTCACCCTCGATCAAAGCGGCTGCGGCCATCGCCACCGCGAGGAAGGTCTTGCCGGTGCCGGCCGGTCCGATCCCGAAGGTGACCGTGTTCTCACGGATCGAATCGACATACAGTTTCTGATTCACCGTCTTCGGCACCACCCGCGTGTTGCGGTTGTGCCAGACCACGTCTTCGAGCATCTCGGCCGGGCGGCGCGAGGACTGGATCGCGTTGGTGACCGAGTCGACGGTCGAAGGCTCGACTTCGTGACCGCCCTCGATCAGGCCGATCATCTCGTCGACCAGCCGGGCCGCCTTGTCGTTCTCGGCGTCGTCGCCTTCGAGCGTGAGCTGATTACCGCGGAGGTGGACGCGGCTGGTGGTCCGATCGCGAAGCGCCCGGAGGACCGAATCCTCGGCCCCCGCCAGGTCGGCAGCCACATCGTTGTCAAGGGTGAGGGTCCGGCGCGCCATAGGTCAACCAGCGAGCTGGTTGCGCACCTCCGTGCTGACTCGCTTGCCGTCCGCCCGGCCGGCCACCTTGTCTTTGAGCAGGCCCATGACCTGTCCCATCTGCTTCTGTTCGGTGGCGCCGGTCTCGGCGATCGCCTCCTTGACCAACTCGGCGAGTTCCTCATCGGTGAGCTGGGCCGGCAGGTAGGCGGTGATCAGTTCCGCTTCGAATCGTTCATCTTCGGCCTGCTCGTAACGACCGGCGTCGGCATACGCCTCGGCGGCCTCCATCCGCTTCTTGCGTTCGCGCTGCAGGGCGCCGATCTCATCGCCCTTGCCCAGTTTGTTCTCCTGCTGGAGTACGTCTTGGATCATGCGCAGCGCCGATGCACGCTTGCGGTCGCCCTCCTTGAGGGCGGCCTGAGCGTCGGCCCTGATCTGTTCGGCTGCTGACATACCCCAAGCGTACCTGCCCGGTGCCCCGGCACGGCTTCAAGACTGTGAAAACAGCCTGGCCGGCCACCACGGGTCGCGTCAGGGCTCGTCGGGTCCGCTGCTGGGTGGTTCGGCGTGGGAGGTGCGAGGGCCGAACGCGCTGTAGAAGACGATCCCGCCGGCGATCACGACGATCCCGTAGAGCAGCAGGATCCGATAAGTGGAGTTGACGATCCCGAGACCGACCAGGGTGATCCCGATCCCCGCGGCGAAGGCAAAGAAGTAGCGCGGTGACCGCACGCCACGGTAGATCAGGAACCCGGCCAGAATCGCGGCCGGGATCCAGTCGAAGAAGCTGATCGGGGCGATGCATCCGATCATGAAAAGCGCCCCGACCGCCAGCCAGCCGGCGAACTTCGCGCCCGCCACGTTGCGGGTGTTGTGTTGATCGTCTGCCATCAGACCTCGACTCTTTCGGCCCTTCCGGCCAGCGGTAATTGCAGGAACCGGGTGCCGACCTCGATGAACGCGTCGACCTCCCCGGTGACCAGAAATCGGTAATCGCCTTCGTCCGGGCCTGCGGCCAGATCGCCGCGGGCGGCAAGCTCACGTTGGATCGCCGCCGCGATCGCGTGGCCAGCCGTGACCAGGCTGACATCCCGCCCCAACATCCGTTGCAGCATCGGAGCGACCAGCGGGTAGTGGGTGCAGCCCAAGACCAGCGTGTCGACACCCGCCTCCCGAAGCGGCCGGCAATAGCCGCGCACGGTATCGAGGACTTCCTCGTCAAAGGTTGGTCCCCGCTGGATGATCGGGGCGAGATCGGGAGCGGCGACCTCGGTCACGGTCAGCGGCCGACCGAGCGTATCGAGGGCCCGGCGGTAGGCGCCACTGGCGACTGTCGCGGGAGTCGCGAGCACGCCGACCCGGCCGTTTACGCTGATCGAGGCGGCGATCTCTGCCTCCGGACCGATCACCGTCACGACCGGCACCCCGGCCTGCTCGCCCAGGGAGCGGATCTCCTCACTGGCCGCGGCGGTGGCCGAATTGCAGGCTATGACCAGCATCTTGACCCCGCGACCCAGCAACTCGTCGGCGATGCTCGCGGCCCGTTCTCGAAGCTCGTCCGCGCTCTTGGTGCCGTACGGAAAGTGACCGCTGTCGCCGAGGTAGAGAAAGTCCTCGGCCGGCAGCGAGACCAGGCATTCGTGCAACACGGTCAGGCCGCCAACACCCGAGTCGAAGACCCCGATCGGAAGGCGAGAGCTCATCAGGCGAGCTCCCGCGCGAAGACAAGCGAGCCCCAATCCCCCATTACACCGCGGCTTGTCTCGGTCAGCCCCTGCGGTTCGAAGGCGTTCCGGACCCGTTCGTACTCACTGGTAAGGAGGCCGGAGCAGATCAAGGTCTCGGGGAGGTTGTCCGGGGTCATCCCGGCAGCCACGACCTCGAGTAGCGGTGCGGTGAGATTGGCGACGGTGGTCGGGGCAAGGCGCGGAAGCCCGGATTTGAGATCGATCCGCTCGAACTTCGCCTGAACCGCGTTGACCTCGGCGTTCTCGCGGGCGGCGGCGACCGCGGCAACTTCGTGGTCACAGCCCTCGAGTGGCTGCCAGCCGAGCTTTCCGGCGGCAATCGCCAGCACCCCCGAACCGCATCCGAGGTCGGTCAACGCCCCGAATGGGCCGCCCTTCTCGGCGATCTCGATCAGAGCCTCGACGCAGAGCCGGGTGGTCGGGTGGGCACCGGTGCCGAAAGCCTGGCCCGGATCAACCACGACCTCAGCGATATCCTCTCGCTCCGGTTCCCAGGGCGGACGGATCCAGACCGCCCTCCCGGACTCGGGATCGCCGATCAGGAGCGGCTTGTGGAAGCTGCGCCAGCGCTCGGCCCAGTCGTCGGCCACCTCAGTCGCTTCGACTTCGACCGTGCCGCCCGCGATCACGGCTTCTTCCTCACCCAGGTCCGGCAGTTCGCCTTCGGCACCGTAGATCGCGAACTCGATGTAGCCGTCCCCGTCCACCTCCTCTACCCCGCCCGAGGCGAGCACGGTGAGTTCGGCGAGCACCAGCTCGGCCTGTTCCGGCTGACACCGGACCGCGAGGCGAATCAACCGAACGCCCTGCGTACCCGCGAGAAGAGACCGCCCTCTTGCGGCTCGCGGTTCTCATCGGTCAGAGAGTCGTCCAGTTCATCGGCGAGTCGCTTCTGTTCCTCGCTCAGATTGGCGGGAATGATCACGTTGAAGATGAAGCGGTGATCGCCGCGCCGGCGGGAACTGCCGAGCTGCGGCAGCCCCTTGCCCTTGAGCCGTGCCTCTGCCCCGGGCTGGGTGCCGGCGGCGAGTTCGATCTCGTCCTCACCATCAAGGGTCTCGACCTCGATCGTGTCTCCGATCATCGCCGCGGTCGCGTCGACCGGTACCACGGTTATCAGGTCCTGGCCGTCACGGACGATGCCTTCGCGGTCGGCGACGAGGACTTCGACGTAGAGATCGCCTGGGGGTGCTCCGGTCTCGCCGGCATGGCCGGCGCCGGCGATGCGGATCCGCTGACCCGACTCGATCCCAGCCGGGATGTCGATTCGGCTCTTCTTCGTGCTGTGCTTGCGGCCCAGCCCGGAGCAGACCTTGCATGGCTCCTCGGCGATTCGGCCATCACCCCCGCAGCGGTCGCAGGGAGTCGCGCGAACCATCTGACCGAAGGCGGTGTTAGCGACGGTGCGCAACTCGCCTGAGCCGCCGCAGCGGTCACAGGTCTTGATCGGGGTGCCCGGCTCGGCGCCGTTGCCGTGGCAGTGCTCGCAGTTCGCGACCGCCTCGAATTCGACTTCACGGCTGGTGCCGTCGAGAACGTCCTCGAGTTCGATCTCAACCTGGACGCCGATGTCGCCGCCCGGTGCTGGACCGCGCGAGCCACCGAAACCGCCGCCGAAGAAAGCGCTGAACAGGTCGTCGATCGAGCCGAATCCCTGGGCCTGCGATTGGTAGCCGCCGGAGCGCAGTCCGTCGCGGCCGAACTGGTCGTAAGTCTGGCGGCGCTCCTCGTCGGAAAGCACCTCATAGGCCTCGGCCGCTTCCTTGAACTTCTCTTCAGCATCGGGATCATGGTCGTTGACATCCGGGTGGAGCTCACGGGCCACCTTGCGGAAGGCCTTCTTGATCTCCTGTTCGGAAGCCTCGCGGGAAACCCCGAGGATCTCGTAGTAATCGCGTTGTTCGCTCATGCGTCGTAGACGAACTCGAAGTAGCGGGAGAGTTCACGGGCCGCCTCGCCAACGCTGGCGATCGCTCGTTCGTAGTCCATGCGGGTCGGACCGACCACGCCGACCGAACCGAGGTTACGGTGGGCCAGACCGTAGTTGGCTCCGATCACGCTCACTTCTTGCAGTTCCGGTTGCGGGTTCTCTTCCCCGATCCAGAGGAAGACGGACCGCTCATCGATTGCCGAGCGCATCATGCGCAGCACGGTCGCCTTCTCCTCGAGGGTGTTCATCAAGCGGTCGATCCGGGGCAGGTCGGCGGCACGGCGCTCATCGAGCAGCCGCGAGGCGCCGTCGACGTAAAGAGTTCCTTCCGGGCTCTGTTCCAGGTCCACGAGAGCCGGCGAGAGCTGCCGGACGAAGGCGGCCTCGATCGGTCCGAGGCTCGGGTCGTTCAGCTTCGAGGCGATGCGGCGGGCTCCCAGGCCGATTCCGGTCAGCGATTCGTTCAGATAGCTCGATGCCCATTCGACCAGTCCGGGGTCCACGGGCGAGCTGAAAGTGAAGGCCCGACGGGTCACATCACCGGCCGAGGTGATCACGATCACCATCACGACGTCGGGCTGGAGCAGCAGTGCCTCGACTCGGTGGATCTTGGCTGTGCCGAGCGGCGGAGCGACGACCAGGGCCAGCAGGTCGGTCATCTGGGCGAGAGCCGAGGTCGCCTCCTGCATCGCCTCGTCGACCTCGCGCCGGAGGTCGCTCAGATCGAAGTTGACCGGCTCGGCCCGCGTGACCGCCCGGGACTTGAGCGACTCGACGAACTGGCGGTAACCGAGGTCGGTCGGAACCCGCCCGGCCGAGGTGTGCGGATGAGTCAAGTAGCCACCCGCCTCAAGGGCGGCAAGCTCCGCCCGCACCGTGGAGGCTCCCCACTCGAGCTGGGAGTCTTCGACGATCGTCTTCGAACCCACGGGCCGGCCGGTCTCGCGATAAGCGTCCACCACAAGCCCAAGGATCAGTTCTTGACGTTCGGAAAGCATCAGGAACCCTGGATTGTATTTAGCTCTTGTCGCGGGCGGCTTCGGCATCGGCGGCCACGACGCGAGAAGTCGCTCCGTGAGACGAACAGTTGCCGGCTACCGAACGAGGTGAGTTCGGTCCTTGAGTTCTCGAGGCGGCGGTCATGCCGACTCCGCCTGCCCGCAGGCGCTACGAGTACCTAACGTCAGCCGTGGCGTTGCGGATGACCTGGTTTTCGCCCTGAGCGGCGATCAGGTCAAAGGTGACATCGGAGCCGTCGGACTCGATCACTTCGCCCGAGACCTCGATCTCCGTTTCGGGGGCGCTCATCCCCCGGAACTGAACCGAGAGGCGCTTCAGCGCCCGCGGGTCTCCGCCGGCCTCATCCGTAGCGGCCTTCGCGACCAGACCCATCACGTAGAGGCCGTGGAGGATCGTGTTGGGCAGCCCGACCATCTGGGCGAACTCCTTGTCGATGTGGATCGGGTTGAAGTCACCCGAGGCGCCGGCGTAGCGGTGCGGCAGGAACTTGTCCGGGGTGACCTTCAGCCCGGCGATCTTCTCGCCTTTTTCCCTCGCGCTCATTGTTCTATCCCCCTGACGATGTTGGTCCAGGTGGCCTTGCAGACGAGGTCACCGTTCTGGTTCTTCGACTCGGTTTCGAAGACGTAAAAGCCCTTGCCGTCTTTCGGGTAGATGTCCTTGCAGGTGGTGGTCGTGGTGATCAGGTCGCCGGAGATCACCGGCTCGCCCCATTCGAATTCCTGGCCACCGTGGACCATCGCGGCGAAGTTCATCGCCACGTCCGGGTCGAAGAGCACGGGGCCCATCGCGCCAGCGGTATAGACGACGACGAACATCGGTGGCGCGACGATTCCGCGATACCCGGCCGCCTTGGCCGCTTCGGCGTCGAAATGGACCGGATTGTCCAGCCCGATCACCTGCGCGTACTCACGGATCTTTTCCCGCCCCACCTCGTATTCGTAGGGCGGCCAGCTCTTGCCAACGGCATCGGTCTTCAAAGCCATGGCGGAAATCTATACCCGACCGGATTTCACCGAGATTCCACTTTTAGTCCGTATGCAGCGAAAAGCGGCGTCTCGATGCAAGCCAGGGCTGGCGCTGCCGGGTGCGTGCCAGCCGCCGCGGGACCGGGAGTGCGTGCCAGCCGCAGCGGGACCGGATGCGTGCCAGGGGCCGTGGGACCGGGTGCTACTCGTCGAGCTCGAGGACGGCGAGGAAGGCCTCCTGGGGAACCTCCACCCGGCCGACGTTCTTCATTCGCTTCTTACCCTTTTTCTGCTTGTCGAGGAGCTTGTTCTTGCGGGTCACGTCGCCGCCGTAGAGCTTCGCGGTGACGTCCTTGCGAACTGCTTTCACGGTCTCGCGGGCGAGGATGTTCGCGCCGATCGCGGCCTGGACCGGGATGTCGAACTGCTGTCGAGGGATCGTCTTGCGGAGGCGTGAAACCAGGTCTTTGCCCTGGTTGTAGGCGAACTCCTTGTGGGTGATGACCGAGAGCGCATCGACCCGGTCGCCGGCCAGCAGGACGTCGACCTTGACCAGATCCGAGGCCCGGAGGCCGATCGGTTCGTAGTCCAGCGACGCGTAGCCTCGGGTCGAGGACTTGAGCACGTCGAAGAAGTCGAGCACGATCTCGCCGAGCGGCAGGTCGTAGCGGATCTGCACCCGGGTCGGGCTGAGGTAGTCCATATCGACATGGGTGCCACGCCGTGACTGGCAGAGCTCCATCACCGGGCCGACGAACTCGGTCGGGGTGATCACCGTCGCCCGGATGTACGGCTCCTCGATCCGTTCGATCGAACCGGGATCGGGCATCTGGTTCGGGCTGGAGATCTCGGTCATCCGGCCGTCCGTCGTGTGGACCTCGTAGCGCACGGTCGGGCTCGTGGCCATCAGTTCCAGGCCGTACTCTCGCTCCAACCGTTCGCGGACGATTTCCATGTGGAGCAAGCCGAGAAACCCGCAGCGGAAGCCGAATCCGAGCGCCTCGGAGGTCTCGGGCTCCCAGGAGAGCGCGGCGTCGTTCAGGCCCATCTTGTCGAGGGCGTCGCGCAGATCCTCGTAACGGTCGGTATCGATCGGGAAGAGTCCGCAGAAGACCATCGGCTTGACGTCGCGGTAGCCGGCGAGGGCCTCGGCGGCGGGATTCTCCAGGTTGGTGAGTGTGTCGCCGACCCGGAGCTTGGAGACATCCTTGATGCCGGTGATCACGTACCCGACCTCGCCGGTGTCGATCCCGTCGACGGGAGTCATGACCGGCCGGAAGAAGCCGATGTCATCGAGCTCGGCCTCGGTGCCGTTCTGCATCGCCAGCACCTTTCCGTGCTTCCTGAAGCGGCCGTCCATCATTCGCACGTAAGCGATGACGCCGCGGTATTGGTCGAACTCGGAGTCGAAGATCAGCGCCCGGGCGGGCGCGTCCTGATCGCCATCCGGCGGCGGGATCCGGTCGACCACCGCCTCGAGCACGTCGATCACACCCTCCCCGGTCTTGGCCGAGATGCGGAGGATGTCGTCGGGATCGACCCCGATCAGGTCCGAGACCTCGGCGGCAACGCGGTCGGGTTCGGCGCCGGGGAGGTCGACCTTGTTCAGGACCGGGATCAACTCGAGGCCATTCTCGATCGCCAGATAGGTATTGGCGACGGTCTGGGCCTCGACGCCCTGGGCCGCATCGACGACCAGCAAGGCCCCTTCGCAGGCGGCCAGGGAACGTGAGACCTCGTAAGAGAAATCGACGTGGCCCGGCGTGTCGATCAGGTGGAGGTGGTAGGTGACGCCGTCGGAGGCGGTGAACTCGACCCGCACGGCCTGCGCCTTGATCGTGATCCCGCGCTCGCGCTCAAGATCCATCGAGTCCAGCACCTGGGCCTGCATCTTGAGCGGATCCACTGCCTTGGTCAGCTCGAGGATGCGGTCAGCCAACGTCGACTTGCCGTGGTCGATGTGGGCGATGATCGAGAAGTTGCGAATCAGTTCCATGCGGGATAGAGCAGTATGCCGGTGCGCGAACGCTGGGGTCAGTTCGCGCAGGTCGAGGGGCTAAGCGAGCCGGTTACTTTCAGGACGCCACCGCCTTCGACGACCTGCTCTTTCTCGATCGCAGGATCGGTTTCGATCCAGGTGAGTTCACGCGGCTGGTCGAGTTTCTGGCCTTCACGGTCCATGGTCAGAACCAGGTAGTCGTAGTTTCCCGCGTTCGCCGCTTCGATGAAATCGCGGCAGTTCTCGGCCTCCACGAAGCCGGCATCGGGCTGTTCGAGGCCGATGAACTGGACCTCGTTGTCGAGTTCCTTCCCCCAGAGCGGGTACTGGCGGGTCGCGTTGGTGCCGATCTTGACGCCCGATTTCTCGTTCGCCCAGACGTATGACTTCGAAAGCGCCGGGATCGTGAAATCCGGCGAGGCGTAGCGATGGTTGAAGTAGTAGCGCTGGACTCCCTGGCCGCAAAGGATCAAGAAGACGATCACCCCGCCGAGACCCCAGGCGACTGCCCGGTGGGTTGAGCGGCCGGTCACACGACGCTGCCTGGAGCGGATCGTCCACACCCCCAGCCCGATCAAGCAGCAGAGCCAGCACAGCACGCCCGCCGCAAGAGCCAGCACCCATTCCTTGAAATCCCACTCGTGACCGAAGGCGATGGTCACCGGAGCCAGCACCAGCAAGAGGCCGGTGACCAGCCAGCGGGGCTGTTTCCCGCGCTGGCCGATCCCGCTGCCAAGCAGAGCAAGACAGACCGCGAGGGCCGGCGCCAGGTATCGCAGGCCCGAAACGAACCCGTTCGGCTCGCCGGCCGGGCCGGAGGCCGAGGTAGGCGCGACCAGCCAAGCCATGACCAGGGCCAGGCCGACGACCGCCCCGGTCCGTCGGGCCGGGCCGGATCTGCGATCGAGGCAGAACACCAGGCCGACAATCGCGAGGACGCCGAGCAAGATCCAGCCCGAGCCGAAGCCGTCACCGAAGCCGGGCAGGAACCAGTGGCGGATCACGTCGGGATCGGTCAGGTAGCCCCAGACCGAACCGGCGTCCCGCCCGCCCACATCCTGGTTCGGGCCCGGGAGGGAAAGCGGACCGATGTGATTGATCCAAGGCAGCGGATTGCCGGCGTTCAAGAGGTTTCGGAGGTACCAGTACCCGCCGCCGAGGATCAGCGCTCCGCCGCCGGCGAAGGCGTTGCGCAGGCGCCGTGAAGGCTCCGCCAGAACGACGGTGCCGGCCAGCAGGACCAACGCCGCGGGGATGAAGTTGACCTTTGTCCCGGCCGCGAGCCCGGCGGACAGGGTGACGATCAGGGTCGGGCCGAGGGTGATTCGCCTCCCACCCGCCGCCGCGTTGATCATCACCGCCAACGCGGCCAGCAGGAAGAAGGTCCCGACGATGTCGTTGCGTGCTTCGCCGGCTTGGTCGGCCATCGCGGCCGAACCGAGCACCAGCGCGACTCCCGCCAGCGAGATCGGGGCCGCGCCGTAGGGCCGGCCGATACACCAGGCCGCCAGCAAACAGCCGCCAAACCAGCCGAGGTTGAGGAAGATCGAGAGCAAGTCCGTTCCGAAGGCCAGCATTCCCAGCGAGTGGACGACCTCGGAGTTCTGCGGGTAGAACCAGCTGAGGAATTGAGGCGCCAGGTAGTGAAGGGACCACGTATCGCCGTTCAGGGCGATACCGGCCGCGAAAGGCCCGTGGTACCAGGTCGAATCGAAGCCCGTCATGCCGGTGCCGAGTCGGATCGAGACGCCGGCGACGAAAGCCCCGAACGCGCCGGCAGCGATCGCGGTCCCGACCGCGGTCAGAGCCGGCGAAGCCGGAACTGACACCAGCCCGGGTCTGGCCCGAGCGACCGGCAGGCTCTCCCGCCACCGCCAGAGTCCGGCCGCGATCACTACCACGAGGAGCAGCCAGCTCCATCCGGTCAGCAGACCGAAGGTGCCGAGGGCCAGGGCCGGTCCGATCATCGCGGCGACCGCGAGTAATCCGGTCGCAACCCAGGCGACCGGGCCGTCCCAGCCAGGCAGGATCCGGGAACGGAGAACCTGACCGGAAACGATGACGCAGGCAAGACCGGCCAAGCTGACCAGGCAGCCGACCAGGTACGCGCCGAAACTCACGACCGCCGCCGGACCAGTGCCGCGACCTGGTCGAGCTCGGGCAGTCGCAGCAGCTGGCAGACCGCCACGTAGGCGATCCCGCCCAGCCCGAGGCCGGCCCCGAGCGAAATGACCTGACCAGCCAGACCACGGCCGAGCGCCTGGTCGAGCAGGTCCCAGATCTCATAGGAAACCCCGGCCAGGACGATTGACGCAACCAGGATCCGACCGCAGGAGAAAAGGAAGCTGCCGAACTCGATCCCGCCGAGGCGAGTCCTCAGCATCAGGGTCTGGATCGTCACCGAAACGGCGGTTGCGATCGCCGTGGCAGCGACGATGCCGGCCACCCCGAACGGCTTGTAGAGGAGGAACGAGCCGAGCGCGGTGACGGCCAGGTTGGCACCCGAGATCCAAGTCGGGATCCAGGGCTTCTGCAGACCGAAGAAGGTTCGGCTGAGTAGCAAGTACATGCCGTTGGTCGGCAAAGAAAAGGCGAACCAGAAGAGTGCGGTTGCGACGACCTGGGTCTCGGCCGCGTCGAACTCGCCGCGCTGGTAGACCAGCCTGATCATCGGCTCGCTCAGGACCAGGATCGCCGCCGCGGCGGGGATCAAGACGAAGATGATCTGCCGCATCCCTTTCGCCAGGGTTGTCCGCAGTGAGTCGAAGTCCTTGCGGCTGGCGAACCGCGCAAGGGTCGGGAAGAGCACTGTCGCGATCGCGACCGAGAAGATGCCCTGCGGCAGCTGGTAGATGCGGAAAGCCTTGTCGATCGCCGCGGGTGCCTCGTCGTTCACCAGCGAGCCGAAGAAACTGTTGACCAGAAGGTTGAAGTTGATCAGGCCGAGGCTGAGCGTGACCGGGATCATCAGCAGCAGCACCCGCCGGACGTTCGGATCCTTGAAATCGACCCTGAACGTGAACTTGAACGGGGTGTTTCTGAGGTCCCAAGTCGGTATCAGGAGTTGGACTACGGTGCCGGCCACGACCCCGATCGCGTAAGCGTAGATCTGCTTGTCTTCGGGGAAGAGCGGGACCGTGGCGATCACCACCGCGATGATCGTCAGGTTCCAGAACAGTGGTGAAATCGCGAAGGCGCCGAAGCGGTCGTAGCTGTTGAGGATGCCGACGACGACGCCGGTCACCCCGAGCAGGATCAGGATCGGGAAGAGGATCTGCGACAGCACGACCATCAAGCTTTCGGTGGCGGCCGAGAAACCGGGGGCGAAGATCGGCATGACCAGGCCGGCGGCGAGGATGAAGAAGGCGGTGATCGCGCCCAAGACCATCGTCACCAGCAAGAGCAGGGTCGAGGCCATGCGGAACGCCTCGCGGTACTTGCCCTTCTCGATCTGCTCGGTGAAAATGGGCACGAAGGCGGGTTGGAGGGCGGCGTCGGCGAAGAGTGCCCGGATCAGGTTCGGCACCTGAAAGGCGACCGTGAAGGCCGACATCGGACCGCTGATCCCGAAGTAGCTTGCGGCAACGACTTCGCGGACCAGACCGGCCACACGGGAGGCGGCGGTGGCGATCGAGAAGAAGGCGGTAGAGCGAGCCAGCCTGCCTGGCTTGGCGGATTTTGCGCCGCCGGCGGTTTCGGGGCTCCGCCCGGCATCTCCACTTCGGGCGGGTTCCCGCAGGACCGATTGGCTTGGCGGAGTCTCTTCGACGAGCGGGACCGGCGCTGACGCTCCCCCTTCCTCGGAAATGCTGGTTGCGGTCTCGAGTAGCGCCTCTTCCCGGTTCACCACCGGATTCGGCTCCCGAACCGGCTGTCTGGCCACACTTTCGGCCTTTTCGCTGGCCGAACGAATCGCTTCTTCGGCCGCACGGGCGGCGGCTTCGAAGGGGTCGAGTTGGGGGTCAGAGGACGCGTTCAAGCTGGCAACGGTATAGTCGCTGGCCGCTCGTCGGCGGCGATCCTCCGCGAGCAACACCAATAAATCATGGCCAACATAGCCTCACAGAAAAAGAGAATCCTTCGCACCGAGCGTGAGCGCGTCGAAAACCGGCGGCTTACTTCCGCGATCAAGACTTACTTCAACCGCCTCGAGAAGGCCGCTGAAGGCGACGACGCCGAGGCGGTCAAGGCCGAGCATCGCGCTCTGGTCTCCCGCATCGACAAAGCGGTCCAGAAGGGCGCGATCCACCGCAACAACGGCGCGAGAAAGAAAGCCCGCGCTTCGCGCATCGCTTCTTCCTTCTGACTGCAGGCGGCGAGCTTCGCCCCGCCCCCGGTCAAACCCGTCGGCCCGCAGAGATAAACGATCGATGGGCTGACTCTGATGGAAGAGTCTCCGCACCGCTCACTCGGTAGCCGCCAGTAGGGCGAGGTCGAGGGCGAGTTCGTCTGGGTATTCGGCTCCTCCACGAGTCCAAACTTCGAGGTCGGCCATCGCGATCGCGGCGCTCCGCATCGATTCGACAGTAGTGCCTGAGAGCGAGTTGATCAGCCGGCGCGCAACGAACGGCGGCACCCCCAGCCCCCTTTCGAGCTGCGAAGGGTCGGCCCCGTCTTCGAGCTTGACCAACGCCTTGTGGGCTCGCCGGATCGAGGTGGTGGTCGTATAGACGGTGCTGCCGGCCGTCGCGCCCTGGGCGAGCAGCTTCTCGGCCACCGCGATCACGTCTCCCCGCTCGCCCGAGATCAGCGCATCACCGAGTGCGAAGTTGCTGGTCTCCGAGGTGTCGGCGACCATCTCCTCGAGATCCTCGATGTCGACCAACCCGCCCGGGCCAGCCCAGAGCGCCAGTCGGTCGAGCTCGGCGTTCAGGCGGGGCAGGCTCTCCCCCATCCGCGCGATCATGAACCGGGCTGCCTCCGGGGTGAGTTCGAACTTCCGGGCCGCCGCACTTTCAATCAGGTAAACCGGCAGCCGCGCCCCCTCGGGAGCCTCGTAGTTGAGCGTCTCGCCACCGATCTTCTTGACCGCCTCGGCGATCCCGGCCGGCACCTTGCCCCTGGCGATCAGCACCACGGTCGTTTCCTCCGGCGCGGTGAGTAATGCCTCGCTCACCGCCGCCGCCTGGTTCTTGCCCCATTTCTCGATCGGGTCGGCCAGAAGGTAGCGCCGTCCGGACATCAGCGAAAGCGCTCCGATCGAAGCCGCGAAGGCTTCCGCATCGGGGCTGCCCCGGCCATCAGCGGGTTCGAATACCTCAAGGCCGCCGACCCCGCTCTCGTTTTCGGCCCGTCGGCGCAGCCGGGTGCGGGCCTGGTCGATCTTGGCACCGTCGCTGCCGTGAATCAGATAAGCGGGCTTCACTCGCCCATTCTCCCCGATCTGTCGGCGGAGCCTCCTCGACCGTCAATCCCCCGTCTCCACGCGCCAGGAATTGCCGCTGAGGACGATCGAGATGGTCCCGTCACGGTCGGTGCGGAGGGTCTTGACCCGGTCGGCCGCGAGTTCGTTCAGAACATCGGGGACCGGATGGCCGTAACGGTTGTCCTCACCGACCGAGATCACGGCCAGGCGGGGATGGGATTCGTCGAGCAGGGCGGGCAACCCGGCGTCCTCGCTGCCGTGGTGGGAGACCTTGAGCACGTCGATCGGACCGGGATGCATGGGCACCGATTCGGCTTCGGCGTCGCCGGTGAGCAGCATGCGGAAGTTCCGCCAGCGGAGCACGGCGGCGATCGACCGGAGGTTGGTTTCAGTTCCGTCCGCCGACGCCGGGACCGGCTCTTCCCCGGGAAGCGGCCAGAGGATCTCGAGGCTCAGGTTGCCGTCGCTGACGTCGTTCCCGGCGGAGACCTGGTCAAGCGCTGCGCCGGAGTGCCGAGCCAAGGAAAGCAGTTCGGGTGGCGCCCGGTCATAGAGGAAGCGTTCGGTGGGGATTCGGCCGAAGAGGTCGAGCAGGCCGCCGTAATGGTCGAGGTCAGGATGGGTGAGCAACGCTGCCTCGAGATGACCGACGTCGGCAGACTCGAGCGCCCCGGCGAGATCGCCGCCCGGCGGACCGCCATCGATCAGGAGCGGATCGGCTCCCGCCGGCCGAATCAGGATCGCGTCACCCTGTCCGACGTCTAGCACCTCCACCCTCGCCCCACCCGGTGGCGGCGCACCAAGGTGTCGGCGGCCTCCGCCGGCCAGTCCCGGCAACAGCAGAATCGCCGCCGCGAGGGTGAGCACCAACCCCGGTATCCAGCGGGCCGCCCTAGCCGGCGCCGACGGGACCCGCCACAAGCGAAGAGTGATGAGCACGGCCGCGATCAGAAGGAACGTGACCAGGGCCAAAGCCAGAGGGCTCCCGATCCGGAGTTCGACCACTGCCCAGGCCGGCTGCCCGAACCATGCGGCCACCTGGGCGATCCAGGCCAGGCAGACCGAGCCGACGAGATTGAACGGGGCAGCCAGCGCGGAGTTGATCTGCCCGGCCGCGACCGCGATCATCCCAAGCCACATCGAGGGCGCGACGGCCGGCATCGCGGCCAGGTTGGCGGCCAGAGTGCCGATCGGCAACCCTTCGAAGTGGAAGACGATGAGGGGCGCCGTGGCCAGGGTCGCGGCCAGCGTCACGGCGATACCCTCGGCCAGGGCACGCCTCCATCCCACGTCGCCGACCACCGGCGCGAACCGCAGTTGGAGCGGCCGAGCCAGCAGCATGATCCCGACCACGGCAACGAAGCTGAGCTGCCATCCGATGTCACCGGTGGCCCTGGGGTTGAGCGCGAGGGTGACCAGGGCGGCCAAGGCGAGGGCGTAGGCGCGTGACGGCGCCCGGCCCGCCCCCATCGCAACTAACCCGGCGATCCCCATCACCCCGGCCCGCTGAATCGAAGGGCCGCCCCCGGCCAGCGGCACATACAGGACGATCAGGGCGGCAATCACCACCAGCCGCGCGCGCGGCCCGATCCCCAGCAGGGCCAGCAGCGGCATCGCCAGTAGCGCCAGCAGGACGACGTTCTGTCCCGATACGGCCAGTAGATGGCTGAGCCCGGAATTGCGGAAATCATCGACCGTGCTCGGATCGACGTCGCTGTCGTCGCCGAGCACGAAACCACGCGAAAGTGCCGCCTCGCGATCCGGTACGGCCACCGAGAGTGCGGCGAAGGCTCGGTCCCGCATCCGATCGATCATCCCCGTGACACCGCCCCGGGTGGTGCCATTCAGGCGCAGCCGATCGGCCCGCAGAACCATCGCAACACCTTTTCTCCGCAGATCGCTCCGCATCCAGTCGGGCGCCGGCTCAAGTTCGCCATGCACCTCCAAGCCGACCCCCGGCACGACCCGTTCGGCCTGCCCCGAGGCGGTCTCGACCAGGACGCGACCCGACCCCGAATCGAAGATGAAACGGGCGGTCCCCCTCGAGTCCGAAGGCGACTCAGTGGCGAATCCGGAGAGAGATGACGGCCCTGGCGCCGCCCTCATGGCACCAGCGTCTATTGCGGTAATCCTCGCCCCGCCGACCAGCAGGCCCGCAAGGGCAGCGCAAAGGGCGACCAGCAGCAGCGAACCGCCCCGCAGTCGCCCCCGATCCACGAACAGCGTTGCGACCAGGACTAAAGTCGCGAGGGGCTTTAGCCAAGTTCCGCCGGCCGTCCAGAACGGCGAAGCGGCCAGCCCGATCGCCCCGCCCACCGCAACGGCGAGCCGCCAATCGGCGGCGACATTCACGGCGTCAGCGCCGCCCGCAGCGACTCCATGGTCGTCGGGCCGATGCCGCTGATCTGGTCGAGGTCATCGATCGAACCAAGGCCGCCTTGCGAATCCCGAAATTCGAGGATCTTCTGCGCTGTGACGGGTCCGATCCCGTCGATCTCCTCCAGCTGTTCCTGGGTCGCAGTACCGAGACTCACCGGCACCTGGGTTTCGCTGCCGACCGCGCCGGCTCCCGGCGCCGAAGCGGTCGCCACCCCGGCTGCGGAGGGAACCACGACTTGCTGCCCGTCGCTCAGGGTCGCCGCGCGGTTGATCGCGCCGAGCATCGCCCGCTTGGTCGCCCCGCCCGCCCTGGCGATCGCGTCGATCACCCGCGCGCCCTGGCCGAACCGGTAGACGCCGGGCCTCCGCACCGCCCCGGCCACGTCGACGATCAACTTGCGACTGCCGCCGCTGACTTTGAAGCCGGCGTCCGCCGCTGACGCCTCAGCTCCGGCCTGGGCGGCGTCACGCGTCCCGCCGGCGGAACTCCGTGCACCCGCACCCGCCCCAAAGGCCTCCGACTTCGACTTTTCGCCGTGGATGGAATTCAGCCCGACCAGCGCCAGCACCGCACCGACGACGAGATAAACGAGCAGTTGTGCGTTGATCCGGGGCATGCCCCGAAGCTGCCAGAAAAAAGCTCACATGTGGCTCTATGAGTGCAACGATTCAGTGACATCCGGCCCGATTTACGACCGGAGCGCCACCGCGACTGCCTCAGGCCGGCTTGACCACCAGGTTGACGAGTTTGCCGGGGACCACGATCTCCTTGACGATCGTCATTCCTTCGAGGTGGCGGGCAACGTTCTCAGCGGCCTTCGCCGCGGCGAGGATCTCCGCTTCCGGGGCGCCGTCGGCCACTTCGATCCGGTCACGGACCTTGCCGCCGACCTGGACCACGATGGTCACGGTCTCCGACTTCAGCATCTCCGGGTCGGCCTCCGGCCAGGCGGCCTCCCAGACCCGTTGACCGGTCACCTGTTCGAAGACCTCGGCCGCGAGATGCGGGGCGAAGGGCTGGATCAGTGAAGCGGCGGTCGCAGTAGCAAAGCGAACGGCATCGGCCCCGTCGCCACCGGCCTCGAGCAGGCCGTCCTTGACCCGGTATATCTCGTTGACCAGTTCCATCACCGCGGCGATCACCGTGTTGAACTGGAAGCCTCGGTTGAAGTCGGAGGTGGCTTTATCGATCGCCCAGTGGGCCTTGGCTCCGACTTCACGAGCCGAACCATCAAGGCCGTCCGCCAGGGTGAGCGGCCCGGGGTGGTTCGACCCGGACAACTCCTCACCGAGTCGCCAGAGCCGGGCCAGGAAGCGATGGACACCCTCCACTCCTTCGTCGGTCCAGTCGCCGGAGCGCTCCGGCGGGCCCATGAAACAGACGTAGGTACGTGCCGCATCAGCGCCATGGCGGGCGACGATTTGCGAGGGACTGACCGTGTTGCCCTTCGACTTCGACATCTTCGCTCCGTCGCGGGTGATCATTCCCTGGGTGAACAAGTTGGCGAAGGGTTCGACCACGCCGACGTGGCCCATGTCGTTCAGCGCCTTGGTGAAGAAGCGGGCGTACATCAGGTGGAGAATCGCGTGCTCGACCCCACCGATGTACTGATCAACCGGCATCCAACGATCCGCGGCCTCACGAGCCCAGGCCGCCTCGGAGTTGCGGGAATCGAGATAGCGCAGGAAGTACCAGGAGGAATCGACGAACGTGTCCATGGTGTCTGTCTCGCGCTCTGCCCGGCCACCGCAGTTCGGGCAGGAGGTCTGGACCCAGTCGGTGGCCGCCGCCAACGGGCTCTTGCCCTTCGGCGCGTAATCATCGATCTCCGGCAGACGGACCGGCAGCTGGTCCTCAGGCACCGGCACCATGCCGCACTCGTCGCAGTACACGATCGGGATCGGGGCGCCCCAATACCGCTGGCGGGAGACCAGCCAGTCACGCAGCCGGAAATTGACCGCGGCGTCGCCGCGCCCCTCGAGCTTGAGCCAATCGACGATCTCGCCGTAGGCCTCGCGGTTGTTCATACCGTCGAAGCGGCCGGACCCGGTCATCGGGCCGTCACCGGTGTACGGCAATCCGTTCTCGTCGCCGCCCTCCTCGGACTCGCCCTCGATCACCCGCTTCACGGGCAGGTCGAACACTCGTGCGAACTCGTAATCGCGCTGGTCGTGGCCCGGTACCGCCATGATCGCACCGGTGCCGTAATCCATAAGCACGTAATCGGCGACGAACATCGGGATCTCGTCGCCGTTGACCGGGTTGGTCACGGTTCGTCCGAGCGGCACTCCCGTCTTGGGTCTTCCTTCGTCCCCGCGTTCGGCGACCGAAGCGCGTCCAACGCTATTCACGTACTCACGAACCTCGTCCTCGACCTCGGTCCCTTCGATCAGCTGCTCCAGGTTCGGGTGCTCGGGCGCCATCACGAAGAAGGTGGCGCCGAAAAGCGTGTCGGGCCGGGTCGTGAAGACGGGGAAATCCAGGTTGGCCGACTCGCAGCGGAAGGTGACCTCGGCGCCCTCGGAGCGGCCGATCCAGTTCTTCTGCATGGTGATCACATGCGGTGGCCAAGACTCGAGCTCCTCGAAATCGTCGAGTAGCTGCTGGGCGTAATCGGTGGTCTTGAAGAACCATTGCCGCAGGTTGCGGGTCTCGACCTCGGTTCCGCAGCGCTCGCAACGCCCGTCGACTACCTGCTCGTTGGCCAGCACCGTCGCATCCTTCGGGCACCACTGGACCGGGGCCTGGGTGCGGTAGGCAAGGCCTTTCTCGAATAGCTGCAGGAAGATCCACTGGGTCCAGCGGTAGTACTCGGGGGTGTGGGTGGCAAGCTCGCGGGACCAGTCGATTGAGACACCCCAGTCGGCGAACTGTTTGCGGAAGGAGGCGATCGACCGTTCGGTCGCGACCAGGGGTGGCTCGCCGGTCTTGATCGCGTTGTTCTCGGCCGGCAGCCCGAAGGAGTCGAAGCCCATGGGGTGGATCACCTCGAAGCCGTTGCGGCGCCGAAAATGAGCGATCGCGTCACCGAGCGAATAACACTTGAGGTGGCCGACGTGGGGTTCGCCGGAGGGGTAGGGCAGCATCTCGAGCACGTAGCTCTTGGGCTTCTCCGGATCGAATCCCGCCTGGCCCGGGTTCGGCACTTCCCAGGTGCCTTCGTCAGCCCAGACCCGCTGCCATTTTCCCTCGATCGCTCGAGGTTCATACCGACTCATGGCGCCGAGTCTATTTCGATGGCAACGAGCTTGAAGTTCTCAGTCGTATCGACCGAAAACCTCAAGGTCGATGACGGGGACTTGGCAGGCGCACTAAGGGCGCCACTGGGTCACATTGGGAATCGCGCGGAGGTTCGGCTCGACCTGCTCCCGAACCGATTCGAAGTCCGGCGGAAGCGAAAGTCGCTCGCCGAGGTGCTCGGGATCTTCGTCGGTGGCGAAGCCGGGTCCGATCGTGGCGATCTCGAAAAGGATGCCGCCCGGCTCGCGGAAGTAAAGCGCCTTGAAATAGAAGCGGTCGATCACCGGGGTGATGTAGAGCCCGGTCGCCGCCACCTTCTCGCGCCAATCGGAATGCTCATCGAGCGATGAGGCCCAGGCGATGTGATGGACCGTGCCGGCTCCCGGGATCGCGCGCTCGGACGGCGGCTGATCGAGGAAATAGAACCCGTTGCGCGCCTCGAACCCTTCACCTGCCTGACCGCTCAGATGCCAGCGATCGTCGCCCTCGTCCTCGAAGCCCAACACCAGGCCGAGCACCTGGCGGGTCACCTCTGGGTTGCCGGAGAAAGCGCGGGCGCCGTGAAAGCCCTGGATCGCGTGCTCGGCCGGAACCTCCGCGTGGGCCGGGACCAGTGGTGCATCGGGACCGTCGTAGACCAGGATCTCGTGGGTCAGGCCTTCCGGGTCCTGAAACATCAGGGTTTCGCCTTCGCCGGTCGGCCCCACCCCGTAGAACTCCGCGCCTTCGTCGCTTGACCGCACGGTTTCGACGCCTGCCGCTCCAAGGCGCTCAGCCCAGTAGTCGAGCGATTCGGAAGAGCCGACTCGCCAGAGGATGCGGTGGATCATCCCGGCGCCGGCCCGTCCCTCGCGCGAACCCGGATACTCGAAGAAGGTGAGGTCGAATCCGGGGCTGCCCTTCTCGTCCCCGTAGAAGAGGTGGTAGACCGAGGGGTCGTCCTGGTTGACCGTCTTCTTGACCAGCCGCATGCCGAGCAGACCGGCGTAGAACTCGACGTTGCCGGGAGCGTCGCCGGTGATGCAGCTGATGTGATGGACGCCGTTGAGGGTGAGTTCGCTCATGGGTTCACGATACCCAGGCGTCGTCACCGGTCCGGATAGCATCCGGTACATGGGAATCCTTGAAGCCTCACGCACCGTCGAGATCGATGCGCCCAAGTCCGCCTGTTACGCGATCATCGCCGACCTGCCCTCGACCCCTGAGTGGCAGGAGTCGATGAATTCGCTCGAGGTTCTCGAAACCGACTCGGAAGGACGGGCCACCCTGGTCGAGATCAAGTCCGACGCCAAGGTCAAGGAAGTCACCTCCCGGGTAGCTTTCGAATACCAGGACGGCGAAGGGATGACCTGGGAACAGAAAAAGGGCGACATGAAGTCGATGAACGGAAGCTGGACGCTGGAGGACCTAGGCGACGGGAAGACCCGCGCGACTTACTGGCTCAAGGGTGACACCGGCCGCATGCTGGGGCTGCTGGTCAAGGGCCCGGTCCAGGACAAGCTGAAGGAATGGCTGACCAAGGACGCCGCCGAGGGGCTCAAGGAACGCGCCGAAGGCTGAAAACCCACACA